>Ga0208047_1000912_pt1 | contig 11034 bp, 8 predicted proteins | sample Kivu_220m_FD_184162 | JGI IMG/M metagenome (GOLD analysis project Ga0208047, IMG submission 184162) | Freshwater microbial communities from Lake Kivu, Western Province, Rwanda to study Microbial Dark Matter (Phase II) - Kivu_220m (SPAdes)... | ecosystem: Environmental > Aquatic > Freshwater >...
ATTTTTAATGAACCGCCAGGAATCCACCAGCGAGCAGGCAATCGAGGCAGTCTGTCATGCCTGCCAGCGACTGTCGGAGCGTCGCCACGGGGCGCTCATCGTCCTGGAGCGGGAGACGGGCTTGCAGGAGTACATTGACACGGGAACAAGGGTGAATGGGAAAGTGTCCGCCGAGCTCCTGCTGACCATCTTTTTCCCCAACACCGTCCTGCACGATGGGGCGGTGATCATCCGCGAGGACGAGATCGTGGCCGCCGGTTGCGTGCTGCCTTTGGCCGGCGACATAATGCCCGATCGTCAACTGGGCCTCCGCCATCGAGCGGCGGTGGGTGTAACCACTGAGACCGACGCCGTATCCATTGTCGTCTCCGAAGAAACAGGGATCATCTCCATCGCCCATAACGGGCGCATGATCCGCCGCCTCGACGTAAAGCGGCTGGGGAAGATCCTGCTGGCTTTCTACAAGCCACGGCTGCAAAGGGCATGGCCTCGCCGGTTGGATTGGGTTGGGCGATTAACGAGTAGGGTGTAAGACATGTTTCGTCGAGTTTTCAATGATCTTGGTTCAGCGATACTGGCTATAGCCCTGGCGCTCACTGTTTGGGTGGTAGCCACCAACGAACAGAATCCTAGGAGAGAAGATACCTTCCCCGAGAACATACCTCTCCAGGTGTTGAATAAGGCCGAGGGCCTCGTCATCTTCCCCGAAGTCGTCAAGAACGTCAAGGTCACTGTCCGGGCACCCGAGGCCAGTTGGGGCAGGTTGACCGCCGACGAGTTCGAAGCCTGGATTGACCTGGAAGGATTGCCTGCCGGACGGCATGACGTCGAGATCCAGGTCACCTGCACCGATCGGTTCGTTGAGATCTTGGAGAAACAGCCCCCCGAAGCCAGTATCCGATTGGAAGAGTATAAGGAGAAAGAACTGAGCGTGCAGGCCAAGGTCATGGACACTCCCCACCTGGCCTACGTTGATCGGACACCTGTGGTCACTCCTTCCAAAGCCAAGGTAAGTGGTCCAGCCTCCATGATTGATCAGGTCAGTGAGTTGGTGGCTGAGATCTATCTGCGAGCGGCTAAAGAAACCGTGGAGGGGCCTGTGGACTTATTAGCGCGGAACGAGAAAGGCGAGGCGGTGGGGTGGGTGGATATTGCCCCACCCACGGTCGAGGTCCGAGTGCCCATCGAGCAGCGGCGTGGCTACAAAGAAGTGACGGTGAAGCCCAAAGTGGAGGGACAGGTAGCTTCAGGCTATCGTATCAGCAACGTATCCGTTGAACCGTCTAATGTGACCATTTTTGGCAACCCTCTCGCTATTGAGGGGATACCTGGCTTTCTGGAAACAGCCCCCATAGACGTCAGCGACGCCCAGGCAGATGTTGCCGAGCGGGGCACCTTGACTCTGCCCCAAGGTGTCACTGTGCTGGGTGAACAGCAATCTGTCCTGGTCAAGATCAGCGTGACCCCTATCGAGAGCAGCCTGACGATACAGCGAGGATTCGTCATCCAGGGATTGCAGCCGGGCCTGAGTGCCACGCCGTCGCCCGAAGCAGTGGACGTCATTCTCTCGGGCCCCGTGCCCAAGCTAGATGCGCTGAAGCTGGAGAACGTGCGGGTCATCTTGGACCTCCACGAACTGCAGTTAGGCACCTTTAAGATTACGCCCCAGGTCGTCGTACCGGAGGGGCTCAAAGTGGAGAGTGTCCTGCCAGATACCATTGAGGTGGAGATAATCATCAGTTCTCGCCCTACACCGACCAAGACGCCAGAGCCAACCCAGATGTTGGAACCTACCGAGACGCCAGAGGCCCTGGTCACGCCAGCAACCACCGCAACCCCAGAACCTGTGGAAATGCCCACTGCAACGCCGCCGCCTCCAACACCGACGCCTACGCTTACATCAACCCCCATGCCCATACCCTCCCCTACGGCCACCCCCGTCCTCCTGGCCGACTGTGCCGATCCTGGAGCCCGCCTCACTTATCCCACAGTGAACGCCGTGTTGCAGGGCCCAGTCCAAATTCTCGGCTCAGCCTACGTTGACAACTTCGGCTACTACAAGTTCGAGATTCGCCACGAAGCAGCGCCCGAGTGGGCGTTCCTGCGACGCTTCGAGGAGCCTGTGATGGATGGTCTCCTGGGTGTCTGGGATACCTCCAACCTACCCCCTGGAAATTACTGGTTCCGTCTGGTGGTGGTCAAGAAAGACGGAAATTACATCCAGCCCTGTCAGGTGCCAGTTATTGTTCAATGACGAATCAAGTCGCAAGTCTCAAGTCGCAGGTCGTAAGTCGCAAGAGACCTGTGACCTGAGGCCTGAGACCTGAGACCTGAATTATGTCTAAGCTCATCGTAGCCATCGTTGGGCGGCCCAACGTTGGCAAGTCAACCCTTTTCAACAGGCTGGTGGGGGAGCGCCTGGCCATCACCCATGAGGTTCCCGGCACTACTCGCGATCGTCTCTACGCCGAGGCCGAGTGGGGTGGCGTGGACTTCATCGTGGTGGACACGGGAGGACTTGAAGTTCAAAGCTCAAAGCTCAAAGCTCAAAAGAGGTTGGAAAACGACCTCGTGGCTCAGGTGCGAGCCCAGGCGCAGGTGGCCATCGCCGAGGCTGACGTGATCCTCTTCTTGGTGGATGTGATGGACGGGGTGACGGCAGGCGACGAGGAGGTGGCTCAGGTGCTTCGCCGCACGGCCAAGCCGGTATTGCTGGTGGTCAACAAAGCCGACAACCTGGCCCTGCGAGAGGCGGCGGTGGAGTTCTACGCCCTGGGCCTGGGCGAGCCGTATCCCATCTCCGCCCTGCACGGCACGGGCAGCGGCGACCTGTTGGATCAGGTGGTGGCGGCCTTTCCCGTGGAGGAGGAAGAGGAGGAACTGGAGGCAGTCAAGATCGCCATTGTCGGGCGACCCAACGTGGGCAAATCCTCCTTGCTCAACAGAATCCTGGGCCAGGAGCGCTCCATCGTTCACGAGGCCCCAGGCACTACTCGGGACGCGATTGATACCCCGATGGAGTGGGAGGGCCAGCCGGTGGTGCTCATAGACACGGCCGGCATCCGCAAGAAGGGCCGCATCGAGCGAGGAGTGGAACAATACAGTGTGCTGAGGGCACTAAGAGCCATAGATCGGGCCGACGTGGCGTTGCTCCTCCTGGATGCCGTGGACGGAGCCACCGCTCAGGATGCCCACATTGCTGGCTATATTCTGGAGGAAGCCAAGAGCGTGGTGGTGGTGGTCAACAAGTGGGATTTGGTGGAGAAGGATGTTGGTACGATGCAGGCTTACGTAGAGCACGTCCGCACCGCCTTGCGTTTCCTCGATTACGTCCCCGTCCTCTTCGTCTCCGCGCTGACCGGCCAGCGGGTGGAGCAGGTGCTGCCCACTGCCCTGCGCGTCCAGGAAGAGCGTCTGGTGCGCATCCCCACCGCCGAGCTGAACCGCATCCTGCAAGAGGCCGTAGCTCGCCACGCCCCGCCCAGCAAGGCTGGCAAGCGCCTGAAGTTCTACTACGCCACCCAGGCTGCTGTTGATCCCCCTACCTTTGTCTTCTTCGTCAACGACCCCCGCCTGGTGCACTTCTCCTACGAACGCTACTTGGAGAACCGGCTGAGGGAGCAATATGGCTTCCTGGGGACACCGCTGAGGTTGAGCTTCAGGAAGCGGGGAAAAGGATAGCATGTTATACTTTGTTCTGCCAGTGGTCGCTGCCGCGAGGGAGCTAAGATGACCGCCGTAGTCGCTACTTGCAGATTCGCACCGGTTGTAGTAGAATATTAGCCGATGACCAAGATCAACATCTTTGACCGTACACTGAAGATCATCGCTCGCAACTACGTTGACCTGCTGTTGCGGCTGGCCTTCCCCGACGTTCCGGTCCGCCTGGTCGGCACGCTCGAGAATGTTGAGCTCTCCTTGCCGGTGCGAGCGGTGGATTTCGTCCACCGTGTCGAGTACCAGGCCCAGGAGTATATCCTGCACCTGGAGTTCCAGTTGGAGCACCAGGTTGGCTTTCCTCGGCGGATGTGCGGCTACTATGGCGCATTGACCGAACAGTTCGAACAGCCAGTGATGACGCTGGCGTTGTACCTGAAGCCGCGCCGGTCGCCCATTCCTAACGAGTACGTGGTGACGTTGGGCGAGCAGGTGGTCAATCGCTTCACCTATCCGGTGATCCCGTTGTGGAACTACGTGGAGGAGATTCGCAGTGGCCAGTATCGGGAGTTGGCCCCGTTGCTGACAATGCTGGTGCGCGAGCCCGGCCCGGACCTGCTTAGAGAAGAGCGGGAGTTGATTCGGCAGGAGCCGGACGAGCGGAAACGGGCAGACCTGCTGGCGTTGGCGGTGACGATTGCCACGCGCTACTTCGACAAGGCGTTTCTGTGGCGTTTTTTTCGGGAGGAGTTGGAACAGATGCGAGAGGCGACATTTATCGAAGATTGGATTCAAGAAGGCATTGAGCAAGGGCTTCAGCAGGGGCTGCAGCAAGGGCTGCAGCAAGGGCTGCAGCAAGGGCAGATGGAAGGCACAGTACGTACACAGCGGGAGAACATCCTACAGGTCTTGCGGGCTCGCTTTGGGCTATCTCAGCAAAGAGAGAAACCCCTGGCAGACCAACTGGAGACGATTGACGACCTGGACGCCCTGAGAGACCTATTCAACCACGCCCTGCTGGATGTTACCCTGACTGACTTCAGCACCCAACTGGAGCAGGCGGCGGACGGCCGGCAGTCCTGAGAATCAGTAATCAGGGAATCAGTAATCAGGAAATCAGGGAGTCAGTGTCCTGATTCCCTAGTCCCTGATTTCCTGGTCCCTGATTCCCTGATTTCTTAGTCCCTGATTCCCTCATGACCATCCTGATGGCTATCGCTCAGTTTGTGCCCTGAACAGCCGCAGACCTGTCAGGTTTCCTAGAACCTTGAAATTTTCCAAACTCGTGCTGCCAGGCCGTATCCTTTTCGCCATTTTTTCGTTATGATAAGTAGGTGTAGTAATTGGAGTTCGGACAAGGCCGTGACCGCCCGCTTCAGGTCTTCACCAAAATTGAAAAGCCACCAGGGGTTAGGACCTCTGGTGGCTTTTTATGGTGCCCTGTGGGGAGGTTGGGAGGCGTAGGCATCAAGTTAAGACAGCGACTCGCGCGAAAATGGGTCTACTGAGTCTACCACCCTATGCGGCTACTACCTGCGCTGTCTCGCTCTCTGTAACAGGGAACAGGACATTGATCACGGGCGAGGGTAGATTCACTGCTTGTTGGAGGTGTTGAGTGGCCTTAAAGACCTGATCCACCAGGTTCATGACGTTGATGGCCACAGGCCCGGGGACGGATTCGTGACCGTTGGGGCAGGTGTAGGTCCAGAGTCCCTCGATTCTGATCTGCAGGCCCTCACGCTCGAAAGCTAGGGAGGACTTCTTCAGACTCATCGTGCTGTTACATTCTGAACAAGGTCTTGTAGGTCTCATATTTTCTTCTCCTTTCTACGAAGAGGCCATCTTTCATCGCCTCGACCATAGCGTGTGTGTAGATGGTGAACTGCCCACTACGTATCTTGGCCCGAATGCGCTCAATGTCCACTTCGGCCGTCCTTTGGCCAGGCATGATCGGTGAGTCAAGGAGACGATCTGGAAGTCCGCTGACGGCGTTCTAATGATAAGGCAAAGGGGCGGTTTTGTCAAGCCAAAGTCCAAAACCGCTGGCGTCTGTTAAATCCTACTGGTTCGTTGTTCCGATTATTGAAACGTCGCGTCGGCTGGCATGCCCGGCTTCAGGCGGTGGTCGGGGTTGTCCAGCCTAATCTTAACGGCAAAAACCATGTGTACGCGCTCTTCCTGGGTCTGCACGTTCTTGGGTGTGAACTCGGCCTTGGACGCAATATGGGAAACGTGGCCGATGAAGACGTCGGCGTAAGCATCCACCGTGACGTCCACCGTCTGGCCCAGCGACACCCGCCCCAGGTCGGCCTCTGGCACGTACACGGTCAGCGTCACCTCGTCCAGGTTGGCCAGGGTGAGCAGCGCCGCGCCAGGCGAGGCCAGTTCGCCGTCATGGGCCAGCCGCTCGACGACGATGCCGCCCACCGGCGCGGCCAGCGTCAGGCGCTCCAACTGAGCATCCAGCACCTTCATTGCCGCCTCGGCGCCGGCCAGGGCTGCCTCGGCCTGGGCGACGTTGGCCTCCACGGGGGCAATTTCCTCCCTCCGGGCGCCGGCCTCTATCAGATCAAGGGTTGCCTGGGCCCGATCCAGTTGGGCCTGGGCTGCGTCTGTGCCGGCCTGGGCGATGATCACCGCTGCCTGTGCCGCCTCCACACCGGCCTGCGCCGTGTCCACGGTGGCTTGGGCCGCCTCTACGCCTGCCTGGGCCTGGGCCAATTGCGCCTCGGCGGCATCCACCCCAGCCTTAGCCACATCCACCTCCTCTGGCCTGGCGCCGGCTTCTACCTTGTCCAGTTGAGCCTGAGCCTGACGCACCGCTGCCTGAGCGACACGAACCTGGGCCTCGGCTGCACCTTTGGCCGCCAACTGGTGCTGCAACTGGGCGATGCGAGCCGCGATCTCGGCCGCACCGACTGCTGCCTCAGCCAGATCTTTCTGGTAGCCGGGAACCCCAGGAACGCCCTTGGTCGCATCCCGCTGCAGTTGTGCCTGCCAGAGGGCATTGCGGGCCAGGTCCCAGTTGAGCCTGGCTATCTCCACCGTTTCCTCCTCCGGGCCGGCCTGCAATTGCTCCAACTGGGCCTGAGCACTATCCACCGCGCTCTGGGCTATAGCGATGTCCTCTTTGGTCGCCCCTGCCTGCACTTGAGCCAGTTGGGCCTGGGCCCTGTCCAGGTTTGCCTGGGCAGCCGTCACCAGCAACTGGGCGTTGGTCTGGGCCACCTTTGCCGTCGTCAGTTGAGACCTTGCCACTTTCAGCTCAGCTTCGGCAGCGGCCTGTTGGCCCTGGGCTGCTTTCAGGCCAGCCTGCGCCGCAGCTACTCCTCCCTTCGCCTGAGCGACTTCCTCAGGACGGGCGCCAGCTTTAGCCTTAGCCAGTTGCGCCTGGGCTGCATCCAGCGCTGCCTGCGCCTGGGCCACAGCGGCCGCGGCCTGCTCCCGCTGGGCCAGCAACAACGTCTGATCCAACTCAACCAGTACCTGGCCCGCCGTAACCTCGTCTCCCTCATCGGCCAGCAAAGCCACGATGCGCCCCCCCATCTCGGCGGCGACTGTTACCTCCTCGGCTTCGATGGTGCCGGAGGCCGTCAGACTGCCTGTCTGGGGCTTGGCCAAGGCCACCTGCGCCGACACCTGCTGCCAGGCAGCAGGGTTGCGGCGAAAGTAGACCCAGCCTATTCCCGCCGCCAGGATAGTGAGGATCATAACAATGGCGATGATGCGAAGTTTTCGTTTCATTCGATCTCTCCTGTCTGTGCGTGATGCGTGAATTCACGTTTCACGGTTCACTATCATTCCGCACATTGGAAATGAACACATCTTCCAGCGACGGTATGATGATGTCCATAGTGTGCGCCTGAACGCCAGCCTGAGCCAGGGCCTGGGCGATACGGTGCTTATGTTGCTCGACTCCTTCGGCCACCACGTGGATCAGCGCGCCGTACAGTGCCACCTCCTCGAACAGGCCCATCTCCCTCAGGATGCCGATGCCTCGTTCTGGCTGGCTGCAATCTATCTCCAGCACCTGCCCTCTCATCTTGTGTAGTTTGACCTCCTCCGGAGATCCCTGGGCGATGATGCGGCCCCTGTGAATGAAGGCCAGGTCCTGACAGTGTTCTGCCTCGTCCATGTAGTGGGTGGTCACAAAGATCGTTGTTCCTCCTGCGGCGAGATCATAGAGCAGGTTCCAGAACTCGCGCCGCGAGATGGGATCCACGCCGGCCGTAGGCTCATCCAGGAACAGCATCTGGGGCTCGTGGAGGATGGCCGCGCCCAAAGCCAGCCGCTGTTTCCAGCCACCGGAGAGGTTGCCGGCCAGTTCCCGCTCCTGCCCCCGCAGACCTGTTGTCTCAACGATGAAACGTTTGCGCTCCCGCAGCCGTCGGCCGCGCAGGCCATACGTACGTCCGTAGAAGTCCAGGTTCTCGCCCACCGTCAGGTCCTGATAAAGGCTGAATCGCTGCGACGTGTAACCGATGTGCTGGCGGATCTCCTCGGCCTGGCGCGCGATGTCGTATCCCAGCACCGTGGCCCGGCCCGAAGTGGGCGCCAGCAGGCCCAGTAGCATACGGATGGTGGTCGTCTTACCCGCACCGTTGGGCCCGAGGAAGCCGAAGATCTCACCGCGTTGGATGCTGAAAGTGACCCCATCCACGGCGATGAAATCGCCGAACTTCTTGGTTAGTTCGACAACCTCGACAGCAAGCTCGTTCATGTCTCGATTGCTTGCGAAAATAGGGGACAAGGGACAAGGCCGATTCCTAGTCACTAGTCCCTAGTCCCTACTCCGTCGGCGGATGAGCGAGATGAACGCCTCTTCCATGCGTGGGCGGGTCTGGCGCAGGCGGGCTACATCTATTTGCTCGGCGGCCAGCGCTGCTTGGAGTTGGGCCTGCCGCAGGGCAATGCTGTCCACGAAGACGTGCAGCAGGTCACCGTAGGTCTGCACCTCCAGCACGCCCTCCAGACCTTTCACCACCTGGGCAGCTCGCCTCAGGTTGGAGGGCCGCAGTTCTAACAGCTCCCCGACGACCATTTCCCTGATCTTCGCCGGCACGTCGCAAACGACGATCTTACCGCGCAACATCAATGCCACCCGTGAGCAGCGCTCGGCCTCGTCCATGTAAGGGGTGCTCAAAAATAGGGTCACTCCTTCCAGATGCAGCTCGGTCAGGATGTCCCAGAACTCCCGCCGCGAGACGGGATCCACCCCCGTGGTCGGCTCGTCCAAAAGCAGGATCTGCGGCTTATGGACGAGGGTGCAGGCCAGGGCCAGCTTCTTCTGCATCCCACCTGAAAGGTGTGTCCCTCGCCGCCCCTTGAACTCGGTCAGGCGGGCGAACTCCAGCAGCCGCTCGATGCGTTCCTGACGCTCGTCGCCGCGCACACCGAAGACGTCGGCGAAGAAGTTGAGGTTCTCCAGCACGGTGAGGTCGCCATACAGATTGAACCGCTGGGCCATGTAGCCGATGCGCTGTTTGATCATCTCTGCCTCACCCACCGTATCGAAGCCAGCCACCCTGGCCCAGCCCTGGGTGGGGTTCATGATGGCCGCCAGCAGGCGGATGGTGGTCGTCTTCCCGGCCCCGTCCGGCCCCACCAGTCCGAATATCTCCCCGCGGCGGACTGCTAGATCCAGCCCGTCCACGGCGACCATGTTCCCGAATTTGCGAGTCAAGTTGCTGGTTTGGATGATGTATTGGTTATTCTCAGACACGATTCACTGCTCCGGCAACCTCAGCGATCTCTGTATAATTATGCATCAAGAACCGGTTTTGTCAAGACGCAAGATTGCGTGTTCCGTGTGGAGCAGAAAGGCCCGCCGTCAAAGTGACAGCGGGCCTCGTTGGTACGTCGTTGACTCGAATGGGGGATTGACTTCACTTACCGGGTGGAGGAGGGCCTACATCCGGCGGCGGCTCGGGCTTCTGGTAGGTGAAGCCGTTTGGCAGGACGCCGAACAGGTCATCAGGATTGGACACTACCACGTCCACCGTGCCGGCGGCGTGCCAGTGGGTGATGGCGGTGATGGTGTTTTCATCCACCACCTGCACGCCGTAGGCGTGGCCCCCGCCCAGGCTCACCCGCACGCCCCGCGGGGCAAAGTACTGGCCGGTGATGGTGATGGGGGTGCCGCCGCCGATGGGGCCGTGTTCCGGCTCGATGCTGGTGACGACCGGGGCATGAGCGGTGGCGCTGACCTCGTTGGAGAAGGTCAGGCTCTCGCTGCCGTAGACGTTGTAGGCCTTGGCGGCGACGTAGTAGGTGACGCCGTCTTGCGGCAGATCACGGGCCAGGAAGCGGGAGACGTCGCCCACGTCCACGCTGCCCTTGTATTGCCCCGGCTCGGTGCCGTAGTAGAGCTTGTAGCCGGCCAGGCCAGGGTCGGTAACGCGGTCCCATTGAAGGAAAATCACGCCCTCGGTGGTGGTGAGGTTGGCGGGGGCCGGGGGCGGCGTGTCGGGCAGGGCCACGTCGGGCGGGCCGTTGACCACCAGTTCGGCCAGGCCCACCAGTCTGTTGGTAGCCTCGTCCACCGTGAAGCGGATCCAGGAGATGGTGCTGGGCGGGTCAAACGGGATCACCAGCGGTGAGCCGTCCTCGTGCAGCGGGCCGATGTGGAAGCTGGCGCCATCGCTGAGGGTCAGCGTGGCGGCGGTGACGCGGCAGCCACGGGCGGTCAACGGGTAGAGTACGGCCTGGGTTGCCTCGATCTCCATCGGCCAGTCGAGCTGCACCCAGGCCCCCGAACCCTCAGCCGTGGCCCAGGCGTAGCGGCCGTCGTCTTCAGCCAGGCGCAGGTCGTTGGCCCGCCAGGCGCCAGCGAAGAAGGGTTCGATCTCCGAAGAAGCCGAAGCCACGGCCAGGCGAGACAGGTTGGCCTGAGCTTCCGTGGCCAGTTCGGGTTGCATCATGTGCCCCTTGTGGCAGCCGGAGCACTGGATGACGTCGTCGGGCCGCAGGTAATCGTGGCCGTTGAAGGAGTGGGTGATCGAGTTGCCCAGACCGTTGGGCCGGAGCAGCGACATCGGGCTGCGCACCGCCACGCCGTTCTGGTTGACCAGCAAGAACAACAGGGCCTTGTCGGCCGGAACGGTGGCGGTGAACGCGCCGTGCTCGTCCACCGGGAAGGAGGCAACGAAGCGTGGCATCTGCTTTTGCAGGAGAGGGAACCTGGCCGAGGTGGTGAAGGTCTGGGAGTCGTCGTACACGTCCAGCCGCACCACCGTGCCCACCTTGGGCGAGGGCAGCTCCACCACGGTCAAGGGCAAGTCGGCGTAGACGTTGTGGTTGATCAGGGTGGCTGTGGTGCCCAGGTCAATGGTCGGGTCGTCGGTGATGAGGTCGGCGTTGGGGCAGTCGGGGATGACC
>Ga0208047_1000921_pt1 | contig 10963 bp, 3 predicted proteins | sample Kivu_220m_FD_184162 | JGI IMG/M metagenome (GOLD analysis project Ga0208047, IMG submission 184162) | Freshwater microbial communities from Lake Kivu, Western Province, Rwanda to study Microbial Dark Matter (Phase II) - Kivu_220m (SPAdes)... | ecosystem: Environmental > Aquatic > Freshwater >...
GCTATAATGTGCCGGTGCTGATTGAAAACGATGTCAACGCCGCAGCTCTCGGTGAACATCTGTTGGGAGCTGGTCAGGGAATCAACGACCTGGTCTGCCTCTGGATTGGGGAAGGTGTCGGAGCGGGAATCATTGTCGGCGGCACCCTCATTCGTGGTCGTAATGGCAGTGCGGGTGAAATCGGCTACCTCGAAATCGGGCACAGTGTACGTGAGCGCGGCGCTTTACAGGAGCTTGATCGAGGGCAACGTTACATGGGTGATATTTTAAGTGAACAGAACCTGCTCACTGCTTTGCGGCACAAACTCTCCGCCCTTCCGGTACCTCCGGAAAATCTGGAGAACCTATCGCTGATTCAGATATTAACCGACCTGCCCAAAACCTGTCAGCACGCTGTTGACGAAATCCTGACCGAGTATGCTCTCCTGATCGCCACCCTCTGTCTGGAACTAATCAAGACCTTGAATCCGGATTTACTCATTTTGACCGGCAAGATGCCGGAGCAGGTTCCGCAGTTATTATCCAAAGTACGCACTGTGGTTCAAAAACACATGTCCGGTATTCCTGTTGAAACCACGCCGATCGCCATTGGTAAATTGAAAGGTGAAGGATGCCTGAAAGGTACCCTGGCGATGGCCCTGCAAGTGGTCTTCGAGCCGCTGTTCAACGGACGGAATGTGCGTCACCTGCGTATCTAATCCGGCTCGACCTGCATTTGCGGTAGAGAGTTTGACGCCTTAAATTCGGACGGATTAAAACCACAGAGGTCTGATATGCGCAAAATTGCCGTCTCTCAGGTAGATACGTTTTTTATCAATGGACTCTATCCGATTGAGTTCCTGCTGTACTATCCGAAGAGAATAGATGCCGACGCCATCCGGAGGGGGCTCAGGGAACTCGCCAAGCCATTCTGGCCGCTGTTCGGAAACTATAAAAATGGTTGGATTGAGTCCGCCGATTATCGCGAAGCAGACTGCTTAAGTGAAGAGACACTCGATTCAGAAATTAATACATCGGCACCGCATGCCAGCATTTTTACTCAATTCTCCGCCGCCAATCCCGCGATTTTATCCCATCTTTTTTTTCTGAAAATCATTCATCTGCGCAATGGTAGCCTGCTGATTCCAAAGATGAATCATTTGGCGGGTGACGGTTATAGTTATTTTTTCTTTTTGACCTGTTTGGCGCGGTTTACACATAACAGGCGCCAGCCGCTCAAACGCTTGGTAGACCGTATTATTTTTAGACCACGGCATCAGCGGACGGCGGTTTGCCCGTTTGTATGCACAGCTCAGCCACCGGTATCACCGTCCCCACCGGTTTTGCACGGAATGGAAATCATACGTCTGCCCCGTCGGGAAATCCGCCAGCAAATTAAAGAAATCCAAAGCCAGACCGGACAGACAGTCTCGACGAATGACCTGCTGTGCGCCTTGATTCTGCAGAAGCTGGTGGTAAAACAGGCGGGCAGTCATCCGGAATTCAGATTGACCATTCCCATTGACGTGCGGCGGATGGTGCGGGTTTACGGATCACGCTTTTTCGGTAACGCGCTCCAGTTTCAGGTAGTCAAATTCACGACGGCGGATTTATCGGATGGACGTACCGCTGATATCGCCCGCACGATCCGTAATGCCATGCCGCGGATTACTTTATCGAGTTATCGTCAATATTTGGCAGACATCGAAAGGATAATTGCCGGACAGAAATATGATCGGTTGCGTCCTTTCGACCCGGAAAGTGGTTGTCTGGTCACCAATTTAGCGCGTCTGCCGGTGCAGCAGCTCGATTTTGGCGGTGGGCAACCCGATTTAGTGATGCCGTTGACTGTAGAGCAAAACTCCGCCGCTATTTTGGGCGACGCGGACAATTACCTGTTACGGTTGGCCTACTAAATCCATTTGCTCCGATCTCAGTTTCAAAACAGGCAAGCGAGGATATCGCCGTTCATGTCCGGCGACCGAAATCCTTTGTTATTATTCAAGGGAAACCTAATTTTATTACCAGTAGTGAACGGATTGGGTGATGCCGACTAATCTCCCTCCAGAGTATTTTGCGGCGGAACGTGAATTCCGGGAAGCGGAATCAACCGCGGCGAAAATCGAATGCCTCGAAAAGCTGATCAGCACCGTGCCCAAGCACAAGGGTACCGACCATTTGCGGGCCGACCTGCGGCGTAAACTCGCTCACCTGAAAAATGAACTTCAGCAGAAAAAACACCTCAGCCGGCACAGTGGTGAATTTCATATCCTACGCGAGGGTGCCGCTCGCATCGTCGTCCTTGGTCCAACCAATACCGGCAAGTCCCTCTTGGTAGCTACCTTGACCCATGCTCAACCCAAAGTCAGCCCGGCGCCGTTTACCACCTGGTCGCCGACCCCCGGAATGTGGCTTTTGGAGAAAGTACCCGTGCAGATCATTGATACCCCGCCGCTTAATGCAGAATTTACTCCGCCGGAATTGTTCGACTTAGCCCGTACGGCTGACCTGCTCCTGCTTCTTTTGGCGATTGATGACAAGCCCCTGGAGAAACTCGAAATTACCCTGCAGTTGCTGACTGAACATCGGGTGATGATCCGTTCACATGAACAAACCATCTCCGAAACCCGATCCGGACCTTCGGCCCTTATTGTAGCGAATAAGATAGAGAACCATCAAGCAGAAGAGGAACTCGCAGCAATGCAAACCCTGCTGACCGTGTCCATACCAGTTATCGGTATTTCACTGCTCGACAAACGGAATTTGGACCAGTTAGCGCTGATCTGTTTTCGACATTTGGCATTGATCCGGGTCTATTCAAAACCACCCGGCCGGGAAGCAGACCTGCACCAGCCCTTCATTCTGAAAGACGGGGCGACAGTATTTGATCTGGCTTTCAAAGTCCATCACGACGTTGCCCAGAACCTGAAAACCGCGCGCGTCTGGGGCAGTACGGCCTTTGGCGGACAAATGGTCAGCCGCGATTATCCCTTGAAGGACGGCGACATCGTCGAGTTGCATCACTGAGCACCTAATTTGCACTTCGTGATAAAATAGATTAGATTCTCAACTAATGAGCGAATTTTATCTGATTAAACAGCTAAGAACACCGCGTACTAAATGACGGAGCAGATATGCCAGCCGCAATAAGAAAACGCTTATTATCGAAGAAACCATTTATCTACCTCACATTAGCCCTGAGTTTGTTGATCGTCGTCGGAGGAGTATTTTTTTATCGGTATCAGTTGAACCAAATCCGCACTGACAAATACAACGAACTGAAAACAATCGCGGAACTGAAAACTGACCAGATTACCACCTGGATGAAGGAAAGACGGGGCGATGCTATCACGATTTCAGGGTCGCCGTTTTTTATGCGCGCGGTCGCTGACTGGATGGCAAATCCCGATAGTGGTGATTTATATCAGCAATTAAAAAGGCGTTTAGAGATTGTCTGCCGGTATTATGGTTATGCTGATGTTCTCTTGTATTCGATTAAAGGAAAATGCCTGATAGCGGCTGTTGCTCCCCGCACACGCATTGATCAAGTAACCCATGCCAAAATACTGGAAGCCGCCCGCACACGGACATTGCATTTCTCGGATTTTTACCTCTGTGAAACACATCAGCGGGTGCACCTCGATTTCGTTGTCCCTGTATTGAATAAGGACGGGCAACCGATCGCGGTCCTCATTTTACGCATGGCACCGGAAAGTTTCCTCTATCCACTGATTAACAAATGGCCTGTTCCCTACCAAAATGCCGAGACGATGTTATTGCGCCGGGAAGGTGACAGCTTAGTGGTGTTAAATGCCTTACGTCACCAGCCGACCAGCGCTCTGCATCTGCGGTTACCCTTATCGAACCGGGGTTTGGCATCCGTTGAAGCGGTATTGGGGAAAACGGGCATTTTTGAAGGTCGGGACTACCGCGATGTGGATGTCGTTGCCCATCTGGACTCGGTCCCCGGCACACCGTGGTACATCGTCGTCAAAGATGACAGAAGCGAGCTCTTCGGAGAACTATACCTGCGGATGCATCTGATTTTTATTTCTATCTTCCTACTGCTAATCGGCGTGGGGGCGGCAATGGCTTTGATTTACAATAATCGCCAGCGCGGCATCTATCGCGCCCTGTATCTCGACGAAAAAGAAGTACATGCCATGGAGACGCAGTTCCGTACCATGCTCTACAGTATTGGCGACGCCGTGATCATCACGGACAAAGAAGGCCTGGTCCAAATGATGAATCCGGTGGCAGAAAGCCTGACCGGCTGGAGCGAAGTATCCGCGCAGGGGAAATCCATCGAAACCGTATTTCGGATCATTAATGAAAATAACCGGCAAAAGGTGGAGAATCCCATTAACCGGGTGATCCGGGAAGGTCTCGTAGTCGGCTTAGCCAATCATACCTTGCTAATCACGCAGGATGGACGCGAGATTCCGATTGCCGACAGTGGTGCACCCATCAAAGCTGAAAAGGGTGAGATTACCGGAGTAGTGCTGGTTTTTCGTGACCAAACCGCTGAACGCGCCGCCCAGAAGGCTTTGCAGGAGAGCGAAGAAAAATATCGCCTCATCGTGGACAATGCGTACGATGGTATTGAAATAACCCAGAATGACCGGATCTATTTCTGCAACGCCCGGTTCGCCGAAATGCTCGGCTATACGGTTGAAGAGATTAAAAAACTACCTTTTAGCAGTTTCTACACTGAAGCGGGTCTGGTGGCGCTCGAGGAACGTCGGATAAAACTGGAAACCGGATCACCTCTGTCCAGACATTTTGAGACCAACTTTGTGAGAAAAGACGGTACTATTATCGACGTAGAAATCATCTACGAAATCATTGACTTCCGAGGCGCCCCGGCAACCTTTGCGATCGTCCGGGATATCACCGACCGCAAACGTCATGACGAATTATTGATGAACGAACGCCGGCTCCTACGCACCGTTATTGATAATTTGCCGGACAATATTTATGTCAAAGATACTGCCGCGCGAAAAATCCTGGCTAACCGCGGTGATCTCGCTTTTATTGGCAAATCCGAAAGTGAGGTTTTGGGCAAAACGGACTTGGAAATTTATCCGCCGGAAGAAGCCGATCGTTGTCACGCAGATGATCTGCAAGTACTTAAAACCGGTAATCCGGTGCTTAATCGCGAAGAAGTCCTGAGAAATGCGCAGGGTGAAGAACGCTGGCTGTTGACCTCCAAAGTTCCAATTTTGGATCACCAGGGTAAAATTACAGGTTTAGTCGGTATCGGGCATGACATCACCGAGAACCGACAAGCTCGACAGACTTTGCAGGAAAGCGAGGATAAATACCGGGCTTTGTTCGATCAAGCCGTCGATGCAATCTTTTTACATGATCTGGAAGGACGCATACTCGAAGTTAATCAGGTGGCTTGTTTACAAAGCGGGTATACCCGGGAAGAACTCCTGCACATGAATGTATTTGACCTGCATCCTCAGACCGAAGCGGCAAAGAATCTGCCGCGGGCAGAAATCTTGCGTCATTGGAAGCAATGGCAACCGGGACAAAGGAGCATGTGGGATGGCGAACACCAGTGTAAGGATGGGACAATCCTGCAAGTGCAAATTTCGACTGGTCTAATTAACTACGGTGCAAAGAATGCCATCCTTGCCATTGTCCGGGATATCACCGAACATAAACAGGCCGAGCAAAAAATTATCGAACTAACTGAGCGGCAAAAAGCAATTCTGAGCTCTGTTCCCGATATTATCATGGAAGTTGATACTCAAAAAGTATATACCTGGGCAAATCACGCGGGTATAGAGTTTTTTGGTGAAGATGTCATCGGTCGGAAGGCAGATTTTTACTTTGAAGGTGAGCAAGCGACCTATAAGATTGTCCAGCCGCTTTTTAATGGTGGGGAAGATGTCATTTATGTCGAGAGTTGGCAGAGAAGGAAAGACGGAGAAAAACGTCTTTTAGCCTGGTGGTGCCGGGTGTTGAAAGATGCGCAGGGAAATGTCAGCGGTGCCCTATCCACGGCCCGCGACATCACTCAGCAGGTTAAGGCTGATGATCAGATTCGCTTCCAGGCGAATTTACTGACCCACGTTTCAGATGCCATCATCGCCACCGACAATGAGGGATTCATCCAGACCTGGAATCCGGCGGCGGAAAAAACCTACGGCTGGCCAGCCCAGGAAGCTGTTGGGAAAAAGTATCATGATATACTCAAACCGGAGTACCGGTATGAGAGTCGCGAGAAGGTTTACGCGGAACTGACGCAAAACGGAATCTGGTCAGGTAAAATCATCCATCATCATCGCGATGGACACCACCTGCTGATGCTGAGCACGATTTCGACGATTAAAAATGCCGAAGATGAAAAAATCGGATTAGTTTCCATTAATCACGACGTTACCGAACAAACCCGGGTCGAAGAAGCCCTGGAAACCGCCGTGAAAAGCGCCCACGTCGGACTATGGGATGAGGATTTTCGCACGGGGAAAATCACGCGTAACGCCGAATGGGCGGAGATGTTGGGGTACAAACCTGAAGAAATCGCCGACAATATAAATGCCTTCTACGATTTGCTCCATCCGGATGATCTCGCATTCACCCAGGCGAAAATTAAGCAACAGGATAAAAATAGCGCTGATTTCATGCAAATCGAACATCGCCTGCGTGCCAAGGATGGCAGTTATAAATGGATTCTGAACTTAGGACGCATCACCGAACACGATACCGAGGGCAAACCATTAAGAGCTTCAGGAGTACATTTAGATATTACCGAACGCAAAGTGGCGGAATTGGCTCTCCAGGAAAGCGAGGCTCGCTATCGCTTTCTGACGGAAAACATGGCTGATATAATCTGGACGCTCGACCTGGATTTGCGGACAACCTTCGTCAGCTCTTCCATCGAAAAAGTCCTGGGCTTTACGCCGGAAGAACGTAAAAGCCAGCCAGTTGAGACAATGATGCCACCCGAAACCCTGCAAAACTTGCGTAGCATGCTAAAGCAGGAACTGTTGAATGAACAAAGCGGACATTATGATCCTGATCGTACTCTGAACCTTGAATTCCAGTACTATCATAAGGATGGACACTTACTTTGGTTTGATAACGCTCTGAAGTGGCTCCGTGATGCTCAAGGTCATATTATCGGAATATATGGCGTATCACGTGATATTACCCAACGGAAACAGGTCGAGCAGGAACTGCATGACAGTGAACAATTATTCCGCAACTTGTTCGAAAAGCACTCGGCGGTCAAGCTTCTAATTGATCCGGATACCGGTCAAATAATAGATGCCAATAACGCCGCGGTGAGTTTCTATGGTTGGTCACGCGAAGAACTTGAAAATATGAGAATTCAAGATATCAATACTTTACCTGAGGACGAAGTCAAACAGGAGATGGAAAAAGTCCGGCGGGGACAGCGTGTGCATTTCGAATTTCGCCACCGGCGCGCGGACGGCTCGGTGCGTGACGTTGAAGTCTTCTCCAGCAAGATCGAATTCAAGGGTAAAGACTTACTGCACTCGGTGATTCACGATATTACCGACCGCAAATCAGCAGAAACCAAACTACTGGACAGTGAAGAAACTTATCGGAATCTTTTCCAAAATGCTCAGGTAGGCTTGTTTCGCACCCGTATTTCCGATGGTAAAATCCTCGAAAGTAATGATCAGTTGGCTGAAATGTTTGGGTATCACAACCGCGAGGATTTTATTGCGGAATATTTTACTGCTAATAATTATGTGGATCCAGGAACACGAGAAGTGATGTTAGCTGAAATAAAGCAAAAAGGATTCATCCGCAATTTTGAGGCGCGTTTTTACCGTAAAGATCGCTCTATTTTTTGGGCAAAGTATTCGGCGCGAGTTTTTCCGGAAAAAGGGTGGATCGAAGGTGTCGCAGAGGACATTACCGAGAGAAAACGTATGGAAGCGGCACTGAAGGAGAGTGAAGAGCACCTCCGCCAGACCCAGAAGCTGGAAGCCTTAGGGCAATTGGCCAGCGGTATCGCGCATGATTTCAACAATATCCTCGCCATTATTATTGGTCATGCTACCTTACTAAAACAGGGTAAACAACCGCCGGATAGAATCACGCATAGTCTGGACACTATCGAAAAAACCAGCCAACGTGGCGCCGATCTGGTCAAACAGCTCTTGACCCTGTCGCGCAAAGCTGAGCCGGTGACCGCACCGATTAATTTTGGAGAAATAGTTAATGAGGTAGTGCACCTGTTGGCCGAGACATTCCCCAAAACCATCGAGGTCGAAACCGATTTGGATGCGGAACCGTTGATTGTTATGGCAGATGCTTCTCAAATCAATCAGGTCCTGATGAACCTGTGTCTTAACGCTCGCGACGCCATGCCGCAAGGTGGACGACTGCGTGTCACCGCCCATCGCGTCACCGGTCAGCAGGTGCGGAGGCACCATGCAGATGCCGGCGGCGATGCATATGCTGAACTACGCGTAACCGATACCGGTATAGGTATGGACAAAGCGACCCTTGAGCGGATTTTCGAGCCGTTCTATACGACTAAGGAATTAGGACGTGGAACAGGTTTGGGGCTGACAACAGTACACAGCATCATCCGCAACCATAACGGCTTGATCAGTGTAGAGAGTCAACCCGGCAAAGGCACAACCTTTATAATCTATTTACCTCTTCCGGCGAGTTTGTCTGCGACGAAACCGACCATCTCTGCTGAAATGCCGGTCTTCGAACGCGGCCATGAAACTATCCTGTTGATCGAGGACGAAGAAAGCATCGTCGAACTAATGACAGCCGTCCTGGATTCGCAGGGTTACAAGGTGATCGTTGCAACCGATGGCCTGATGGGCGTCGAAGAATACGGTAAAGCTTCGTCAAAGATAGATCTGGTGATCTCGGATATGGGTTTACCTAAACTCAATGGTGACGAGGTCTTCCGGCGGATTCGCAAAATCAATCCGCAGGCCAAAATAATCTTGGCCAGCGGATTCCTCGACCCCGCCCAGAAATCGGAGCTCTATAAGGTGGGTCTGGCACAGTTCATCCAGAAACCTTACCTGCCAACAGAAGCGCTGAAAATTATCCGTGAGGTTTTGGACCGCGCAGCCTGATACTAATTCCGGAATAGGGTAAAATCAGCAGGACTAACCCGACTTAAAAAGTCTCATTATCGAGCGGTAAAACCTTAAACTGACCTTGCTCTCTACATAGCAAGGGAATGGAGCTTTTTGCCCTATCGGAGTTTTCGGCTCGGTTTAATCCTGTCTTACTTGATCAACACCAGCTTGCGGGTCAATATTTTATCGTCGGTGATCAGCTGATAGATGTACTGTCCGGAAGGCAGGGAGGAAGCATCAAAGACTACGGTATGCTGTCCGGCGTTCATCACCTCGTTCACGAGTTCGAACAGCTCGCGTCCTAACAGGTCGTAAATCACCAGTCTGACCTGCGTGTTGAGCGGTAGGGTAAAGCGAATGGTGGTAGTGGGATTGAAAGGATTGGGATAATTTTGATCCAGCTGATAGGACAAGGGCAGAATTCCGTCGTCAATTCCGCTGACGGGTGTCACCGTCAGTTTGAAGGTAACCGTATCCGACAGTTCACCCACGCCGAAATCCTTGACGATAACATTAACCGTAGCTACTCCGACGTATCCGCTGACGGTTTTGACATAGACTGTTGAACCGGAGGTATGTCCCATAATCTTGAAAAATACACCGGAAGTATCCGACAGACAGATGATCTGGTGCGCGTCATTGTCCGGGTCGGTGTATTTGGGTTTGATGGTGATTTGTTTACCGGACTGAACCGAGGTATCCGGCAGGGTGCTGATTTGCGGCGCCGTATTCGGTGCGGGTTGACCGGGAATTCTTTTAACCAGACGGAGTTCGTCCAAATATATCCGTCCGCTGACGGCGCTGTTCGTGTCTTTCTTCAGGAGCAACCCGTCGAGCACGTAATGATGCCCGTCCATATTGTTATGCCCGCTGATGAAACTGCCCACCTGAGTTGAATCGCTCAAATCCCATTCCACCAACTTCCAGCCGAACCAGTCAACCGGCGTCCAGGTGCCGACTTCGATAATGTCGCCTGTATTGGTTCCGTCGGCTTTCTTTTCATACAAAGAAAAATTGAACAGATTCCCGCTCCCGTCACCAAAAACATAACACTGGATGATGTAACTGGTGTCAATATTGATGCTGGTAGGCGTACTGGCATTGATATGCTCGCGGATCAAATTGCTGGCGGCGGCAGTATCCCATTTGTATTTCAAATAAGCGGCTTTTTTCTTGGCGGCATCAAATGTCAGACCCGGCACAAATACGGTGGTCGAGTACCCGAATTCACATTCGGAAGCGATGATGCCGACCGTCGAGCCGCTGTAGCTGGGTGCCTGCCAGGCGCCACTGCCTAAAAAATCGTCGATCATTACCTTATCGGTGTAATGATAATTTGCGGTATGGAAATTGAGGCTGAATTCATTGGCGAGCGGATTATCCAGCGTATCGGTGATGGCGGTGGTCAGGGTTAAATTGTTTTCGACATCCGACTGCAACATAGCATAGGAACGCAGGCTGAGCACGGATTTGTTATTGACCGTGGTCAGAAGTGGTTCGATCGTCAGCGACTTGCCTTCACTGCTGAGCAGGACGCTCATGGAATTAACTGACGCAGGTTTGACGATCTCGTCGAAAACTACGGTAGCGGGACTCTCGATATCCAATTCATCGACTATGCCTGGAAAAGTGCTTTCGACTTGCGGACCGGTCAAATCTACGTTAAAGGTGGTGAACTGAAAACTCAGGGCATCGCCGGGATTGCCGTCGCCATTGCCGTCGAGCGCGCGACCATTGACGTCCAGCAGAGTTGGATTCAGGGTGACCGTGTAAGTCGTGCCAAAGGCCAGCGGCGCGGCAAATTTAACCGTGACAGTGCGATGATCAGCCGACCAGGTCGTGGTGCCGAAGGTTACTGCCGGTTCGATCGCTAAAGCCGAAGCGAA
>Ga0208047_1000925_pt1 | contig 10934 bp, 10 predicted proteins | sample Kivu_220m_FD_184162 | JGI IMG/M metagenome (GOLD analysis project Ga0208047, IMG submission 184162) | Freshwater microbial communities from Lake Kivu, Western Province, Rwanda to study Microbial Dark Matter (Phase II) - Kivu_220m (SPAdes)... | ecosystem: Environmental > Aquatic > Freshwater >...
CGCAAATGCCGGTTAAAAGCCGGCATTTTCATTTATGTCGTATTATACGTATATACTAAAGAGTAAAATCAAAGACAGGTTATATATAGGCAGTTGTTCTGATTTGACGAAAAGATTAGAACATCATAATCTTGGGCATAGCAGGTCAACAAAGTTATATATTCCATGGGAAATAATCTATCACGAAGAATATAAGTCAAAATCAGATGCTCTAAAGAGAGAATATGCCTTGAAAAAAATCAAGAACAAAGTAACTCTCTGGAAAATTATCAATAAAGAAATTTAACAGAGAGGTTGTCCCGATTAAATCGGTCCCGATGAATCGGGATCATCGGTTCCGCAAAAATGCTCTGTTAGGGCATTTTTTGTTTATGCTTTATATCTATATCATTAAAAGCACAATTAAAAACCGATATTATATTGGTTCAACTAATAATCCTGAGCGCAGATTAATTCTTCATAACGAGGGAAATACAATTTCAACCAAATCTTATATACCTTCGGAAATTGTTTATTATTATGAACTTAAAATTTAATAAAGATCAAATTAATAAAAATAAGAAAATACTTATTGCAATTTGAATTAAATTTATTATTGATTTTTATATAAAAAAATATTATGTTTATTAGAAATAGGAATTCTAATATGCATAATCTTATCAAAAGAGAAATATCAAACAGATTAGTATCTCTATCAAGAAAAATCCCAATCATTACAATAATCGGTCCCAGGCAATCAGGGAAGACGACTCTTGCAAAAGCCGCTTTCCCGGATTATAGGTATATCTCGCTTGAAAATCCCGATATTCTTGATTTTGCTTTATCTGACCCAATAGGATTTTTGAATACTTACGGGCAAAAAATTATTTTAGACGAAGCACAATACGCCCCCAAACTTTTTTCATACATACAAACAATAGTTGATGAAAAAAGAGAAAACGGCTTATATATTCTTACAGGGTCACAGAATTTTTTATTTCACTCTAAGATTTCCCAGAGTTTAGCAGGAAGAGTATTAATATTCACTCTTTTACCACTTAGTTATAATGAACTAAAAGATACAAAACATGAAGTAAAAAAACTATCAGAACAAATATTAAAAGGATTCTATCCAAGAATATATGATTCGGGAATTAATTTTGCAGAATGGTATCGTTCATATATCCAAACCTATATAGAAAGGGATGTCAGACAGTTATTAAATGTAGGTGATTTACATTCATTCAGGAATTTTCTGCGCGTATGTGCAGGGAGATGCGGTCAGGTATTGAATCTTAGCAATATCGGAAATGATCTCGGTATATCTTACCAAACAGTAAAAAAATGGATTTCTGTTTTACAACAAAGTTATATAATTTATCTATTGCAACCATATCATAAAAATTTCAATAAAAGAATAATTAAATCACCAAAGTTATATTTTCTCGATACAGGGCTTCTTTGTTCTTTACTCGGAATCAACTCAGAAGAAGAATATAATTTACACTATCTCAAAGGCAGTATATTTGAATCTTATATCATATCCGAATTACTTAAAAATAGTTTTAATACAGGTATTAATTGTGAATTATATTTCTGGAAAGATTCCAATGGAAATGAAATAGATTGTTTGATACAAGAAGGGATTATTATAAAAGCACTTGAAATTAAATCCGCTGAGACATTGAAGTCTGAATTTTTCAGAACTTTATATCTCTGGAAAAATCTTGATAAAAATAATAATGACTTAAATCTAATTTATGCAGGGACAGAAAATCAAAAAAGAAAATTTGTAAAAGTTTATGGCTGGAATAATTTTCAAAAACTTATATAATAATCAATTCCAGATAATATTTTTTATCGGTAAAAAATTATTCAAAATTACTTATACCCTATTAATAATATTTCAAATTTTAACTGCTATATTATATAAATGTTATACTAATTTTGAACGACCAAATAGAATATGACAGCAATTTTTTTAAACTTTTATAACACATCTCGACTCTTTGGAATAATTCTTTATGAAGTTTACTTATAAATTCGAGGCTTAAAAGTAAATGGTTTAGGTGGATATTCAGTCTCCTTTACTTAACATTATTTTACTAATACAGCAGTAAATATTTCATTTGCAATTAACATTCACCTGCTATAATTTTTAATTAAAATATATATTAATTAAATCAAAAGGACGGGTGGCAATGAAAAAGTCATTGCTGGATGAAAAAGGGGATTTCCATTATGAGTTTGAAGTCGAGACGGGAGTATATATAAATCAGATAAAGTTCAGAATATAAGAGAATAAATAAAGAACGATTTGAAAAATATAATTTTAAAACTCTCTTAAAGCGCATTTTTTCTTAAGCTGCGATAGATGCCATGTGATGTTAATTTCTTTCGGACAAACTTCGACGCAATTAAAAATAGTATGGCACCTCCATAAACCATCCTGTGTATCAATAATATCAAGGCGTTCATTATCCGCACCGTCTCTGCTGTCATAAATAAATCTGTATGCTTTTAATAATGCGGCAGGTCCGATATAATTTTCATTTGTCCACAGCGAAGGACAGGAAGCAGTACAGGCACCGCATAATATACAATTTACGGCTTCATCGATAAGCGCTCTTTCCTCCTGACTTTGCAATCTTTCTTTCGGAGGGGGCAGGTCTTTTGGAATCAAATAAGGTTTTACAATATCATACTTTTGAAAGAATCCGGTCATATCAACAATCAGGTCTTTAATAATCGGCAAACCCGGCAACGGGTCAATTTTAATATATTTCTTTTTGAAATCCTGTACGAGAATCTGACAGGCAAGTTGATTTTTTCCGTTAATCATCATCGCATCCGAGCCGCATATTCCGTGTGAGCAGGAGCGCCTGTATGCAAGACTTCCGTCATACTGCCATTTAACTTTATCCAGGCAGTCAAGTATTCTGTCCGTTGGTTCGGCTTCGATTGTATAATCTTTCCGAACAGGTTTTACATCCTTTTCCGGATCGTACCTTAATATTGATAATGTTACTTTCATTAGTATTTCCTCTCCTGTGGTTGATAGTTAGTAATTATTACAGGTCTATATTTTAATTCTGTTCCTTTATCCGTTTTAAATGCAAAAGTATGTTTAAGCCAATTCTCATCATCACGTTTCGGGTGGTCTATTCTCCAGTGAGCACCTCGGCATTCTGTTCTTGCCAGTGCTCCGAGAATTATTACTTCAGAAAACTCGAGAAGATTACCGAGTTCTATAATTTCCATTAATTCCGTGTTAAATACTTTTCCTTTTCCCGAAAGATTTACGTTTTTAAATCTTTCTCTTAACTGATGAACAATTTCGAGTATCTCTTTCAAATCTGTTTCATTTCGAAATACACCGCATTTTTTTGTCATTTCGGATTTTAATATTATTCTGATTGAATCGGCATTTTCAGTTCCGGTTTCTGTGTACATTTTTTGGAAATAGGCTTTATCGTTTTTACCGGCATCATCGGGCAGTGGCATAAAGTCAGTTTCTTTCAGATATTTAACAAGAGCTTTTCCGGTTCGTCTTCCGTGAACGACTGCATCCAACAGGGAGTTTGTACCGAGCCGGTTTGCTCCATGGACAGAAATACAGGCACATTCACCGGCAGCATAGAAACCTTTGACCAAATTACCTTTTTCGTCTTTACAAACATTACCATAAACGTCAGTAGGAATGCCTCCCATCGAATAATGTGCTGTAGGTAATATAGGGATAGGCTGCGTAACAGGGTCAATTCCGGCATAAGTTTTTGCAAAACCGGTAATTTCCGGTAATCTTTCCTTTAGTTTGGCAGCGCCCAAATGAGTGAGATCTAAATTCACATAATCCTTTCCGTCTATTCCTCTTCCTTCATTAATTTCCGTTTGTATACTTCTGGTTACCATATCTCTCGGAGCAAGTTCCATTACGGTCGGAGCATAATTTTTCATAAATCTTTCGCCGTCTTTATTTTTTAAATAACCTCCTTCACCTCTTGCTCCTTCGGTTACAAGTATTCCGAGCGGATACAAACCCGTAGGATGGAATTGAACAAATTCCATATCTTCGAGAGGGATACCCGCCCTGTAAGCAATCGCCACACCATCTCCTGAATTTGCATAAGCATTCGATGTAATTTTATATGCTCTGCCATAACCTCCTGTTCCGAACATAACAGCTTTTGAATGAAAAATATGAATTTCTCCATCAAGCAGATTAAAGGCAACTATCCCCCTGCAAATATCATCCTGCATAATAAGGGACAGGGTAAAATATTCCGAGAAAAATCTTACATTCTGTTTCACACATTGTTCATACAAAGTGTGAAGAATAACATGTCCGGTTCTATCCGCAGAATAACATGCCCTCAAAACAGGTTTCCTTGTAATCTTGCCGTCTTCACCGATTACTTCTTTCGTATGCCCTCCGAATTTTCTCTGTGCAATTCTGCCTTCTTTTGTACGACTGAACGGAACACCCATATGTTCGAGTTCGTATATTACTTCCGGAGCTTCGTTAATCATCATTTCGATAGCATTCTGGTCACCGAGATAATCGCTCCCCTTGACTGTATCGAATATATGCCATTCAATTTTATCGGATTCTTCATTCCCGAGTGCTGCTGCTATTCCGCCCTGTGCCGCACCTGAGTGAGAACGTGTAGGAAATAATTTCGATATAACGGCAACATCGGAATATTTTGAGGTTTCTACTGCAGCTCTTAATCCTGCCAAACCTGCACCGACAATAACTAAATCATATTTATGTATCATATTTAGGATTAATTAAATTTACTTTTTTATTTTCTAATATGTAAAATAAAAAAAATATATTCATATTTTTATGCAATTTTTTTTCTTCACTTTAGGAAAGTAGCAATAAACAATGAAAATGTGCATTCTGATGCACTTAAATCTTAATAATGTAAACATTATTTTAGGTTTTATTTAATTACCGAATGTCCATCAAACCTAAATTAGGATTATTCGATACAACGGTTATCGTAATCAGTTTAATAATCGGGATAGGTATTTTCAGGACTCCTTCAATTGTGGCAAGCGAAACACAAGATGCGACTTTATTTTTCCTTGCCTGGCTGACGGGAGGTATAATATGCCTTATAGGGGGTTTAATTTTTGCCGAAATCGGTTCAAGGAAACCTATTGCCGGCGGTTTTTACAAACTTGTCTCGGAAGCGTATCACCCGGCATTTGCATTCATGCTGAACTGGCTGGGAATAACTATTACGAGCAGTGCAACATACGCCGCAGTAGCCGTTCTCGGTTCGGAATATATTACGCAATTAATTCCAATCGAGGGTATCAACTCCCCAAGCGGGATAAAATTAACGGCAGTTTCAATAATATTATTCCTGTTCATTATTAATTATACGGGCATAAAATCAGGAGCAGGGGCTCTTAATATCTTAACCGCAATTAAAATATTACTAATATTATTTTTCAGTTTACTTGCTTTTTCTTACTCTTCACAACCGGAAGTCGCGTTCGCTCAGGATGAAAGTTGCACAAATCCGTTATATTCATTTACCTCAGCGTTAATTGCGGTTTTCTTCACAGTAGGGGGATATCAGCTCACAATAAATTTAGCAGCTGACGTAAAAAATCCAAGAAGAAATTTACCGCTTGGCATTATAACCGGAGTAATAATTACAATTATTCTTTATATATTAATTAACACCGGTTACTACAGTGTGATGGGAATAATCGGAATAGCTAACTCACCATTAATAGCTGCCGATACGGCAAACATTATTTTCGGACAAACAGGAAAAGCGGTGATATCAGTTTTGATTTTTATTTCAGCCGTTGGTTTTATAAATGTTTCTTTAATGCATGTACCGCGAACATATCATGCAATGGCAGAAGATAAGGTTCTCCCGGAAATATTTATGCGTGTAAACAAGAAAACTCAGACTCAGGAATTTACACTTTTAATAATGTGTATTTTAATAACAGTTTTCATAATTTTTCTCGGAGAATTTGAAAAAATAATTAATTTAATAATTTTTCTCGATTCTCTTGCGATTGCAGTCGTGGCATCCACAATATTTATATTCCGTAAGAGAAAGGATGAGAACATGGAATACACAGGATTTAAAATTCCATTCTTTCCGGTCCTGCCGGTTATTTTTATTTTTTTTCTTCTTATAGTTTCCATAAACGCTTTTTACAGGGACATTACAGCAGGTCTTATCAGCATTGTTGTTTTCATTACCGGATTTCCAATTTACAAAACACTCAGAAGAATAATAAAATAATAAATCATTTTGACTTTAATACTTTCAAAAAGTTAACGATATTTATTTTAAATATTCCTCAATATTCAAAGTAAAAATGCCATTAGTGAAAAACAGGAAAAAACTCGAGAAATTATCATTAGACAGATTTTTAGCGCCTATTCAGAGATTTCTTAAACTGCAAGCTGCCGGGGGCATCATTTTATTTGCTGTTACAATTATTGCAATATTATGGGCAAATTCTGCTTTGTCCGATATATACTTCAAAATCTGGAGCAGTACATTTGCTTTAAAACTAAATGATTTCTTTTTCGAAAAGTCGTTTTTGCATTGGGTAAACGACGGATTAATGGCAATATTTTTTCTGGTTGTCGGATTAGAGATTAAACGTGAATTACTCATAGGCGAATTATCATCCGTCAAACAGGCATTACTACCGGTAATAGCTGCAATAGGAGGAATGATTGTTCCAGCCGTTATTTATTTTATTTTTAATTTTGGTACTCCGACAGAAAGGGGCTGGGGAATCCCGGTAGCAACGGACATAGCTTTTTCTCTCGGTGTTTTATCATTACTCGGAAAAAGAGTTCCATTTTCGTTAAAAGTATTTTTAACCGCATTTGCCATAATAGATGATATCGGAGCCGTTCTTGTCATAGCAATATTTTATACAACCGATTTAAATTTAGTATATCTCGGGTTCGGTTTTATCTTAATATTCACACTGATTTTATTCAACCTGTTAAGGATTCACAGACCCTTTATTTATATTCTGTTGGGTTTAGCCGTATGGTTTGCATTTCTCAAGTCGGGAGTACATTCGACGGTAGCGGGTGTTCTTATAGCTTTTACGATTCCCACGAGGGAAAAAATAAAACGCAAAGAGTATATAAATATCTGCAAAGATACAATAAACGAAATGGAAAAGATTCCCGATGATAATAACGGTACAAGAGCAATCAGTACGATGAATTCCTGCGTAAACGACATTAAAACCTCATCAGACAAAGTTATATCACCTGCATATATGCTGGAATACCGCCTCCAGCCGTACGTAGTTTTTTTAATATTACCTCTTTTTGCGATTGCGAACATGGGACTGGTACTGGATTCAAACTTATTCAGTAATTTCGATTTTCATCTATTCCTGGGAATTTCATTAGGGTTATTTATCGGGAAACAGGTCGGAATATTTTCAGCAGTTTATATTTCACACAAATTAAAAATAACCCAATTACCGACAGGAAGCAACTATAAACAGATTTACGGTGTTGCCTGTTTAGGCGGTGTCGGATTTACGATGTCTTTATTCATTGCTTCACTTGCTTTTCCTGAAGCGATTTTCCTTGATACTTCGAAAGCAGCGATATTGACCGGTTCGATAGTTTCAGGAATTACCGGATGTATTATACTATATCTGAACTCAAGGAAAAACACACAAACGAAATAGACAAGCAAATTATTGAAAAATAAATAAACAGAATAAATGAAAGAGAAACCAACAATACAAAGAATTTTTAAGCCGATAACCAAATTCACAAAAATTGAAGCTTCCGGAGGAATTGTACTTTTTGCAGTAACAATCATCGCTTTAATCTGGGCTAATTCTGTTCTTTCGGAATATTACACAAAAATATGGGACAGCACTTTCTCGATCACGTTCAATAATTTTGAATTTAAAAAAACTCTGCTTCATTTTATCAATGACGGCTTAATGGTAATTTTCTTTTTTGTAGTCGGGCTGGAAATAAAGAGAGAACTGTTAATCGGTGAATTATCCAAAATAAAGCAGGCAATGGTTCCGGTAATTGCAGCACTCGGTGGTATGGTTATTCCTGCAGCAATTTTTATGATATTCAATCACGGTACTCCGACAGAAAGAGGATGGGGAATACCGGTTGCCACAGATATTGCTTTTTCGCTCGGAGTATTATCTTTGTTGGGGAAAAAAATCCCGATATCATTTAAAATTTTTCTTACTGCTTTTGCAATTATCGACGATATCGGAGCCGTGCTTGTTATTGCCATATTTTACACTGCAAATCTGAATCTGTTATATCTCGGAATCGGATTGATTCTTTTACTGATACTGCTGATTTTAAACCTGCTGAAAGTAAATAAAGCATACATATACATATTAATCGGACTTGTTATCTGGTTTGTATTTCTTAAATCAGGCGTACATACGACAATAGCGGGTGTTTTAACTGCGTTTGTAATTCCGACAAAAGCAAGAATAAAATTAAGTGATTTCAAATCGAGATGTCAAAACACGATGAATGAAATAGACAGCATTGAGAACGAACACGGGGATTCTACTTCGATTAACACTTTAAATTCCTGCATAAATGAGATCAAGACAAATTCGAGCAATGTTTTATCCCCTGCTCATATGCTTGAGTATAAACTACATCCTTATGTTGCATTTTTAATACTTCCGTTATTCGCACTATCAAACACAGGACTTATGATAAACTCCGAATTAATAAGTAATTTTGATTACAGATTATTCTGGGGGATTTTCCTCGGACTTGTCATAGGAAAATCATTCGGAATTACTTTCTTCATATTTTTATCAAACAAATTAAAAATTACAAAACTGCCGGAAGGATTAAAAATGAGTCATCTGCTCGGGCTTGCATTTCTCGGCGGTATAGGTTTTACGATGTCCTTATTCATATCCTCTCTGGCTTTTTCAGAACCAATTTTTCTCGATACATCAAAGGCATCGATACTTGCAGCATCATTAGTTTCGGGAATTTCCGGTTATACGATATTATATTTCCTGACACGAAAAACCAAACGAACAATTTAATCAACAAAATATATATTAAGAAAGGTTTATAAATATGATCAGCAGAACATATCTTAAGAAGATTCATACAGTCAACGAATATCCCTGCATTTCAGTTATAATGCCGGCACATAGAAATTTTCCGGACAATCAGCAGGATCCCATCAGATTGAAGAATCTCATAACAACGGCAAAGAACAGACTTCTTTCCGAGTTTAACAAAAAAGATATAGAAGATATACTGAAAGAACTCGACGAGCTTGAGGATAAAATCGATTTTAAATATACATTAGACGGACTTGCATTATTCGTCAGCAGAAAAAAGAAATTCATTCTTAATCTTCCATTCAAACTTAAAGAGAAGGTTATTATTGACAGAGATTTTCACACAAGAGACCTTGTATTTGCCATGAACAGAACCCAACCATACTTGTTTTTATTAACAGGTGAAAAAATTTCGAAATTATATTATTGCATACTTGACAATTTTGAAGAAATTAATGAAGAAGGTTTCCCGTTCGAAAATAAAATTTTAAAAAAAGATTCCGGCAAGGAACATTTCGATGACAGAAAGACAATGAACGTTGAGCGTATAAAAAATTATTTCAGACAAACAATAAAACTTTTAAATAAAATTAACATCGGGGGATATCCACTTTTTGTTGCGGGAATTAATCGTAATCTTTCTATATTTAAGGATGTTGCAAAAAACCAAATAAATATTCCGGATGAATTCAGCGGAAATTATGAAAAATTATCATCAAAAGAATTAGGAGATAAATTCTGGCCATTTATCAAAAAAAATTTTGATAAAATCAGGAAACAAATATTTATTGATTTCGAAAACGCTAAAAGTACAAGAAAGTATGTATCGGGAATTGACGAGGTCTGGAAAGTTACGAATGAAGGCAGAGGAGAAACATTGATAGTTGAAGAAGATTTTTCATATCCGGCAAAACTCGGAAAACACGGATATCAACTTGTACCGACAAAAATCGACATAGGCGAAGAGATATTTGACGATGCAGTTGATGAAATAATCGAAAATATAATAATCAAAGGCGGTAAAGTGAGATTCGTCAAGCCGGGGGCATTGAAAGATTACGGAAGAATAGCTTTGATGCTGAGGTTCTAATAAATTAAGTAAACACATATAAAAAAAAAACGGTCAGCGTTTAACTGACCGTTTTTTAGTCATGTAATTTTTATTCTTATTTAATCAGAATCATTCTTTTCACATCGCTGAATCCGTTTACTTCGATTTTATAGAAATACACACCGCTTGCGAGTTCGTTTGCGTTGAATTCAACAATATAATTTCCTGGTGTTTTCACTTCGTTTACAAGCGTTCTGACTTCCCTTCCGAGTACGTCGTAAATCTTAATTGTAACAAAGCCCTGTTTCGGCAGTGCAAAATTAATCTTTGTTACGGGATTGAACGGATTCGGATAATTTTGGTATAAATGAAAGGATTCAGGTACTTTATTTTCATTTGATGTTATATTTACTAAACTTTGACCACCGGTTGTCGTATTCATTATTTTTCCGGCTCCTCCTACTCCCCAACCGATTGAATCATTATAAAACCAAATAGAACCCCAGAACCTCTGGTCTGTACCTGTGTTTTCCCGAATCCAGTTATATCCGCTATTTGTCGTTTTGTACAAATATCCGTAATCTCCACCTACAAATCCTGTGTTTATGTTCGTAAAATATGATGCAGTCATTAATGGTGGATTTATTGTAATATATGTTACTGTATCCCAACTGTTTGCATAATCGGTCGAACGGAATACTTTCTTCCCATTTCCAACCAACCAAATATAATCATCTACAACAGAAATTTTTAAAAACATATATGCCCAACCTCCTGTAGGGACATTCGTATCAAACCAGTT
>Ga0208047_1000927_pt1 | contig 10922 bp, 8 predicted proteins | sample Kivu_220m_FD_184162 | JGI IMG/M metagenome (GOLD analysis project Ga0208047, IMG submission 184162) | Freshwater microbial communities from Lake Kivu, Western Province, Rwanda to study Microbial Dark Matter (Phase II) - Kivu_220m (SPAdes)... | ecosystem: Environmental > Aquatic > Freshwater >...
GTTACAAAAAATTAAAAAAATATGGCAATGTTACCTGATATAAAATAAAATTTTAGTAATTTATTTGTTTTTTGCAAAAAAAAGGGGGTATCAGATGTCCGGAGAAAATCCGAAGAGCCCGTCAGAATCATTTGCCGATATGATGAAGAACTTTGGCAGCGCCATTGCTGAAATATTTAATGATCCGGCGCTTAAGGAAAAAGCAAAGGATTTTGGGGAAAGTGCTTCACAGTCTGCAAAAGCATTTGCAGGCAGGTTCAAAGATGAAGAAGTAAAAAGCAAGTTCCGTGACCTTGGTGCTGCAGCAAAGAATTTTGGTGAAAGTGTGACTGATTATTTCAAAGATGATAAGGCAAAAAGCCAGGAACAAACATCCGGCAGCCAGTCCCCAAACCAGCCTTCAGGAAGCGGAACCGGTGATAAACAGGACTCAAGCACTGGAACAGGACCGGATAATATGTCACAGGATACGGGCGGTGAGCCTAAAAAAAAACAGGATAATGAAGCACCTGAGGTAGCAGGGCAGCAAACAGCAGTCCAGGATTCCGGAAATATAAGTAAAGAATCAAAAGCAGATAAGAGGTTTGATGAATCCAGGGCAAGAAATGCAAGGATTGCAGGTTATGGTTTTGCAATAGCCTGGAGCATTATACTTATTATATTCTTTAATTTCTTTAACCAGTACATAGCATATTATGAATATAACGCTGCATCGGCAAGCTGGAGCTTTACTCCATTTATCACATCGGGATTTTATGTCTGGCTGCCGATATTTAATGCGGCCACTATAATTGCAATAATTGGAAATATAATACTTATTGTAAATGACAGTTTCTATTTTGATAATATAACAAATATAGTAATGCACATATTCGGCATTGTCTCGGTTGCGACCCTGCTTTCTCTCTTCCCGTTTGATTTCAGTGTCATACCTGATGCAAATCTTAACCAGGTGCTTTTTCCTGTGCTCAGGATAGTATTTATTTTCATACTGGTCGGGCTTTCTATCGGGATATTGGTAAGATTTATCAGGATAATACTTAAAATAGCAAGGACATCATAAAAATGAAACAGAACTTAAAAAAATTCACAATATTGCATTCAAATGACATACACGGGGACTTCCTGGCGGAAGTCAAGGAAGGCAAGGGCAAGCTCATAGGCGGCCTGTCTCTTCTTTCAGGGTATATAAACAGAGTAAGAAAAGAAGAAAAAAATGTCCTGTACCTGATTTCCGGAGATATGGTCCAGGGTTCTTTAATAGACCTGGAATTCAAGGGAGTATCAACAATAGAGATAATGAACTATCTTGCACCTGATATAGTGTCAGTTGGAAACCATGAACTTGATTACGGGCTGCCTCACTTGCTGTTTCTTGAAAAGATTGCAAATTTTCCTATAGTGAATGCAAATCTGTATATTAAGAAATACAATAAAAGGCTGATGAGCCCTTACAAAATAATCAGAAAGGCAGGCTTTGATATCCTTTTTACAGGAATAATCACTGAAAAAGTCCTGGACTCCCTGAAGCAGGACAGCCTTGTCGGCAGCTTTATTTCACTGGAGGATGCAAGCCGTGAAGTCGGAAAAATCACGAATGCCTATAAAAATGACGACATCGACCTGACAATATTGCTTACCCACATAGGCTTTGATTCCGATATAGAGCTTGCTAAAATGCTTGACCCTGCATGGGGTGTAGACATGATAATCGGGGGACATTCGCATACCATACTTGAAAAACCGTATGAGGTTAATAATATTCTGATATCCCAGGCCGGGACGGGAACTGATCAGGTGGGAAGATATGATTTAGTTGTTGACGACGGTTCAAACAGCATTCTGGAATACAAATGGCAACTGGTCCGGATAGATGAAAATATTGCCGAACCTGATGGCGAACTTCAGGCCTATATAGATTCCTTCAGCAAAGAAGTCGACAGGAAATATAATACGATAATTACAAAGCTGGCAAAAAAACATACACATCCACTGAGGGAAATCGAGACATCCCTTGGCAATTTATTTGCTGATGCTTTTGCAAAGCTTTCGCAGAGTGATGTTATGCTTGTAGGAAGCGGCTCGATAAGGGTAAAAGAGCTGGGGCCATTGGTGACATTAAAGGACTTCAGGAGCTGTTTTCCTTATGATGACTCACTTAACAGGTTTACTGTAAATGGTGCAAATCTTAAAAAGATATTTGCGCATTTTATGAGAAAAGATAACCGCAATGGCGAAGGCGAATGCTACCAGGTAAACAGAAATGTCAGGGCAACTTATAATGACGTATCCGGCATACTTGAAAAACTTGAAATAAGCGGAGAGCCTGTTGATGAGCAGAAGCTCTATACTATCTGTATGCAGGGATACCATTTTAATAACTGTTCAACATATCTTAACATCACAAACTCAGAACTGATTGAAAATGAAAACCATAAAGTGGTATCGACATCGGCACAGGAGGTGCTGGAAGAGTACCTGAGGGATAACCAGAACTTAAACAATGATGTAGAGGGAAGGCTTGCATATATCTGAACCCCTGAAATAAATCATATATTATTTTTTATTCATCTTTTTAAAACGCCGGAGAAGGTTAAAGGCCCCTACAGTCACACAGAATATTTCAGGCGGCGGGAAGATAAAAAGTGTCGAATAACAATAAACATTAAAAAGTGCAGTTTTAAAGTAAAAAGCCGAAAAAAGGTTTTTCAAAAAATAAGGAGGATAAGATGGAAGAATTAAGTAAAGAGTAGCTCGATGCCGGTAAAAAGGTGCTTGGCGGAGTGACCATATTTTTCTGGGTAGTAGCTGCGCTGATAGCTGTGGGACTATTTTCATTCAATAACTTCGGGAACTGGGCAAAAGACTTCACAGTAGGTCCCGTATCTTTCGGCCTGCCGACTTCAAATTCTACATGGGTGTTCCTTGCACTGTATGTTGCAGCCCTGGTGGGCCTTTATATCAGGAAGGGTTGGGCAGTTCCTGTAGGCAGGGCTGGTCTTGTAGTAGCCATGGTTATATTCTTCCCCGGTTGGCACTATTTTTGGTGCAATACTATGGAAAAGGATAAATGACCCTGTTGCAAAAGCATACCTTAATTATGGCGCCGGGCATGAAGTAAAAGCAGAAGGAAACGGGCAACAACCAGGGCAGCCGGAAAATACTCAAGCAATTACTGAAGTTAAAGATAAGGGAAACACAGAAGATAAAAAATAAGGCGCATTTAAAAAACAGTGTTTAACCAACACTTAAAGTAATTAAAAAATCCTTTTTATAGCATTCAAGTAAGGATTTATAATAACAGAAAATTCGGCATAGTCGTTATATCAGCTATGCCGAATTTTCGTTCTCTTCTGGAATATTGATTTGACCTATACTGTTGTAGAATAATTCGCAAAAAGATGCATATAAAAACATGAATAGACATTAATAATAATGCGTTATTAAATTTAAATGTTATTTACTCATATTAGCGATATAATTAAAATATATTTACAGGAGGTGCAAAACCATGATAATAAGCTATAACAAGCTTTGGAAACTGCTAATTGATAAGAATATGAAAAAGAAAGACCTTCAGCGTCTTTCTGGCATTAGTTCGGCAACTATTACTAAGCTTGGCCGAAATGAAAATGTGAATACCGAAATACTTCAAAAGATTTGCTTCGCTCTAAAATGCGACATTTGTGATGTAATGGAGTTTGTGCCAAATACATGTAAAGAGGAGAAGCAAAATAATGGCTGATAACAAAAAAGAGCAAGAACGCGCAGAATTGCAACGCACCATTTGGAATATTGCCAATGACCTTAGGGGTAGCGTGGACGGTTGGGATTTTAAGCAGTACGTACTAGGAATGCTTTTTTATCGATATATCTCAGAAAACCTTGCTGACTACATAAACCGTGGTGAGTATGAAGCAGGAAACAAGGATTTTGATTATTCCAATCTCACTGATAGTGAAGCAGAAGAAGCGCGAATAGATTTAGTCCATACCAAGGGTTTTTTCATCTTGCCCAGCGAGCTGTTTGAAAATGTAAGAAAAAAGGCAGTGGATGATGAGAATCTAAATGAGACCCTTGAGAGTGTATTTCGAAATATTGAAAACTCAGCCCATGGAGAACCCAGCGAGTACGACTTTAAGGGCTTGTTTGATGATATTGATGTCAATAGTAATAAACTGGGCAGCACAGTTTCTAAGCGAAACGAAAAACTGGTTAAACTCATGAATGGTGTGGGAGATATGAAGCTGGGTGGCTACCAGGACAATACTATTGATGCATTTGGTGATGCCTACGAATTCCTTATGGGGATGTATGCTTCCAATGCCGGTAAAAGCGGCGGCGAGTATTATACACCTCAGGAAGTCAGTGAGCTGCTGACACGCATCGCCCTTGTTGGAAAGACAGAAGTCAACAAGGTCTACGACCCGGCTTGTGGGTCCGGTTCTTTATTGCTGAAATTTGCCAAGATCCTTGGAAAAGAAAATGTCCGCCAAGGGTTCTTCGGGCAGGAAATCAACATCACTACCTACAACCTTTGCCGAATCAATATGTTTCTTCATGATATAGACTACGACAAATTTGATATATGTCACGGGGATACATTAACAGACCCAAAACACTGGGATGATGAGCCATTTGAGGCCATAGTGTCAAATCCACCTTATTCCATTAAATGGGATGGCGATGCCAATCCACTGGTAATAAATGACCCTAGATTCTCTCCTGCAGGTGTGCTGGCACCAAAGTCTAAAGCTGATCTTGCCTTTGTCATGCATTCACTTTCATGGCTGGCCACAAATGGAACTGCGGTCATTGTCTGTTTCCCCGGTGTCATGTATCGCGGAGGTGCAGAGCAGAAGATCCGAAAATATCTCATCGACAACAACTATATCGATTGCGTAATTCAGCTGCCGGACAATCTTTTCTTCGGTACCAGCATTGCCACTTGCATTATGGTACTGAAAAAGTCTAAAACTGAAAACAGTACTTTGTTCATCGATGCATCTAAGGAATGCGTTAAAGTTACCAACAGTAATAAGCTTACGCAGAAGAATATTGATAAGATTATTGAAGCCTATTCAAAACGAGCTGACCATGACCATTTTGTAGTGAAAGTAGAAAATAGCGATATCGCTGTTCAGGATTATAACCTTTCTGTTTCAACCTATGTGGAGCAGAGAGACACACGGGAAGTCATTGATATTGCTGTCCTAAATGCTGAGATTGAAGAAATTGTTGCTCGAGAACAGGTTCTTCGGGATGAGATTGCCAAGGTCATCACGGAAATCGAGGTGGAATAATGAACAAGGAGTTTCAATATTTAGTCTACCGCTCTGCTGATGAAGATGTGTCTATCGGTGCAATTATTAAAGACGAAACTGTTTGGCTCACCCAGAAGGGCATGGCAGAACTTTTTGGTGTGCAAACGCCTGCCATCAACAAGCATTTGAAAAATATATTCGAAGAGGGTGAGTTAAATGAAGCAGTGGTTATTTCCAAAATGGAAATAACCACTCTGCATGGCGCAATTCCTGAAAAAACACAAACTAAAGAAACAAACTACTATAATCTTGATGCCATCATTTCAGTGGGTTACCGCGTTAATTCAAGAAGAGCTACAAATTTTCGAATTTGGGCAACAGGCATTTTAAAAGAATACATGACCAAAGGCTTTGCCATAGATGATGAACGCCTAAAGCAAAACAAAACAGCATTTGGAAAAGATTATTTCAAGGAATTATTAGAACGCTTCAGATCGATTCGTGCCAGCGAGCGCCGCATGTGGCAACAGATTACTGATATTTTCGCCGAGTGTAGCATCGACTACGATAGAGATTCTGAAGCGACCCACGAGTTCTATGCCATGGTACAGAATAAATTCCATTATGCCATCACAGGTCAAACGGCTGCAGAAATCGTCTTTTCAAAAGCAGACCATCAAAAAGAAAATATGGGGCTTACAACATGGAAGAATGTACCAGAAGGCCGTATTTTAAAGTCAGATGTTTCAGTTGCAAAGAATTATCTTAGCGAACAAGAAATCAGGCAACTTGAAAGAACGGTCACTGGCTATTTTGACTATATTGAAGACCTTATTGAACGTGAGAACACCTTTACCATGGAACAGTTCTCAGCGAGCATCAACGAATTTTTAACTTTTAGAAAATATAAAATACTGCCTGACAAAGGTAAAGTTTCAAAGCAAATGGCATTAGATAAATCCGGTGCTGAGTATGATGAATTTAACAAAACCCAGAAAATAACATCAGATTTTGACCGTGAGGTGAAAAAACTGATGGACAGAGAAGGCAAAGCAGATGAGTAAACTTGATGAGCTGATTGCGGAGTTTTGCCCGAACGGGGTGAAATATATCAACATAGGTAGTGTTGTGAATTATGAACAACCATCAAAATATATTGTGAAAAGCACGGATTACAATGATGAGTTTTCAATTCCTGTACTAACAGCCGGACAATCTTTTATTCTTGGTTATACCAACGAAAAAGACAATATATATAATGCTTCAATTGTAGACCCCGTTATTATCTTTGACGATTTTACAGGTGCATTCAAATGGGTTGATTTCCCATTCAAGGTGAAATCATCTGCAATGAAAATGCTAACTGCAAATACTGATGAAACCATACTGCGATATATATATCATGTTATGGGAAAAATAGGATATTCCTCTTATGAGCACAAACGGTTGTGGATTAGTATATATTCAGAAATAAAAATCCCCCTCCCACCACTACCTGTTCAGAAAGAAATTGTCCGAATACTGGACAATTTCACAGAGCTTACAACAGAGCTTACAACTAGGAAAAAACAATATGAGTATTACAGAGACAAATTATTGACTTTTAAGGAGGCGAGCAAGTGAGCCTATACAATATGATGGTCTCATCAAATGAAAGCACAGTGGTTTCTGAATATGTTGCAGAATATAACTACGCGAATTTCTATCAGTCCGAGGCCCTGTTGGAGAAAGATTTTATCAAACATTTGCAGGAGCAAGGGTACGAATATATCAATATCACAAACGAGGCTGGACTTATCGCTAATCTCCGCTGCCAAATTGAAAGGCTCAACGATTATAAGTTTTACGATAGTGAATGGGAACGCTTCTGCAATGAATATCTAATAAATAAAAATGAGGGTATTGTTGAAAAAACTCGGAAAATTCAAGTAGATGAACGACATAGCTTCAGGCTTGATAATGGATTAATCAAAAACATCGCTATAATAGATAAAAAGAACATACATAACAACTGGTTGCAGGTCATTAATCAATATGAGGATTCTGAAGGCGCTCATAAAACCCGTTATGATGTGACCATCCTCGTAAATGGTTTGCCGTTGGTTCATGTTGAACTTAAACGACGAAGTGTCGCCATTCGGGAAGCCTTTAACCAAATTAAACGCTATCAGCGAGACAGTTTCTGGGCATCCAGTGGTCTTTTTGAGTTCGTCCAGATTTTCATCATCTCCAATGGCACCCATACCAAGTATTATTCAAACACAACACGATCAAGCCATGTGAAAGAAAACGCTGATGGTGAAAACAAAAAAAGCAAAAGAACCAGCAATAGCTTTGAGTTTACCTCCTACTGGGCAGATGGAACTAACAAGGCCATTGCGGATATTGTTGACTTCACCAGGACTTTTTTGGCAAAGCATGTCCTGCTTAATATACTGACGAAGTACTGCGTCTTCACTTCGGAGGATTTGCTGTTGGTCATGCGTCCCTACCAGATCGCAGCAACAGAGCGCATACTTACACGGATTGAAATTACTAGCAACTATAAGAAAACTGGTACACTTGATGCGGGAGGCTATATCTGGCATGCCACAGGAAGTGGAAAGACTTTGACTTCTTTTAAGACCGCTCAAATCGCTTCGGCACTTTTGTATATAGATAAGGTTTTATTTGTCGTTGACCGTAAAGATCTTGATTACCAGACTATGAAGGAATATGACCGCTTCCAGAAGGGTGCGGCAAATAGCAACACTTCGACCAGAATACTGCAAAGGCAATTAGAGGATAATACATCTCATATCATAATAACAACTATTCAGAAGCTTGATATATTCGTTTCAAGGAATAAGGGCCATGAAGTCTTTAAAAAGCATATGGTTATCATCTTTGATGAATGTCACCGCTCTCAATTCGGGGATATGCATAGTAAAATTGTAAAGTCCTTTAAGCATTACCATCTATTTGGATTTACAGGGACTCCCATATTTGCGGTAAATGCAGGAAGCAGTGGTAATCCACTTATGAGAACCACGCAACAAGTCTTTGGAGACAAACTGCACACCTATACTATCGTCGATGCTATAAATGACGGGAATGTACTACCTTTCCGCATCGACTACATCAACACAGTGAAGATGAAGAACGGTGTGAAGGATAAAATCGTCTCTGCAATTGATACGGAAAATGCTATGGCTGATCCAAATCGCATTCATGAGGTTGTCAACTATATCCTGGAACACTTTGACCAGAAGACCAAGCGCAACAGCTTCTATTCACTACAAGGCCAGAGGGTATTTGGTTTCAATTCTATTTTGGCAGTCAGTTCAATTCCTGTTGCAAAAATGTATTACACAGAACTAAAAAAGCAACTTTTAGAGCAAGGCCGCCAGCTTAATGTAGCTACTATCTTTAGCTACAATGCCAATGAAGCTGATCCAGAGGACGTATTCCCGGATGAAGGTTTTGATGCTGACAGCCTTGACCAGACTTCCAGAGATTTTCTTGAATCCGCTATTGCGGATTATAACACGAATTTTAATGTCAATTATGATACATCATCGGATAAGTTCCAGAACTACTATAAGGATTTATCTATGCGTATGAAAAGTCGTGAAGTGGACCTTCTTGTTGTCGTTAATATGTTCCTTACTGGTTTTGATGCTACGACACTAAATACCTTATGGATAGACAAGAATCTGAAGCAGCATGGTTTGATTCAAGCTTTTTCTCGAACCAACCGGATTTTAAACTCAGTCAAGACCTACGGAAATATTGTCTGTTTCCGTGATTTGCAGCAGGAGACAGATGAAGCAATTGCACTATTCGGTGACAAAGATGCCGGCAGCATTGTCCTCTTAAAAAATTATGAGGCTTACTTTAACGGTTTTGATGAGAATGGGAAGCATCAGCCGGGCTATAGCGAATTGATTGATGAATTGACTAAGCGTTTCCCGTTGGGACAAGCCATTATCGGTGAGCAAAACCAGAAGGACTTTATAAGCCTTTTCGGTGCTATCTTGCGCCTAAAGAATATCTTGACAGCATTCGACAACTTTTCTGGGAATGAGATTCTGACAGATAGGGATTATCAGGACTATCAGAGTGTTTATATTGACCTCTATCAGGAATTCACAAAAGATAAATTTGCTGATAAGGAAAAAATCAATGATGACATTATCTTTGAGATTGAACTGATAAAGCAGATTGAAATCAACATAGACTACATCCTTATGCTCGTAGCTAAGTACCATGCCTCCAACTGTGAAGACAAGAGCATTCTTGTATCGATTGGCAAGGCTGTCAATTCAAGCTTACAACTCCGCAGCAAGAAAGAGCTTATTGAGCACTTCATTGACACGGTCAACGCTTCCACCAAGGTCGATGAGGGTTGGCATAAATTTGTCCATGAGCAAAAGGAAACCGACCTTGCAGCAATCATTAGCGAAGAAAAGCTCAAGCAGGAAGAAACAAAGCGGTTCATCGATAATTCCTTCCGAGATGGTACACTCAAGACAACCGGCACAGACATTGATAAGATCATGCCTCCAGTTTCACGCTTTGGTGGTGGCAACAGAGCGACTAAAAAGCAGAGGGTAATTGAGAAGCTAATGAAGTTTTTTGAGAAATATTTTGGACTTGTGTAAAAACAAATACCATTAAAATTGGAGCAAAATATAAAGATAATAATCGAGAGTGCCGATGTTTTCACCAATAGTATTCTTGAAAAAAGTCAGCCGTTTGGATTACACTATAAATTCACACGAGAATTGTTGCGCGGGAACGATAGAATTGATTTTGATTGTTTTCCACATATTAAAAAATTATTATCTGATAATAAGTATTCTTTTTTCACAGATTTATTCAGAAACCTGCTTAAAAAGGGGCTCATTAGAAATGACACAGCTGTAAATGATGTTAAAAAAGAGCTTGTAAATGTAGAGATTGCAATAAATGAATCAAGGATAGTTACTTCTTCCAATAATAGTTCGATTGTTGGGGCTTTAGCGTATTATAAGCTTTCTAACCTTGATAAATACAATCGCTTCATTCAATCCCTAAATAAACGCCCCACTTTAGGGTTCCCTTCTATTTTGGGTTAACAGCAATTATTTATCGTTTTTTCTTAAATCAAGGATGACAGTCAGCGCCTCAATTGCAGGGCTGTTAAGCACTTTTCCATCGAATGTAAATCTCGAGCCATGGCAGGGGCAGTCCCATGACTTTTCAGCATCATTAAACCTGACAAGGCAGTTCATATGAGTACATGCCGGGCTCAAAAAAATGCCTTCATTTTCTCTTGTCTTATAAACTGCAATTTTTGTGCCTTCGATATCTATTATCTTACCATCATTAACATCCATGCCTGAAAGGATATTTTCAGGTTCCTTTATGATTTTTTTATCTTCTTTGCTTATATTTTCATCGGATTTTTCCTGAAGTGTTTTTTCCCCGGACCTTGACAGTTGGAATCTTGATGGGTCATAAACTTTTTGCCAGGGGCTGCTGCTGCCTGTTATCAGGTTATTTAAAATCATTGCAGAAATTGTTCCATGAGTCATGCCCCAGCCATTAAAGCCGGTGGCAATATAAATGTGCCTGGAATCCGGCAGGTAACGTCCTATATATGGAACCATATCAATAGTGTTATTGTCCTGAGAT
>Ga0208047_1000928_pt1 | contig 10905 bp, 8 predicted proteins | sample Kivu_220m_FD_184162 | JGI IMG/M metagenome (GOLD analysis project Ga0208047, IMG submission 184162) | Freshwater microbial communities from Lake Kivu, Western Province, Rwanda to study Microbial Dark Matter (Phase II) - Kivu_220m (SPAdes)... | ecosystem: Environmental > Aquatic > Freshwater >...
GGGGGGAACCGACGGGAAAACGCCCGATGGGTGGAAGGCTCGGGGGCCCCCCGCCCACACGCAGCGTGAGCGAGTATGGACGGGGGTGAGCCGAGCCAGGACCCATCGGGCTATGCATCGGCTTCATGTCTTGACTAGCGGATCCGTTGGACGAAGTCGCGGATGACCGGAATCCTCTGTTCCGGCGCGTCGAAGCCTTTGCCCGCGTCTTCCTGGGGGAAGGCGGCGAAGTGGATGACGGCTTCTTTGTGGACGAGGGCCTTGGCCAGGACGGTCGCGTCGCTTGCCTCGAGCTCGTGGCCGAGGTCAAGGGCCGCCTTTCTCCGGAATTCCTTGCCGGCCAGGCCTTTCAGGAAATCGGCCGCGTCTTCCTGTCCGAGTTGGCCCGGCTTGCCGGAGTGAAGGGAGGACAAGGCCGAAGCCCTCAGGATCTTGGGCCATTCCTTCTTGAAGAGGAGGGGATTGGCGAAGACGTCGGCGCTGACGATCCGGCCTCCGAGGCCGATGACGACCCCGACGGTCTCCTCGCCCAGACGCAGATCCGCGGCTATCTTGCGCTCGATCACGGCGATGGCGTCCTGGTTCTCCTTCTTCTCGAAGGCCGCCTGGTAAGCCCCCGTCCCGGCGGCGACGTCCAGCTTATCGTTCTGGGCCTGGACCTCTTCCCAGATCCGCGATTGGGCGGCCGGCGCCTGGGCGACGGCCTTGGCCCGAAGAGAGGCCGTCCCGAGGTTGGCCTTGCTCGTGAATCCCATCGAGGCCGGCGTCCAGCGCCCCTGCTCGACGCAGAAGACGGGGACGACGAGGTCCCGGGTGCCGGGGTTCAGGAGGACGTCCCCGGCCAGGATCCGGTCCTGGCGGGCGCCGCTCAGGATTTCGCCGGCCATGAGGAAGAGGACGTGTTGGGAGAGGTTGGAGATCTTGGCCTGAGGGACGCGTCCCCCCTCGACCTCGGTGATCTCGACCCATTTGAGCTTCACGGCCTCCTCGAGGGTCGTGTAGTCCGTCCCGTCGGCGATCTTCCGGGCGTAGACGGGGACGATCGTCAAGCCGTTGTGGTGGACGGGCCGCCCGACGTCGAGGACCCGGATGAGGGCGGGGATCGTTCCCCCGCCCGGCCCGCCGGCCTGAGCGGCCGGCCCGGCCGGCCCGGCGGCCAGGGATAACGCGGCCAGGCCCAAGATCATCGTTCCGATTGTGCGTTTCATGACATCCTCCTTACGGATTGTCGGTCTTCGCTGAGACGATAATCCACGGCGTGGAGGGATGTGTCACCGGCGGGAAAAAGAATTGTCAAAAAAACGTAAAAAACGGCCGGACCAAAGGCTTATTAGAAACCGCCTTGACAGCCGGCCTCTCTCCGATTATCTTCATAAGAAGAAGGCGGTTTCCATGAAGAGACACCCCCTCGAAATCGGCGCCGGCATCCTCCTCCTTTTCCTCTCGGGCCCCGAGTTCTCGGCCTTGGGACGACAGGGGAGCCCAGGTCGGCGGTATGCGGTCGTCGTCGGGAACAATGCCTATCCGGGTTCGCCCCTCAGGGCTTGCCGGAACGATGCCCAAGCCATAGGCCGGGCTCTCCAGGACGTCGGTTTCACCGTGACGTTTCTCGAGGACGCGACCCGGCAAAGCATCGCCAACACCCTGTCCTCGATGACGAGCAAACTCCGGTCGGAGGACGTCTTCTTTTTCTATTTTTCCGGCCACGGGTCGCAGGCCGAGGGCGAAAATTTCCTCATCCCGGTCGACTATGACGGAGATTCCGTCGAGTCTTTGCGCCTTAATTCGATCAGCGCCAACGAAATCCAGCGGCTGTCTCAGCGGGCCCGGATCCGGATCCTCGTCCTGGACGCCTGCCGGACGAATCCCTATGCCCGCTCCCGGGCCGGCGGAGACGGCCTGGCCTTGATGGAAGCCAGGGGCACGCTGATCGCCTTCGCCACCGGCGCCAACCAGGTCGCCCGCGACGGCTCGAGCGAGGGCAACGGCCTTTTCACCGCGGCGCTGCTCGAGGCTCTGAAAATGCCCGGCCTGACCGTCGACGAAGTCTTCAAGCGGGCCCGCCAGAAAGTCTACGCCGAGACGAACGGCCAGCAGTGGCCGGCCGTCTACAACGATTTGACGAGCGACGTCGTCCTGCGGCCCGGAACGCCGCCCTCGACGCCGGCCAAACCCTCGTCCCAGAGCGGCGACCTGGATCGCCGGGAGGAGCTGGCCCTCTGGGAGTCGATCAAGGACCTCAAGGATCCCCGCGTTTTCGAGGATTATCTCCAGCGCTATCCCAACGGGAAATTCAAGGTCGCGGCCGAAGCCCGGTTGGCCGAGCTGGGCGTGACGCCCACCCCCCCCCGGCCGACGATCCCCTCCGGCGCAGGCGGGCCCATCGAGGCGGAGGCGATCGACCTCGATGGTCCTTTCACCCTTCTCTTGGAGAAGACGCCGGACATCCATGACCAGAAATTCCTCCAATTCCCGAACCTCGAGGGGATGATCGGCTATTTGAAGGACGATCCATACTGGAAAAACGGGGAATACTCCATCACCTCCATCGCCGCCGGGAACGACGGGATCCTCCTCGTCCTGTCCAAGCTCACCAATGAGGCCCAATCCTACGTCTACGCCAAAGATTTTCCCCAGGACGAGGTCAAAACGAAATGGGATGAGGGCTACCGGATCACCGAGGTGGGCGTCGTTCCCGAGAATTGGTTCGTCGTCATGACCAAGAACAGCGGTTACGGCTCCCAAAATTTCTGGATCCAGGAGAAGTGGCCGGCCGACTTCATCAAAAAGCAGTGGGACACCGGCCAGAGGATCACCCATGCCCGCTGGCGGGACGGAAAATACGTCGTCGTGACCTCGGATTGCCAGGGCCGGAAGATCGCCATGCAGCGCTGGAAGAAGGGTTGGGACGAGGCCTGGATCAAGGAATCCCGGGAGAAGGGATTGGTCATCAGCCTCGTCATCCCGGCCACCGACGAGACCTACTACGTCATGAGCGAGTTCCCGGCGGGCTACGACGGCGTCCGGATCACCGATGACAAGCGGTTCCCGGCCGAGGATTTGGCCAAGAAGATGGCCGAGGGCTTCTGGCTGACATTCCTCTATTGAGGCGGGAGGCAGGCCTTCCGCGGCTCCGACTAGCGAGGAAGGGCCGCTTTCCAGCCCCGGCCGAGCCGGCGCGAGAGTTCCTCCACGAGAACGGAGGATTCCGGCAATGACGCGAGGTTGACGTTCTCCTGAGGGTCGGACTCGTGATCGTAGAGCTCCGCGGCGACGAGGCGGCCCTCGAAGCGTTCCCGCCATTCGATGTAGCGATAGCGGTCGGTCCGCATCGCCCGCCCCACGTAGCGATAGGTGAAGCCCCGGGCGTATTGGCTGAAGGCCGCGGTTTTCCAGGGCCGCCGGGGATTCTGGAGGAGGGGGGCGAGGCTCGTCCCTTCCAGCCCCCGGGGGGCCCTGAGATCCGCCAGCTCGCAGAGGGTTGGATAGACATCGACGAGCTCGACCAGGGCCGGCGTTTCCCCGCCGGCGCGCTTTTCCCCGGCAGGGGAAATGATCAGCGGGACGCGGGTGTCCTCCTCATAGTTCGTCTGCTTTCCCCAGCCTCCGTGCTCGCCCAGCTTGCAGCCGTTGTCTCCCCAGAGGACGATGATCGTCTCGGCTCGGAGGTTCAGTTCGTCCAGAGCGTCGATGATCCGGCCGACTTGGGCGTCGACGTAGCTGACGCAGGCGAAGTAGCCGTGCCGGAGAAGCCGGACCTGGTCTTCGGTCAATGAACCTTCGGTGGGATTCGGGACGTCGACGAAATCCTCGTGACAGGCGAGCTCCGTCAAGCCGTTCATGGCGAAGCGGGGCGCGCCCTTGGGGAGGAAATTGTTGGGGGCGAGGGGGATCTCGTCCCGCTGGTAAAGGTCCCAGTACCTCTTCGGGGCGACAAAGGGGAGATGAGGACTCATCAGCCCGATCCCGAGAAAGAACGGTGTCTTGTCTCGGAGTTTTCGGAGGAGATCGATCGTTCCGTCGGCGATCACGCCGTCCCAGGAGGCGTTGTCGGGACCGTCGAACGCTTCCGTCGCCGGCCCTCGCAAATAGGAGGAAACCCACGCCTCCGACATCCCGGCTTTCCGGGCGGCGGCCTCCCGGGCGCTTTGGCGGGCCCGGATGGCGGGGGAGACGTAGATCGTCGTCATGGGAATGAGTCGAATGGGGGTGCTCCAGGAAACCGGGTCGGGAAGCGAGTCATGGAAGAACTTGCCGACTTCGACGCAATGGTAGCCGGCGTTCTTGAAGAGCTGCGGCAGGGTGGTGATGTCCGGATGGTTTTTCCGGAAATGGGTGCTATTATCCCAGACGCCGAGGGTATCGGGGCGCATCCCCGTCAGGAGACTGGCCCGGGAGGGATTGCAGATCGGCATCGCGCAGTAAGCCCGGGTGAAGACCAGGCCTTCCCGGGCGAGACGGTCGATGGACGGGCTCTGAACCGGCTTCGCCCCGAAACAGCCGAGCTCGGGGCGGAGGTCGTCGACGGCGATGATAACGACGTTCGGCTTCGCTTTTGCCCGGGACCCGGCCGGGGCGGAAGAGAAGAGGCTGAACCGGCTCGCCGTCACGGCGCCCCCCGCGGCGAGGAATTCTCTCCGGCTCCAGCGACGCGAACCGAAATAGCTGACCAAGGCGGGCCGAATCATAAAGAGGTCGGCGGGGCTTGTCAAGACGGCCGGCCGGGCCGGCCGGGGCTCAGCTTCCCTTTTTCTTCGGCGGATCCGGTTGGCGCTGATACCCGAGGACGGCCTCCCGGCCCTTCTGGGCGGGGATGAGGCCGGGATTGACGGCCAAGGCGCGGTCGAAGGAGCGGAGGGCCTCGTCGAGGGATTCCCTATCCTTTGTCTTGAGAAAGAGAGTCAGATGGAGATAGCCGAGATTATTGTGGGCGGCGTCCATGCTGGGGCTGATTTTGAGGGCTTTTTGGAGATTTTCCTTGGCCCGGTCGAGCTTGCCCGCCCCCATGTAGGCCCAGCCAAGGAAATTGAACCAGTCGGGATGATAGGGGTCCTTTTCGGTGCATTCCTCGAGGTAGGCGATGGCCTTGTCGTATTTCTTCAACATCGCCGAAACGATGCCCAGCCGAGAAGCTAGGGCGATCGTCTCCGGATTCTTCTCCAAGCCGTCGGACAAGACCGTCTCGGCGAGGTCGAGCTTGGCGAGGCTGTAATGGATATCGGCCAGAATAGCATAGGCGTTGACGTAGTTGGGGCGGATGCGGAGGATCGTCTGGAGCTTTTTGATCGCCGCTTCGGGCCGCTTCTCCCGGTAATCGTCGATCGCCAGGCGGACCTGGGCGATCAGGGGATAAAGCGTCTTGAGGTCGTCCTCGATCCCGTAGGATTTCTTCTTCGTCGGCTTTCCGGCGAGATAGCCCAGGCTGGTCAAGAGAGGACCGATTTCCGGGTTCTTGCCCTTGATATCCTGGGTCGTTCCCGGCCCTTCCAGGTTTTTCATGAGGTCTTCAAGGGTCTTGGACAGCCGGGGGATATCGGCCGTCGGGCCGAGGTTTTTCTCCTCCTTCGGGTCCGCGGCGAGGTCGTAGACCTCCTTGATGGGAAGGTCGATGAACTTCTGGTTGCCCTGGATAAAGCCCCGCAGCGGGGCGCTGGCCATCGTCAAGTGGGGGGACAAAGACTCGAAGTAGATCTCGGCTTTGCGGCGGGTTCGGCCGTCGATCAGGGGAAGGAGCGATTCACCTTGGAGGTGGGAGGGGAGTGGAGAGCCTAGAAGGTCGCAGACCGTCGGAAAGATGTCCAGGTGGGAGGCGTTTTCGGAGACGACCTTGGGCCCTCCTCCAGGGATGTAGAGGATCAGGGGGATATGGATGGTGTTGTTGTAGGCGAAAAAGCCGTGACGGACCTCCTCCTTCTCCCCGAAAGCCTCGCCGTGGTCGGAGGTCAGGATGACGACCGTCCGGTCGAGGGTCCCGCTTTTCGCCAGGGCGTCGAAAAGCCGGCCGAGCTGCGCGTCGATGAACGCCATCTCGCCCGAATAGGGATCGAAGGCGTACTCCCTGGCGTACGGCTCGGGGGGGGTGTACGGGTCGTGGGGGTCGAAGATATGGATCCAGGAGAACCACTTCTTGTCCTGGGAGGCGATCCAGGCTATAGCCGGCTCAACGACCTGGTCGGCCCGCCGTTCGACATAGTCGAGCTGGCCGAATTCCTGGATGCCGTTGATGTCGTCGTAAAGGTCGAATCCCTGGTCGAGGCCGAACTGGGAATCGAGAACGAAGGCCCCGATGAAAGCGGAGGTCGCATAGCCGCGTTCCTTGAGATACTCGGCCAAAGTCAGGTAGCGGTTCTCGAGCTTGAAGCCGGGATTGTCGCTCACGCCGTGATAGGGAGGCGTCGTTCCGGTCAGGATGTTCGTATGGGACGGACGGGTGAGAACCGTATTCGCGAAGGCATGGGCAAAAACCGCCGATTTTCGGGCCAGGGCGTCGATATGGGGAGTTCGGACGTAGGCGTCGGAATAGAAGCTGATCCGGTCCAGCCGGACGGTATCGAGAGTGATCAGGAGGACGTTGGGATTCGACGGAACGGCCGGCGCGGCCCAGACGGGGAGGCCCGCGAGAAGAACTCCGAGCAGAATCCAAACCTTGTTCAATTCGACCTTTAGACGTCCGCACCTTCCATATCTTCCCGGGGGCCTTGACAGGGCCCTCACCGGGACGGAATAATCTGCCGGTGACCGAGCCGCGCCGCCTTCGAACCTGGATCGAGGTCGATACGGAGGCCCTGGGCCGCAATCTCGCCCTTTTCCGGAGGCTCATCCCTCCCTCCTGCCGTCTGATGGCCGTGGCCAAGTCGAACGCTTACGGCCACGGGCTGTACGACCTCGCCCCCGCGGTCGAACGACTCGGAGCCGATTGGATCGGCGTCGATTCGATCGTCGAGGCGGTCACCCTCCGCGAGATCGGGATTCTCGCGCCCGTCCTCGCCCTGGGCTACACCCTCCCGTCCCGCTTCGAGGAGGCGGCCCGCGGCGACATCCGGCTGACAATTTCGACTTTCGAGAACCTGAACGCCCTGCTCGACTCGCCGTTTGGAAGCCGGGTCAAAATCCACCTGAAAATAGACACGGGGCTTCACCGCCAGGGATTCCTTCCCGGCGAAATGCCGCGCCTCATGGCGGCGCTCGGGGGCCGAGGCCGGTTTCTCGACGTCGAAGGGGTGTATACCCATTTCGCCCAGGCTAAGAATCCCGCGGAGACGTCCTACACCCGACTCCAGATCGCCGCCTTCGAACGGGCCGCGGCGGCGGTCGCCGCGGCCGGATTCCGTCCCCTTCGACACGCCTGCGCCACGGCGGGAGCCCTTCTCCACCCCGAGGCCCACTATGACCTGGTCCGGGTCGGCATCGGCCTGGCCGGACTGTGGCCTTCGTCGAAAATGCGGGCCGCCCTGGAGACCCGTCACGAGCTCCGTCCCATTCTCTCCTGGCGCGCGGTCCTTTCCGAAGTCAAGGGCCTCCCCAAAGGCGCGGGCATCGGCTACGACTTGACGACGCGGCTCGCCAGGGACTCCCGGGTGGGAGTCTGCCCCGTCGGATACTGGCATGGTTTTCCCAGGAGCCTTTCGGGGCGGGGCGAGGTCCTCGTCCGCGGCCGGAAGGCCCGCGTCTTGGGTTCCGTGATGATGGACATGATCGTTCTCGACCTGACCGACGTCCCGGGAGCCGCGGCCGAGGACGTCGTGACCATCATCGGGCGGGACGGGGCCGAGGAGATCACGGCCTATGAAACCGCGGCCCGGGCCGGCCAATCCTATTATGAATTTTTGACCCGCCTCAATCCCTTGATCCAGAAGTCCTATTTCGCCGTTAGACCTGGCCCTTGAGGATCCGGCGGACGGCAGGCCGGTAATTTCGGCTGGCGAGGACTTTGGCTCCGCTCCGGAGAGTGACCGAGGCGCCTCCTCGGAGGAGGGGCCGGACCTCCTGGATCCGGTCCGCCCGGACGATCGTCGAGCGGTGGATCCGGACGAAGACCCTCGGGTCGAGGGTTTTCTCGAAATCGGCGAGAGACGTCCGGAGGAGGTGTTCGTGGGGCGGGGCGTGGAGAACGACGTAATTGCCCGCGGCCTCGATCCTTTCGACGTCCTCCGCCTCCACGAAGTAGAGCCGGCCCTTGGCCGGAACGGCGAATCGGGACCGGTATCCGACCTGACCCGGTCGAATGCGGAGGATTTCGATGAGGTGTTCCCTCCAGGAGGCCGAGGGACCTCCGTCGGCTAGTCTCAAACGGGCATGGTCGAGGGCCGCGTGAAAGCGGTCCTGGTCGAAGGGTTTGAGAAGATAGTCGAGGGCGTGCTGCTCGAAGGCCCGGAGGGCGTATTGGTCGTACGCCGTGGCGAAGATGACGGCCGGGAGGGGATCCAAGTCGACGGCCTCCAGGACTTCGAAGCCGTCCAGCCCCGGCATCCGGACGTCGAGGAAGACGAGGTCGGGCTTGGCGGCCTGGATTCCGCGGACGGCTTCCGGTCCGTTGCCGGCCTCCCCGGCGATTTCGACGTCGTCTTCCTGGAGGAGGAGATCGCGGATCTTCAGGCGGGCGATCTCTTCATCGTCGACGATGAACACGCGGAACGCCATGTTCAGCCCAAGCCTCCGGCGGACGTATCCTCAAGCTGTTCACGGTAGGGAAGGGCGATCGTCACCTCCGCTCCGCCTTCGGGCCTGTTGGTGATGGCGAAGGTCTGACGGGGCCCGTAGATCAGGTCGAGCCGCTTGCGCGTATTGGACAGGCCGACGCCTTCGACGCCCGATCCTTCCGGGGCAAAGGCGAATCCGACGCCGTCGTCGGCGATCTTCACGACCAGTTCATCGTTTTCGCGCCGGCTCGTGATCCGGACGGTCCCCCCTTGGGTCTTTGGCCCGATGCCGTGGCGGATCGCGTTTTCGACCAGGGGCTGGAGAAGAAAACTCGGGGCCAGGGCGCGCCGCGTTTCGGGGGCGATATCCGTCTCGATCTGCAGCCGGTCCCCGAACCGGTAGGTCATGATCTCCGTGTAGGCGCTGAGGATTTCGAGTTCCCGTTCCAGGGGGATTTCCTGTCCCTCGGACAGTTCCATGTTCGACCGGATCAAGCGGCCGAGGCGGGCGAGCAGGGCGTCGGCCTCTTTGGGATTCCGGTAGACGAGGCCCGAGACGGCATGGAGCGTGTTAAAGAGGAAATGGGGCTCGATTTGGGCCTTCAAGGTGTGCAATTGGGCTTTTGCGAGCTCCGTCTCGAGCTCCAAGCCGTGAATCTCCCGGTCGCGGTATTTCCGGTAGGAATCGATGTTGATCACGATCGCGAGGATCAGCCAATACATGAGGAGATTTTGGTTGAGATGAGAGGCGGCGAATTGAGGATAGGAGATGACCGGAAGATCGCGGAGCCCGGCAGCGAGGAGCGCCCGGTTCACGAGGACGGCGAAGGCTAGGTGGGCGAAGGTCAATCCGATCGAGCTGGCCAGATGGACGACGGCGTTGTAGGGCCAGTCCTTTCCGATGAGCGAGAATCGCCTGGCCATGGTGATCACGATCGGGACCAGAAAGCCCCAGGGAATATAGCGGATGCCGTAACCGTGAAAGTGAATCCAAAAATTCAATGGTTCGGGGGAGTTCCGGTAGGCCAGGAAATAGGGGCCGATCGAGAAGAAGAAGGCCAGAAAGGTGAATAAAACCAGATAGCCGGCGATCTGCCTGAGAGACAGCCCGGACCGATTCAGAGTCCGCACTCGAGGGGCCATTTGATTATCTGCCCGCCGGAATTCTTTCCCTTGTCTTCACCCCCCTATTATACCCAATTTCGCGCCCGCATCATTCTTGACGAAAAAGAACGGGTGGCCGGGCGAAGTCGCCTGCCGAGCATGGCCGCGATTTTCCAGGTATCCGGGAACAGCCGGAACGTGATTGCGGGCCCCCAGACGTTATCGATTGGTTCGGCGTGTCAGGAGGCGGCATGGCCGTCCTCGTGACCCCGTAGCGGAAGGGGGGCCCCCAGGCTTTGCCGAGGGGGGGAACCGACGGGACTGGTTCCCCGGGGCCGGGGTTAGAGGATGGTCATGACGCCGAGACACGCTCCGAGAAATGGGCCTGGGAGCCGCGAGGCGGTAAAGCTCGGGAAGATTAAAGTCCGAGACGGCGTTCTTTCGACAAGAAAAATGAGGGCGCGAAAAAAAAAGCCCCTGCCGCCCGGAGGCGGCAGGGGCTCGAGCTTCCGCTTGGAGCTAAATCCGCTTCAGATCTGGAACCTCATCCCCAGCCGGAAGACGAACGGATTCATGATCTCGTTGGGCTTGCCCGACGTGGCGCCGGGTTTCGTCCAGCTGTAGGGGGTCGTCCCCACAACCCGGAACGTCCCCAGGCTGGTGTCGTACTGCCGCAGCAGCGTGTCGGAGTTCAAGATGTTGAACAGGTCGATCGAGAAGTACATCCGCGACACGTCGCCCAGCCGGATCATCTTCTCGGCCTTGAGGTTGATGACCCAGACGTTGCCCAGCCGGTTCCGGTTGTTGTAGGAGACCGTCTGGATGGTGTTGCTGTAGGAGCGGGGGTTGGGGAGGGTCCGGTCCTGGATGCCGAAGGTCCTATCCCAGAAGGTGCCCTCGTGGCCCGAGAGCGTCCCGGAGACGGTCAGGTCCCAGGGGAGCTGGTAGAGGCCCATCCACTTGACCATCCACCGGGAGAACATCGGCCGGGAGACCTTGCCGCTCGTCCCGCCCATGCTCATCGAGTACATCTGTCCCTCATAGGCCCAGATGTTGGTCGGGTCGGTGTAGCCGTAGTCCCCGTAGTAGAGCTTCTGCATCTGCCAGGTCGCCGAGCCGCTCATCATCCACTTGTTCGACAGCCTTTTCGTCAGGACGAGGT
>Ga0208047_1000931_pt1 | contig 10895 bp, 6 predicted proteins | sample Kivu_220m_FD_184162 | JGI IMG/M metagenome (GOLD analysis project Ga0208047, IMG submission 184162) | Freshwater microbial communities from Lake Kivu, Western Province, Rwanda to study Microbial Dark Matter (Phase II) - Kivu_220m (SPAdes)... | ecosystem: Environmental > Aquatic > Freshwater >...
TCACAATAATTTGCTATAATAATTAAAGTATACAAAAGGAGGTAAAAATGAAGATTAGTGTAATTTTAGACGCAACCATTAGGATTACTTCTATTATTGTTATGTTTGCGGCGGGGGTTGCGTCAATTCCTTTCTTGTTTTACGGTCTGGGATTGTTTTTTGGAGCTGAACACAATCAAACCACAGAGACCGCTTTTTCATCGATCGTAGAAGGCGTTATTCTGATTTTGCTGCCCTTCGCGATTGCCAAGATTTTGATCGCGAGAGAAAATTTTGTTTTCTCAATCTTAGCGGTTATGCCCACTTTAACGGGGGTGATAACGGTTGCTTTATGGGGCACATATTGGACAGGGTGGCAACATACCAAAGATAACGACTTTGTTTATTATTTGGTCGGCGAAATCGAGATTGATCCAATCGTTTCATTTTTAAAGTGGTCAGTGATTGTCTTAGTGGCTTTTCTGGTTATGGGTTTTTTGGCAGCAATAACCCAAGCTCCATTACGGCGCGGGAATCCATAATTTTTTAACTGGACTACCGCGCAGTTTTATTTTCCCCATCAACCTTGACAATCTTCAAATTAGTTTTATAATGATGCCAGTATTCGTCCAATCTGGACATTTAAAACTCATATCCCCTTCAAAGGGGATAAAACGGGTAGATTGGAATAAAAAAAGAAGGAGGTTGAAGGACAATGCCAAGAATCATAAATCTCATTGAGGGATTTAATTGGGGCGACTTGCCACAAACCGACTTATCCGCAATCAACTGGCCGAATTTCAGTCCATATATCTTACCCGCCGAGATTATCGTCGGTCTAATTATAGCTGGCTACGGGGGCAAAAAAATGCTGGATCATGCAATAATTTTTGCCACGCCAGAAGATGCTGGTTGGGGTGGGATGGTTTACCGCGGGACGAAGCAAAAAGAGCAACGACCCAAAAGAGACAGAGAAGGCAATATAGTAATGATAACTGCAATTGGTGAAGACGGCAAAGAAATACAAACTCCGGAAATGGAAACCATTGAAGTAGTCAGCGGTAAATTGTTGGGAGAAATAGTATATTGGCCCGGAATGTGGGTTGACAGTGATGGCAATATATGTCCTCTTGGTCAGTATTATGATGCTACCAAAGGGTTTGACGTTAGAGTCAAAGATGGTTATTACTACGACCCCGTAAAAAAAGGACAAGTTAGGGATGACCGGAAGTATAATCCAGAGACTAAAAAGGATGAACCCATTGGAGCCGGGCCAGAAGGCGCGCCAGAATCAAAAATCGAGAGGAAGGAAAATCAAGATTGGTGGAAAAATTTTGCGCATAGGTCTATACTCACGATCCCAAAAGCAGTAAAATATCCCATAAAGCAACTTGAGCAACACTTTGCCATTTATTACATCGGCCGAATTCCGATCTTAGACAAAGTGCCTTACCGTGATATCCGCTGGACAGAACGCGCCGGCCCCAAAGAACCAGCCCATGAACGAAGAGTGAGAAGGCGGTGGAATAAACTCACCCAGATATCGATGGCAATTGATCTTGACGGAGTTGAGGAGCTTGGTGGGTATCGCTGGAAACTAAAACTGACATTCTTTTGGGAAATAAGAAATTTGCGCGATGCGTGGGTTTATATTCCAAATTCGGCTGACCAGGCGGCATCGCAATTTGCCAGCGCGGCGCAGGATTTTTGGCGACGGCGCCAAATCCTGCAATATGCCGATATGGTTGAGCTAGATGGAATTCATAAACCCTCCAAATTGTCACCCGAACAGATTAGAGACGTTAAACCCATCGATGAGGGTTTGCTTAGCGAACAAATGCTTAAATATTTTAAAAAAACCGGCGTAATCAAAGATGTTAGAAAAAAATTTGGACGATTGCTGACAAAGATTGCTATTGACGATATGTCTTTGGAACCGCCATATGATAAATTATTTACCGATGTAAGAACCGCAGGGATAAAAGCAAGGGCAGATGTTATCAGGGCAGTGGGCGAAGAGCAGTCCAAAAGACATATCGCAGAAGGCAACCGAGCGATGTTAGACCCCTATGTTAAAAGTGGCAGGGTTGGGGCAATATTTGCGCTAAAAGGAGGCGTTGATACGGCAACCAGAGGCAAACTGTCTTCATCAATAGATGATCTTGTGGCAGTTACCCTACTATCCGATGCAAGAGAAGCTTTGAGAGGAAAGAAACCAAGAGAAAAAACATAGCCAGCAAGACAATGGGAAAGAGCGGGAAAAGAATGAATAAAATATGTTTATGTCCGGCAACAAAATTGCTGGGCCTCTTTTTTTATGGTTTTTATTTTTGGGATTAAATTAAAAACCAGATTGATGCCCAATCTGGTTTTGTTGCAATTATCTATGCGATTATTGATGCATTGGGTTACCATAATCAGAACCACTTCTGTCTGGTGGCGGGGGTTGCGGTGTTGCCTTTTGTTTGCCCTTCAGCGACGAAGCAGTAACGTTTGGACCCAGCATTTTACTCAATTTGTCGTAATCGATTTCTCCATCTGGTTGATTATTGACGCGGGTGCTTTGAGGCAGGAATTTTTTCATATCCCAATGCCTTGCCATTCCCTTTATTAATGTTGGGTTAACTTGTGCCAAGGCGTTAAACTGGTCTTCTGTCATATTTTGTATATATTGGCCTAATTTTTCATAATCCTTTTCCCTTGCTCTTTGCATGTGGCCAAAAATTTGCGTGGTGGCATTTGCCAGAAAAGCGCGGGAATTATTGTCGTCGTCAAAAATGTTATCCGGAAGATTTTCAAGTTCATTTCTTCTGGTTGCGGCACCCTTAAGTAAAACCGCTAATGTGGCCGCTCCTTTATAATTTTCCGGAGGTAAATCGGGTCCAAGCAGCGTTTTCATTCTTTCGGTTTGTGTTTTCGCAATGTCAAGATCATTAATCTTATTCGCCAATTTCGAAGAGCGCCTTAAAAGTTCAAGATTATTGATTGCCAATGATTGCATTTGCTGGGGGTTGAGCAGGTTGTTATCAAGCATCATTTCGGTAATCTCGGCAGCTTTTTTAGAGCCAAGTTTTCCAATAAAAGCCTGGACATTGGCGGTTTCATCTTTTTTGCCAAGCGTTTGTCTGAGCGCAGCGATGGCCTCCATGTTCCCAAGTTTGTCACCCTGGAGCGAAGCAAAAGCTTTGTCCCAGGAAAATTCCTTTTGCAATTCATTGACTTTGGCGGTAACCATTGATTCAACGCCAACCTCTTTAATCCCCCAATCCTTCAAACTCTTCTCGGTTTTAAATGGCATCCAGCCCTTGCCTTCGGTGGAAGTGGCTTTTTCTATCCTTGAAGCGTCGTCTGAGAAAATACTGCGGATTGAAGACATTGTTTTGGCGTCGGTGGCGCGCGCGGTCAATCCCCAAAGATTTGATTCAGCCCCTGTTTTCGCGCCCAGCTGTTTTTCGATCGCGAAATCATGCGCTTTGCCGACCGTTGGTTTCACAAGATGGGTAAAAGCCACCATTCCTGCGCCGGTCATTGCTGAGCGAAACATTGTGCCCATCCTGGCGTCATTTAGCGCCATATCTTTGACTAACGTTAGATAAACAATCAAAAACAGATAGTAAAGCATGTAACGGTCAATTCCGATTCCTGATAAAAATCCAGTTATTACATTTGAATCACCCATCGCCACCTTCGGGAGAATAAAACCTGCGGATCCTAATCCTAAAACAAGGAAAAAAAGCGTCCAGATACCAACAAAAGTCCATTTAAAAAGCGAATTCCACCACTGGAAAAAGAATCTTTTAGTTTGTGGGAGCGCTAATGATAAAATTGCCAATGGCGAGACCACAGCCAAGATTTGCAGCATAAATATCCGCGACACGAATAAAATAATGTAGGTGAAAAAAACGCCGGCTAATAAATAAGAAGCAACTAATTGGAATACCCATTTAGTAATAAAATTAATCCCAAAATAAGCCACGGACCCGGCAGACGCGGCAGTCGTTAAGCCAGCAAGAATTGAACCGCCAGCGATACTGATGCCACCAATAGTTGCACCCATTGGAATTACGTTAAGCCAGGGGACCGCGTAAGCCGCGGCGGAAACCGCTAGAGAAACTAATATCGTGCCAACCATCCACAAAATATCATTTATCAACGATTGCGTCACGGTGCCCAACAAATTGCCATTGGTTCCGACAATAGTGTTCATTGCCAGATTGCCGATGTCGACCATCATTTTCACCAGCAAAACGCCGAAGCGCGTCAATATTACCGCCACCACCAACCAAAATAACGTTTTTTTCGCTTCAAACTCGCGTTGCTTGAAAATTAAGCCGAATGCCGCAACCACAAACGCCAACAAAATCAACATATCCGCCAGCCCCTGCGTGATTTTGGTTCCTTGGACAATAAAATTGTTATTGAAATTTATCAGCTGGCTTTGGTTATTGATCACCCATTGTAGGGCATTGGTTGTTAAAAATAACGCTATGCCACCGCCGATAATGTAAAAAACCGTGTTGGTGATAATGGAAAAAAACGGCCCAATGCCAGCGGTTGCGCCGCCCTGCATAACTTCCTGCGCGTTGGCGATTTGGCCGCTGAACATCAAAATGATTGCCAGCAAAGCGGCAAGCGATTTCGCGCTAAACGATTTTCTTATATTTTTATGGAAAGCAAACATATTTATGTGTATTTACATTGAACGAAACCGCAAGCAAACAACTTCGCTGGCTTTGGAATAGGAGTTTAACCCATCACTTTCTTGAATCGCTGTGACATTAACGTTGCCGCATTTTTTGCTGGCAACGCTTTCACTGCCTGCGATTGTTCTTTTTGTGAACACCTCCAAGCCGCAGGCGCATAGCGGCTTATTGGGATCTTGAGATGCAGTTGATCTCGGGTCGTAGCATTCGTCGCCTTCTTCGGGTATTTTTTTCATTGATACTGGATATGTGCCAGCAGGAATATCTTGTTCTTCAGTGCCCTTGATCTCAATGTCTTTACCGCTACTAAGTGTGACCATAATAGATTTACATTTAACTGTTTTCTTGTTTGGCTGGCAGATGCCCTCTTTGCATTCCCAACCCACATAACATTCCTCGTTGGTTGTTGTGTCACAACAATCTTTTGGCGATTTGCATCCAATTTCTTCTGCCATATCGATTTCATCGGTTTTCAGCACATCAACTTTTAGCGAAGAAAGAGGAATACCCACAAGATTTAAAATAGCGTAGGAGGAAAGAAGGATTACCAGGCCGATTACCGCGTCACGGATACGGGCAAACGCGTCCTGCATTTTCGACGGGTTGCCGATCGAGGTGATGTATTCAAAGCCGGCAATGATTAACGCGATAAATACGGCCAAACCGCCCAACCCCACTCCCCACTCGTAGAGGTATTTAATACCCAAAGCCAATGATGGGTTGTCTGCGCCCATGATATCGGTGCCCATCGGTGACGTTGGCCATTTGGTTTGGAAATTGAAACTAGCGCTGGCAACCGAAATCATCCCCAGCGCGGCAAAGAGAGATAAAAGAATTATCGCGTTAGTTTTTTTGGAAAACATTTTCATTGTCAAGGTATTTTTATGGAATCAAAAATCGCTTGCGCTTCAGGTTGTAGCGCGGGCCAGTTTTTGGCGGTGGTAATCATTGATACTGAATAAAAGCCAGTTTGTTTTTTCACGATCGCAGTTTGGGCATGCCATTGTTCGTAACCTTTTTGTGCGCCGGCGCATTCATAGCTGGCATCAAGGATTTCAGAAATCATTTCATTGGTTGAAGCCGCGTTTTTTATTTCCACCGCGCATTGCTGCTGGCCCAAAAAGTTTTTTGCTTGCTCGGCAATACTTTCAGTCGGCGCGTCGTCGCTTTGCGAAACTACCAAATAAGACGGTTGCAAGTCGGGTAAACTGACTCGGTAGGCAAAAAGCAAATTATTAATTGATTTTAACTTATCAATTCCTTCCTGTCCAAATAAATTTTCCCCTCCCTGGAACGATGCGCGGTATTTAAAGGTCAAGTCGTTACTAGCGCTATTAAAGTTTTTATATGAGCCGTCATCAGAGACCATGCCGGGCAAATTAAAATTGGGCAAATTCAATTGCTTAAGTTCCGGAATTTGCGGATTCAAATTATTAAAGCCGAAGTTGCCGCCGGAAAATCGCCAATAAAACGAAACCAATATCGCGGCAATCACTCCCAGCGCAATTGTCAGTGGCGTTGAAATTTTCATATATCTTCTACAAAATCTTAAACCACAACCCAGAAAATCCCGCAACTTGCAAAAAAACTCCCACGATCAACCAGGCGAAGAACAGCAACCCATAGCCAATGGCGATTGCCCGCCACGTTGACTTCACTTTTTCCCATATCTCCGGGGCCTTAAATTGCGAGTAAAAGATTAAACCCGTGGCCAGCGCCATGATCGGCAAGAGCCAGAACGCCAGTTTGAACAGCAGGAAGTCAATGGTGATTTTTATCAAAAGCAAGATATGTTTTATCTGGCAGGATTCTCTTTCGTTCCATGGGGTTTTATCGTTATCGTAGCCCGCGCCGCAGACCGTAAAAACAGATTTGGTTTGAGGAATTTGTTGGCCAAGCGTGAATGTCCATTCGCTTTTGGGTCCGATGCTCTGGCAGGCAGAATCAACGCAGGGCTGGACTGTTAGATTATAGATTCCCAAGCAATTCAATTCAGCCATCTCCGATGGTTGCGAAACAATCTTATCCACCGATGGTTGGTCACAAGGTTGTTTTTCTTGGGAAGTTATTAATGCCAAGGTATAGTGGTAGGCCGAAGCGCCGTCAACTTTGTCCCAGGAAATATTATGAGTGACCTGGTCGGCGTAGACAGTTGAGTTTGGCGCTGGATTTGGATTTATTGGTGCAGCCAATGCCGGGATAGCGAGAGGTTTTTCCTGGCTCCATGGGCCGCAGACGGTCCCGTCAGTGTGAGCGCAAGTTTGTACTTTCCAGGTGTAACTTTGTTCTTGGTCAATGTCAGGATAATCAAGGGTGTATTTTGGGTTCTTGAGCAACTCAGGATTGTTTAAGACAATTTCTTTGATCTGGCCGCTGGATTTGAACAAGCTGAATCGGTATGATTTGGCGCCCGACACCGCTTCCCAAAAAAAATTTGTTGGAACTTTGGGAGTTACCGTTAATGATTCAGACTTGGGCGGCCGGCCTGTGGTGCGAAAAGTAAACCATTGCGACCAAGCATCGCAATCGGTTGAATCGAATTTGGAACATGCTCTGACACGCCAGGTATACTGAGTGTCGGCTTTTAGGTTTGGCGCGTCAAACCAACTTTTTTGCGTTGTTGATGATTCATTATTGGGCACGACTGACCAGGATGTTTTTTGTTCAACATTAATAAATGATGTTTGATAAATAAAGGAATTCGCGCCATCCGGAACGGTCCAAGTAATTGATAATGGTAAACCAGCCAAATCACTATCACCATCGCTGTTTTTGGGATTAATCGCCGCTGGGACACCGATTGGATCGTAGCGGGTTGAAAATTTCCATGTTTGGCCATAAGCGCTGCAATTGGAAGCAATATCGTCAAAACAAGTTCTTACTTTCCAAGCATAAGTACGATTGCGCGTGAAAAGCGCGTGATCCTGGCGGCCTTGTATTGGGAACATCACTAACGGTATTTTAGTTTGAGCATTAATGGTGGTTTGCGCGGTTACCACTTCACCGCTTGAAGGATCAGATAAAATATCGTCGTCTTTGCACTGATCGCCGGATTTCATCAACGGATGGCAACCCAGGGATCCTTTTTCGTCGGAATTGACCATCAAACGATATGATTTGGCAAATTGCCCGGATTGCGCCAGCCAAACCGGACACCATTTTATTTGAAAACCCTTAAAGGGGATGTTGATTGCCTGATTATTTCCGTTCCAATCCGGGTCTTCGGTAATCACCGGTTCAGGCGCAAAACTTGTGGTGAATGTCCACCATTCGGCCTGGCTTTCGGGCAAGCAATTGGAACCGTCTTCATTACAACAAGGCCGCACGCGCCATTTGATTTCTCTGCCTGAATTAAAAAAACAAGGGAAAAATTCCTTAGCGGGATTGAATTCATTGGTTTTTAATATTTTGCGGAAAATGCCGCCTTGGCTTTTCGAATCGTTAATAACGCCATTGGTGTTGTCAATTTCCAGAAGATATGATCGGGCGCCAAAAATTTTGGAAGTTATTGATTCCTTGCCGCCCACGTTCATCCAATACCACACATACTCGCCATCTTCTTTCTGCCAGGCCTCAACATTATCCCAAGACAAAACCACGGGCAGGGTAATATTTTTTTCATCGATTTGCTTGGTTTTATTGACCGGATCATCATAATAATAATGGTTTGCCGGTGGCACAAGGCAAGTATTGGCGCAAATACACGTACCCACGTCAATTCCTTCAACCGCAACTTGCGATCCGCGTTGCCATTTCTTGCAGGTGATATCACCGGAAGTCGCATCTTTAATGGCGACCGCGCATCCAGAATCAATTTTGTAATGTGTGGTGGCGGTGATTTCAGCAAAACAAAAAACTGGCGCACCTGCCCAAAAAACCAACAGCAAGAACAGAATTTGCAAATTTTTGCGTTCCATTAGTTTATTATATCTCATCGCGAAATTTTATTAAATTCCAATCCGCAAAACTAAATGATTTTCCACCACTCATTTTTATAACCGGCTGCCAGCATCAGCCACGAAACCAAAAACCAAGCAATAAACAGTAGGCCATAACCAAGGCCGATCCATTTCCACATTTTTTTTATGCGTGGGATGGTATTGGTGTCGTTTTGTCCCATATAAAAAAGCCCGCCAGTGACCAAAACCAAAATTGGCAATAGCCACACCGACAATCTGAAAAGAAAGAAATCAATAATAACTTTTAACGCCACAAACAGGTGTTTTATTTCGCACCTTTCAGTTTCATCCCAGCTGGTTTTTGGATTGTCGAATTTTTGGCCGCACACCAAGAACGTGTCTTTGTTTTGGTTGACATTACTGACAAGAATAAATCCGCCCAACAGAGCGTTGTCTTCCCCTTTGTCAGAGCAATCGGGCTTGGCACACGGATAAATTTTCCAGGTATAATTTCCAACACAAGACGTTTTTATGTTTGAAGGTATGCAATCTGTGGCAATTGAGCAAGTATTGGCGTCAATTTTTAAATCAATTACCGGATTTTGAAGATTGCAATCGGTCTGGAGTTGCGGTTTGGGCGGTTGATAATTGACAGTAACCCAATAAGTTTTAGTTTGGCCAGTCCATCTTAGATCAAGATTGTTTAACGAACCGATTTTATCGGTCTGGCTTTTAAGTTCTGGTTTTTCCGGTCGCGTTGTGGTAAAATTCTGCGATTGCCAATCTTTGCCGCAGAATTTGCCGCCTTCATCGGCGCAGGTTTGCACTTTCCAAGTATATGCCTTGGCATTGGTTGCGACTGGCGCTTCAATGTCGGGATAATCAAATTGAGTTTGCGGCTTGCCTTGGTCGCTGGGCCCGAATTTTATTGTTCTTGCGGTGATTTTTTTACCGTCGGCCCAAAGTTCAAGATTATAGGCCTTCGCGCCCGGAACTTTTTCCCATTCAAAATTTTGCGGGAAAGTTATTTTTGAACTCATATTAGGCAACATTGAGTCCTTTGCTGGCGGCCTGCCTGTGGTGCGAAAAGAAAAGAATTGCGACCAGCTATCACAGTCGCGCGCGTCAAAATCAGCGCAGGATCCAACTCGCCAGGTATAAGTTTGGTCAAGTTTAATCGCGGGATTTTCCAAACCAAAAAGCTTTTTTTTGCTGTCATCAAACTCATTATTGGGAATGGTACTCCAAGTGGTTTGGCCGCTATCCACTCCCGGGATGCTATATTCAAATGAATTCGCGCCTGATGGGATTGTCCAAGAAATTGTTAGCGGCAACCCCACTAGTTCTATGCCGTTTGGGTCGTGCTTTGGCGATATCGGCTGGGGCGGTTCAATTGGTTCATTTATGGTTTTTAATTTCCATTCTTGGCTGTAGTCGTCAAAGCAATTTTGGGCAATACTATCAGAGCAGGTTTGGAGTTTCCAGGTATAAACCCGGTCGCGCGAAAAATAAGCCAGGTCATTGCGATATTGGCCTTGCGCTGGATACCAGTGCGTTGGGGCACCATTAATCGGCAAAACATAAGAGTCAACTTCGTCTATATTTGGGTTTGGATGAATTTCATAAACCCAGCCGCCGTTGATGATTGACAGTGCGTGGGTTTTTTGCTGTGCGTCTGGCGAAGAACTCCCGCTTACCCAAGACCAAAAATTAACAATTTTTTGATATAAATCCTTTGTAAAATCATATGGTTCGTCAGACGTAACCACCATTTTATATGATTTGGCGTATTCAGCCCGATCTGGGAATGTTCGGTACTCCTTTGGCAGTTTGGCGGCGCACCAGCGCAGAGGAGTTCCTGACGTGGTTGTTGAATTGATATTTTTAAAAGATATATTTTCAATTGCATTGGGGCCATTCCAGTCCGGATCATAAAGATCAAATGGTTCAGGGGCGGTGCCAACCGTGAATGTCCACCAGGTTTGCGGCCAATCCTTGCAGCCGGTTCCATCCGCGTTGCAGCAGGCAGTTACCCGCCAGTGATAAGTGTCAGTGGTATTGAAAAAGCAGGGTGTGGCATCGTCGTACGAATTAAATCCGTTTTTGTCCAAAACCGCGTAAAACGCCCTTTTGCCATTGCCTGCGTCTTCAACTTGGCTAAGTTTGGCAGTCGGAATATTTAAATTGGCAATACCGCTGGCGCTGTTATCTTGGATTTGGATGCGGTACGAAATCGGACCGTAGCCGTCACCATTACGCAATGAAGTGCTGCATCCGTGGCAATAACTTGTGCAGGCAGAAGCGCTATACCATG
>Ga0208047_1000935_pt1 | contig 10853 bp, 8 predicted proteins | sample Kivu_220m_FD_184162 | JGI IMG/M metagenome (GOLD analysis project Ga0208047, IMG submission 184162) | Freshwater microbial communities from Lake Kivu, Western Province, Rwanda to study Microbial Dark Matter (Phase II) - Kivu_220m (SPAdes)... | ecosystem: Environmental > Aquatic > Freshwater >...
CACCGGCAACAGTAATTCGAATTCCTTCGGAGTCAGTCCTGTGAGCGCGAGAAACCTGCGTCGATTGCGTTTCAACTGAGCATAGGTAAGCATGCATAGAGCATACTCTTATTTCGCATAATGTCTAATAGTTTCTGCGACAATGTCGCGTGCGCAGGCCCATACTGCATCAACTTCCGAAACGGCTTCCGACAGGAAGGGTGCCGCAAGTTTGGCAAGCGAGTCACGAGTCAACGGCTGGGCCAGGATCAATTCGGCAAGTGGTTCCAAGCCACGTTCACGTGCAATCATCGCCCGCGTCCGCCGTTTGGGTTTGAAGGGCTGATACAAATCTTCGACGCTCTGAAGTCTGTCTGCTGTCTGAATGGCGTGTTCCAGTTCGGGTGTCAGCTTGCCCTGCTCGGTGATCGATTTGAGCACAGTGGTCTTGCGTTCGGCTAATTTGCGAAGATAAGTCAGCCGCTCAAACAGATGGCGCAGTTGTTCTTCGTCCAGCGAGTCGGTCATCTCTTTGCGGTAACGCGCGATGAACGGCAGCGTGTTGCCGGAATCGAGCAGCGCGATGGCAGCTTCAACCTGCGTCGCTCGCAGATTCAAATCGCGCGCAAGAATCGCCGCGAATTCCATTATCATGCGTGCACCTCACTCACCGGCTCGCGATCAACCTTGGGTATCTTGTGTTTGTTCTTTTGGCTCATCGCAACTTCTCCCCTCGAGGATCCAGGCGGCGTTTTGCTCTGATGGATTAGAAGATCGTGCGCTCTATGACAGCAGCTATGGGAGCGATTATACTCCAACATGGATACTCAGAGAGCTTTTGTATTTCGAGGGATGAACCATCACTCCGCGATAAGCAACTCGTTCAAACCTGGTTTGCCATACTCGGCGCCGCCAGTCTTGACATGAAGGTTCGGTAAAATGGTTGCCTCGCCTTTGCCATGGGTATGCCCACAGAGAACGGTCAAGTTGCAATCGGGATGGTTTTGCATCACCTGGATCAGAGTGTCGCCTATGGCGCTGCAGGTGAAATGGGGCAGAAACTCGTCATCCGAGATTTGCCCTTCGAACCAGCGTGCCTCTTTGAAGGGGGGCACATGTGTCAGCAAGAGCACATTCGGAAAACGCGTGACGGCGGAAAGCAAATGAATCTTGAGATAGCGCGCCGCTTCATCGCCGAGAGCGCTCAGTTTAGCAAAACGTCTCAATGGCGCAAGCCCCACGAATTCTTGGATAAGGAAATAGTCGTTGAGCATCACTTCCGAACGGACTCGATTACCCAATCGCCCATCCGCCCAGCCATCATGTCCAAGCAATCCTGTTCTGGATGTCAGTTCGATGACTCCTGAATTGCTAAGCCAATGCAACCAAGAGGACCGCCTAGTCAATTGCGCGACCTTCGCGCGCACCCCTGCGATTGAACCTTTGTAGAAATCGTGATTCCCCAGCACGAAATAGATTGGACGTTGCAGGTGCTTCGCGAGCAGAAGCAGCATTTCATCAACCGTCGCGGCAATAGCAATGTCTCCGCCGATGAGCACGCTGTCTGGATTCGCCTCGACGATATTCTGGCAGAATCTTTCGATTTGATTGGGATCGTCCAAAAAGTCTAAATGAATGTCAGTTGTCCAGGCGATGCGTTTCATTGCGGTGAACCCACTCCGGATTTCCTTGCGAATGAATTATAACACAGTGGAGCATTGGCCCCGATTGTTTTTTTTGTAGGGCCGGTGGTTGACAAAACCCAACAGCAGGCCTATAGTATAGGCAATTGGAGATATTTAGCAAGATGGCTAAACAACTCAATTGGCATTCCATCGAGACCGCCCTCCGTGAGCAAGACGTTACCGTTTTCAGTCCGCAGGACCTCCAACATCTCTTCGGGGCTTCCGAAATCGCACTTCGTTTTCTGCTGACTCGTGCGGTCAAACGCGGTGACGTACTAAAGTTTCGCCGGGCTCTATACGGCTTGGCGGCTCATCCGCCTTCCGAACTAGAGCTTGCAAACCAACTCTACCGCCCTTCCTATATTTCGTTCACCTTTGCCTTGTCCTACTATCACCTGATTCCTGAGACAGTGTATTCTATCACGTCGGCAACCACACGGACGACCGCAACATTCACCGTGCTAGAAAAGCGGTTTGTCTATCATCGGATTAAGCGCGCCGCTTTCACCGGCTACACCGCTGAGCGCGTCAACCATCGTACCGTCTGGATTGCGGAACCCGAGAAAGCATTTGTGGACACGTTGTATTTTGTTGCTCTCAAGAAGCAAGGTCTTCCTGAGCGCGTTGATATTGCGCGCCTGTCCAAGCGGAAAATGTGGGCTTTTGCTAAACTGTTTGACCATCCAGATCTCGAGAGGACTTTGGAGGCATTATTGTGATCACCGCGGACGCAATCAAGAAAATGGCGGTCGCGCAGCAGACCACCGAGTTGAACATTGCGCGCGAATATGCACAGCACCTGTTTTTGTCTGGCTTTTATCAACAGCGCGGCACGCACCAAGTGATGTTCAAAGGTGGCACAGCACTCCGCATTGTGTACAACAGCCCGCGTTTTTCAGAGGACTTGGACTTTTCCGGCATTGGCATCCGAGTGAGCGAGATTGAAGATTGGGTTGCCGGCGTAAGCGAAGGGATCGAACAGGCCGGTATATCGGTTTCCATTGAAGAGAGCAAGAAAACAAGCGGTGGCTATTTGGGCGTTCTGGATTTGGAATTCAGCGGTTATCAGGTGCGCATTCTGTTCGAGATTTCACTACGGCGCAAGAATGGACTCAAAGGACGCGGCGTGCTAGTCGCCAGCGATTTTGTACCCGCGTACACAGTCGCGCTTTTGCCAGAGCAAGTCTTGGTCGAAGAGAAACTCGCCGCACTTTTGGATCGCGGAAAACCGCGTGACTTTTTCGACTGCTATTTCATGCTACGGAAGAATATGATTTCCCCCCAGCAGCGTCAGATCCTCGTCAAGGTGAAACAAGCTTTGGCGAAAACCCGCATCAACTTCAAGGCGGAACTGGGCGATTTTCTGCCGCGGTCCTATCAACCGATCGTCAGTGATTTCAAAAAGACGCTGACCGCTGAATTGGAACGATACGGATAAACCATGCGCATTCTTCACGGTTCCTGGCTGACGGCAAGTCCCTTTGGGGTTGAAAACGATAAAGCCGATAGAGCGTTCGCGCTCTGGGCAGAGACAAGCGATACGCACGATCACGTTACCAAGCATAAACATCCCTTCGCCGCATCTACGCGCGATCTGCAGAGCGTGTTGCGCGACCTTTTTCTTGATGGCTTGAACGCACACCCATCCACCGTCACACTCTTGCTTCCGTCCACACGGACTGCACCGCAACCCTCACCCGAAATCATGCGCGATGAAGAAACTACGCGCGGCACGCTTCGCATCACGCTCGCACAGTGGCACGTCGACGCGCTAACATTCGCACCGCAGGATACACTCGACATGCTCGCGGGTTTGCCATCGCAAGACGAAACGCCACCAGGGATCAAGATTGGGCACGACTTGCGCTACTGGCAAGTCGTCGCCAAGTTCGCACTCGGACTCCTCGCGCGCCAACGCCTCAAGCCAACCATGCAAAAGCAAGATGAAAAATTCATCGCGCGCTGGCAACCGTTGCTCGACGAACCGAGCGAACAGGAACAAATGACGCGGCTCGTTCGCGCAATGCCGCCGATTTGCCGCGCTGTGTTCCGCGATGGGAAAGACGCCAAGCGTAATGCGCCGTCGCCGCGCGACCTACTTGACGATTTCCTCGCCACGACGCTTGATGCCTTCGCGCGCGCGAACGTGGACTGGGGACGCTATCTGCCCGACGCACACAAGAGTATTGCCGAAGCGTGGCTCGATGCGTTATGGGGCGATAACTCGATTGTGGATGGCTCGACCGCGAGTCTGAACGCGTTCTACGAGCAGTATCGGGCGTGGGCAGAGCCCATCGGCGCGGCAGACGGCGACACGTTCCGTATTTGCTTCCGCCTCGATCCCCCAGAAACCACGAATGAGGAAGGTATCGTCGCGCCGAAAGCAAACGCGCGCGATTGGTCACTGCGTTATCTCCTGCAAGCAAACGACGATCTCAGTTTGCTCGTTCCCGCCGATGTCGTGTGGCGCGAGCGTGGCCCTGCGCTCAAATTCCTGAATCGCAAATTCGATGCGCCGCAGGAACACTTGCTCGCGGGGCTGGGACTCGCGTCGAAAATGTTTCCGCCGATTGACACGAGTCTCCATTCTGCGCGCCCCGAAGCGTGTGCGCTCAACGTCGAGCAGGCGTACACTTTCATCCGCGAAACGGCAATGCTCCTGCAATCGTCAGGATTCGGCGTGCTCGTCCCAAGTATCGGCAGCAAACTCGGCGTGCGCGTCAATCTGAAATCCAAAAAGCAATCACCCCGGCAAAAAGGGGGCGTGGCCAGTCTCACGTTCGATTCGGTCATCGCGTACGATTGGCAACTCGCGCTCGGCGGCGAGCCACTGACGCGCGAGGAGTTCGACCGACTCGCTAATCTCAAAGTGCCGCTCGTGCAAGTGCGTGGGCAGTGGGTTGAACTGCGTCCCGATCAAATCGAGCAGGCGATCAAGTTCTGGGAGAATCGAAAGGATGGCGGCGAACTATCCTTGCAAGATGCGCTCCGCCTCGCGCTCTCCCTCGAACCGACGAAAACGAATGTGGGCTTGCCCGTCACCGATGTGGCGGCCGAAGGCTGGATCGCCGATTTGCTCCAGCAGCTCGCCCAGGGTGAAAAAGCGACGCCAATGGCGACGCCACAGAAATTTCAAGGCACCCTGCGCCATTATCAATCGGCCGGATTATCGTGGCTCGCGTTTCTGCGACAATGGGGTCTCGGCGCGTGTCTCGCCGACGATATGGGACTTGGCAAGACGCCCACGACGATTGCGCTCTTGCTTGCTGAACGCGCGCGCGCCTCGCGGAAAACCGACAAGCCTGCGCTGGTCATCTGCCCGACGTCAGTCGTGAGTAATTGGGAACGCGAACTCGCACGCTTTGCGCCCGATCTGCGTGCGCTGATTCATCACGGCGCAACCCGCAAGAAAAACGACCTCGCCACGCAAGCAGCACACTCGGATGTCGTCCTCAGCTCGTACGCGCTCTTGCACCGCGACCAAGAACACCTCGCGCAAATCAAATGGGGCGACGTGATTCTCGACGAGGCGCAGAACATCAAAAACCCGACGACCAAGCAGGCGCAAGCCGCGCGCAGAATTGGAGAAAAAGCAGAATGGCGCGCGGCGCTGACCGGTACGCCGGTCGAAAACCGCCTAACGGAATTGTGGAGCATCTTTCAGTTTCTCAATCCCGATTATCTGGGATCGCAGAACGATTTCTACAATCGCTTTGCCAAACCGATTGAGCGTACGAGCGACGCGGAGGCGACCAAGCGATTGAAGTCGCTCGTCAGTCCATTCATCCTCCGCCGCGTCAAAACCGATCCGGCCGTTATCAGCGACTTGCCGCAAAAGAATGAGATGAAAGTGTTCTGCAATCTAACGAAAGAACAGGCGACCCTCTACGAAGCCGTCGTGCGCGATTCGCTCAAACGGATCGAAGAATCAGAGGGAATCGAACGACGGGGTATTGTCCTCGCAACGTTGATGAAATTGAAGCAGGTGTGCAACCACCCCACGCAATTCCTTCGCGATGGAAGCGTGCTCGCCGGACGCAGTGGCAAACTCGCGCGCATGACCGAGATGATGGAAGAGGTGCGCGCCGTACACGACCGCGCGCTCGTCTTCACCCAATTCGCGGAAATGGGGACATTGCTCAAAACGCACCTCCAAGAAACATTCGGCGATGAAGTTTTGTTCCTCTTCGGCGGCACACCCACGAAAGCGCGCACGAAAATGATCGAACGCTTCCAAGAGGATCCGAACGGTCCACTGATTTTCATTCTCTCGATCAAAGCGGGCGGCACGGGATTGAACTTGATGCGCGCGAACCACGTGTTCCATTTCGACCGCTGGTGGAACCCTGCCGTCGAAAATCAGGCCACCGACCGCGCCTTCCGAATCGGGCAGACGAAGAACGTGCAGGTACACAAGTTTCTTTGCGCCGGCACATTTGAGGAAAAGATTGATGCGATGATCGAACGGAAAAAGGCGCTGGCGGAAAGCATCGTCGGCACAAGCGAAGCGTGGATCACGGAGATGACGACGGAGCAGTTGAAAGAGTTGTTTGTTCTGCGGCGCGAAGCAATCGCCGTTGAATGAGAAGGCAAGGCAGACGACCGAAGACGGATGATTTTGCCATCCTCGGTCTTCCGTCCTCCGCCAAGGGGTTACGATGGGCTACTGGGACTGGGATTGGTATCCAAAAGCGAAGCCGCGCCGGCTGGCAAACGGCATCAAGGCGCAAAGCGGCCGGCAATTCGGCAAGACGTGGTGGGCAGGCAAGTGGCTGTCCGCGCTCGAACGGCTGATTGATTCAGGTCGATTGAGCCGCGGACGGTCATACGCGCGGAGTGGACAGGTGTTGAACATCGACATCAAACCAGGGCGGGTGGACTCGCGGGTGCAAGGCAGTCGCCCGTCCCCATACAAAGTGCAAATCGAAATCAAGCCGTTGTCGGACAAGGAATGGAATCGGGTTGCCGATGCGATGGGGGCGGAAGCCATCTTTGCAGCAAAACTCCTGGCGGGCGAGATGCCGCAGAACATCGAGGACGCGTTTGCGACGGCGAAGGCAAATCTGTTTCCAATGGCGAAAGGCGATTTGGAAACCGAATGTTCTTGCCCCGATTGGTCGAATCCGTGCAAACACATCGCCGCGGTATACTATCTGCTCGGCGAGCAATTCGATGCCGATCCGTTCCTGCTTTTTCGCCTGCGCGGCAAGAGTAAAGGCGAAATCATCGCGATGCTCCGCGCGCGACGGTCCGAATCGGAAGTAGAGGGCGAACCCGCAGAAAAGCCGACCCGCAAACCGCGTATCCCTGCCGAACCTGTCATTCCCCTCGAAAAATGTATTAACCGATTCTGGGATGCTGAAGACCACCTGGAGGATTTCGAGATCAAGATCGAGGCGCCCTCTGTAGATGCCGTCCCCGTAAAGCGATTAGGTGCTCCGGGGTTCTGGCGCGACAGCAAGGTGGACTTTATCGTGCTCTTTGCACGCGCGTATAAAGACCTGACCGAGGCGAGTCTGAATGGGGCGATGGGAAATGGGATTGCGAAAAACTGATAGAGGGGATGATTGGCTAGAATGCGAATGTCGCCGTCTTTTTCATATGAAATGATAATACGATAGACTTCCCCGTTATTTGCCTTCTGCTCACAGCCATGCTATGATTTTGCACACGGGTAGTGAATGGCGGTGTTGCTGATATCGCCGGGGGCGATGAGTAGTTTCCAGATGGTTATGAGGGATGGATGCCCGTCGCTCCCGTGAAACCATCAAGCACAAAAACGACCGATTCCTCATCGAATTTCGGTCGTTTTCTTCGTTTTTCGGCCATTTTTGTTGTCGGGATCGAAGTCAATAGTACCACCATCGACCCCGCGATGCGAACTGAGGATGCTCCTATGGTCACAGATTCTGAAGTTTGAGTTGGGTAGCTGGCGTCTGGCTGTCTGGCATAACCATCTCGCAGCCTATGGCTTTGTAGCCGACTCGCCGTCTGCCATACATCTTGGACAATACTGGGACTTGGAAATCAACATAGTCGTAGATGATCACTTCTTTCTTGGTCGCGTTCAATCGATGTAGACGCCCGGCATATTGCGTCAGTGTTCCCCGCCACGAAATAGGTAAAGCTAAGAACAGGGTATCGAGTCGTTCGTCGTCAAATCCTTCGCCCAAGTATCGTCCCGTCGCAAGGATGACGCGCGGTTCATCGCCAGGAACGTTGGCGATGCTGTCAAGCAGTTGCTTGCGCTGCTTCTCGCCCATTCCTCCTGCCATTACAAATACATGCGAAGCGCGAATCCCCTCTGATAGCAGATGGGCGAGACTATCCAGATGCTCGCGTCGCTCAGTCAGCACAACCGGTGTGCGTTTTTGTTGGACGGCCGCAACCACATCCTCGACGATGAGTCGATTGCGTTCCGCGTCTGCGGCAAGCATTGCATAGACGTCTTGGATAGGTTGCATCGTGAGGTCTTGCAAGTGAGGTGGCATCCGAAAGTTGGTTGGACGAATAATAACCTTGTGAGCAAAGGGACGTTGCTCCGCTTGTGCGCGATCACTCACTCGGAAGCGTACTGGACCGCACTGCATAAAGATGATTGGATGGTGTCCATCTTTTCGCACAACTGTCGCGGATAACCCAGTAACGAACTTTGCCTTGCTCTGTCTAGCCACCTGCTCAAAGCTGACCGCCGAAATGTGATGACATTCGTCTACAATCAAGTGACCGTATTCGCCGACCACATCATCGACGGCACCCTTTTGGTACAGACTCTGAACCATCGCGACGTCAATTTTCCTCGTTGTTTTGTGCTTGCCTCCGCCGATTTGTCCAATCTCCTTTGAATCGAGTCCAAGAAATTGGCTCAGTACTTCGACCCATTGATCGAGTAGTTGGCGACGATGAACAATCACGAGCGTATTCACTTGGCGTTGAGCAATCAAGTACGCGGCGACCACTGTTTTGCCGAACGCAGTCGAAGCTGCCAAGACGCCGGTTTCGTGCTCCAGCAAAGCATTCGCGGCTTGGTGCTGTTCTGCTCGCAACACTCCATTGAATTGAACTTCGATGGGACTTCCGCCGAATCGCTGATCGGTGAATGTGACTTTGACATTGAGCGATTTGAACAGAGCAAGCAACTCATCGAGACTGCCTCGAGGCAATCCCAAGTGCTTGGGAAAATCCTCGCAACAACTGATGATGCGCGGCTTATCAAAAGTTGACAACCGCATCGCTTGCGCTTGATAGAATTCGGGATTCTGAAACGCCGCTAAGCGAACCAAGCGATTTCGGAGAGAGGGCGTCAGGTCCGCCTTCGGTATGTAAATCTGGTTACCGAGCACTAGGTCGATCTGTTCTGGCAGTGGACCAACGACAAGTTGCTCCTTGCGTTGTCTGGACGGAGGCATAACCCAGGGTTGATCATCATTCTCATCCGTAACCGGGATACGAATTCCCAGGATGGCGTTTCGTTTTTCCGCCTCGTCAACGATGTTCTCGACTTCGCGACTACTCATTCGGCGGATGGATGAAAGAAAAGCCCATTGGTCTTGGTGAGGAACAAAGTTCTCAGTCAGGAAAAGGCTGTTCCCATTGTCGCGCGGCTTCTTTTGCAAGGGCAACGCGATCAAGTTACCGAAGCCACCTCTGGGGAGCGTATCTTGGCTGGGGAAGAAACGATCGTAGGAATCAAGTCCGATCTCGGGACGCCGTTCCAACGTTTGGGTTAGCAGGAACGTGCCCATTTTGCGCGCCAACACCGCGGGAACCGGTTCAGAAAAGAAAACCCAGATGTGCCCGCCGTTACCCGAACGCGATCTTTCTAATGCCGCTGGCACGTTAAAAAGTTTGCAAGTCTCCAAGAATGCTTTGGTGTCTTCTTGCCAAGTTGCTTTGTCGAAGTCGGCTGCCAAGAACCAACATGTCTCATCGAGCAATATCGGATAGACTCCGATGGTAAAATCGCGTCCCGACCTGTCCAGCGGATCGATTCCTAGAAGATGATTCCTCACCACCTCATCGGTTACATGTAGAAACGCGCGATTTGCGCAATCTTCGCAGCGAATTGTCGGTTTCTCGCAAATGCCTCTGACCCACTCGTTACGACAGGCAGGTTGATACCCTGCTTTGCCCGTTTTCACACTCTCGAATCTTCTTGGGTAGACCTCCTCACGTCCTCGAAACAGACTGCGAAAGAGCGCGATTTTATCGTCCTGGGAAGATTGATTGGTTACTCCTGGAGATTTATCAGGCAATGCGTGAGTATCATATGCGCCGAGAAGCTGTGCTTTTTCTTGCCGCAGTTCGGCGATCTGTGCAAGCAACTCGGATCTGCGGACATCGAGGGCGGCTAACTCCTTTTCTATTTCTGCGAGCAAATGATCAATCTCATCTGAGCTTTTCACCTTTGCCTCGAGAATCTAGTCGCAACAGCGATCACCGATGGCGCCATGGATAAAACGTGGATGACGGTGCTTTTCATCAAACCGTTCTCGGAACGAATTATAGCAGTCACTGGGATGCCGTCAACCTCAATAATGATCGAGTGTGCTTATGGCTTTGCGGTCTGTTTGTGAACGATGTGTGTTCGCGGTATAATCTGCGCGATCGTTGTCGTGATTCAACTTCAAGACCACGTGCGCCGATGGATGGGGCGGGTGACCGATGAGCGAATACCAGTTCTTTGATTTTCAAACCATTGACCGACCGCTCACTGAGGAAGAGCAAGCCGAGATCCACAAACTTTCTAGTCGTGTTGTGATGACGCCGACGCAGGCAGTCCTCACGTACCAGTTCGGCGATTTTCGCGGTAGACCCGAGAAGGTTTTGGAGCAATACTTTGACGCGATGCTTTACTTGGCAAACTGGGGTTCTCGCCGCCTGGTGTTCCACTTTCCCAGGTCGTTCATTGATCTTTCGCAAATGCAATCCTATGAAGTCGAAGACGTCATTGAGTTTCGAGAAGGAGACGCACACACCATCCTGGATATTAATTTTCTGGAAGAGGGCGTAGTGTTCTGGGTCGAGGGCGAAGGACGGTTATCTTCCTTGATGCGATTACGCGATGACATTTTGCAACAGGATTATCGAGTGCTCTATCTCGCTTGGCTCAAAGCGATTTCAATGAACCTACTCAACGAGTGGGAGCGCGAGCCGCCGGTGCCGCCAGGATTGCGTTCGCTCTCGTCG
>Ga0208047_1000936_pt1 | contig 10847 bp, 10 predicted proteins | sample Kivu_220m_FD_184162 | JGI IMG/M metagenome (GOLD analysis project Ga0208047, IMG submission 184162) | Freshwater microbial communities from Lake Kivu, Western Province, Rwanda to study Microbial Dark Matter (Phase II) - Kivu_220m (SPAdes)... | ecosystem: Environmental > Aquatic > Freshwater >...
GAGGAAGATGATCCGGCTTATCACCGGATCATTTTCCCTCAGTCCGTATTATTCAATAATCTGAATGACCTGGCCGGCACCCACGGTCCTGCCGCCCTCACGGATGGCGAAGCGGAGTCCGCGGTCAATGGCAACCGGGGTGATCAGCTGAACGATGATCGTCAGGTTGTCGCCCGGCATGACCATTTCAGTTCCTTCCGGAAGCTGGATTTCGCCGGTCACGTCAAGGGTGCGCAGGTAGAACTGCGGACGGTACTTGTTGTGGAACGGGGTGTGGCGTCCGCCTTCTTCTTTTTTCAGGATGTAGACTTCAGCCTTGAATTTGGTATGGGGAGTGATGGAACCCGGCTTGGCAATCACCTGGCCACGACGGACTTCATCCTTGTCCACACCGCGAAGCAGCAAGCCAACGTTGTCGCCGGCCTCGCCACGGTCCAGGATTTTCCTGAACATTTCAACGCCCGTGACAACGGATTTGCGACCTTCGCCCAGACCGACGATCTGGATTTCATCGCCTGTCAGTACAACACCGGTTTCAATCCTGCCCGTGGCAACGGTACCCCTTCCGGTAATCGAGAAAACGTCCTCGACCGGCATTAGGAATGGTTTTTCGATGTCACGCACAGGAAGCGGGATATATTCATCTACGGCATCCATCAGTTCATATACTTTTTCCACCCACTTGGGTTCTTCGTGCATGGCACCCAGAGCGGAACCACGGATAACCGGAGTATTGTCACCGTCGAATTTATAGAAAGTGAGCAGTTCACGAATTTCCATCTCCACCAGGTCCAGCAGTTCAGGATCGTCAACTGCATCGCATTTATTGATAAAAACCACGATACGGGGAACATTCACCTGGCGCGCCAGCAGGATGTGCTCGCGGGTTTGCGGCATCGGGCCGTCCGTACCGGCAACCACCAGGATGGCACCGTCCATCTGGGCGGCACCCGTTACCATATTCTTGACATAGTCGGCATGGCCGGGGCAGTCAACGTGGGCATAATGCCGTTTCTCGGTCTGATACTCGACGTGCGCGGTGTTAATGGTAATACCTCTCTCCTTTTCTTCAGGAGCGTTGTCGATCGCATCAAAACTTTTTACATCAGCAAGACCCTTTTTGTTCAGAGCCATCGTAATGGCCGAAGTTAAAGTAGTCTTACCATGGTCAACGTGGCCGATCGTACCGATATTGACATGTGGTTTTGTCCTTTCAAATTTTTCCTTAGCCATGGCTACTTTTTTTTATGATCTGTTTACTTAAAAATATGATTACACAATAAATTCGAGCCAACGACGGGAATTGAACCCGTGACCTCATCCTTACCAAGGATGCGCTCTACCAGCTGAGCTACGTCGGCTTGCCGCTGAGCGGGAAACGAGATTCGAACCCGCGACCCTTAGCTTGGAAGGCTAATGCTCTACCGCTGAGCTATTCCCGCCTTTGTGGGGAGAGAAGGATTCGAACCTCCGAAGTCGTCAGACAACAGATTTACAGTCTGCCCCAGTTGGCCACTTTGGTATCTCCCCGGTAACGACCAAACCAGAGCCAATGGAGGGATTCGAACCCCCGACCAGCTGATTACAAATCAGCTGCTCTGACCTGCTGAGCTACATTGGCAGAATTCAGTCTTTTGCAGCAAAAAAATCAAGAACACACCCGATGCCGGATTTGGGTCTGCAAATGTAGTGCATAGAAATCAGACGTCAAAACATTTATCTGAGTTTTTTTACCGTCCGATCTTTTTCCCTTTTTGCTTGGTCAATTGCTTTTTCAAGGCTTCAATTGTCTGATCCGTAGCTTCTTCAAAAGACTTGCACTGTTTCTTGGCAAAGAGGTCATTTCCGGAGATGGAAAGCCGTACCTCCGTGACCTTATTATCGGTTGTGTGGTTCTTATCCAGTCGGAGGAAGATTTCAGCCCCAAGTATTTTATCATCGTACTGGTTCAACTTGTTGACTTTATCCTCGATGAAATTCAGCAGTTTGCTGTCAGCATCGAAATGAACGGAATGGATCTTGATGTTCATGATGTACCTCCTTCGTTTTATTTCCTTCGTTTATATATTGTATCATGCTCGCGGGTGAGCCTTTTGAAACACCTGTTTCAGTTTCTTAAAGCCCGTATGCGTATAAACCTGCGTGGCGCTAAGGCTGGCGTGGCCGAGCAGCTCCTTGATGGCATTCAGTTCCGCACCGCGGTTCAGCAGGTGGGTTGCATAGGTATGCCTCAACACGTGGGGACTTCTTCTCCCCGAAACCGAAGCCATTTTAAGGGCTTCGTTGACCACCCGATAAACCAGCTTCGGATAGGCCGGCTTCCCGGAATCGGTCAGCACAAGGAACACAATGTCCAATGCGGGGAATTCGCTTTCGCGTTTTTCCCGGTAGAGGTCTATCAGCGCGGCCAGGTCCCGGGTGATCGGTATGATCCGTTCCTTTTGCCGCTTGCCGAGCACTTTAACCTGTAATTTTTCCGTATCCGCATCCAGGTCCTTCAATCCGGTGAGTTCACTCAGGCGGATTCCCGTGCCATAAAGCAATTCAATGATCAACAGGTTACGGAGAATCCGGAAATCAGGCTGATCCTGTTCACGGTCCGTTATCTGGTCTATCTGGGCTTCCTCTAAAAACACCGGCAAAGGCCGGGCCATCTTCAGCGATGGAATGGTTTCAGCCGGATTGGATCTCACTACCCCTTCCTGCTGGCAGAAACGGTAAAACCTTCTCAGGGAGGTGGTTTTTCGGTTGACCGACCGGGGATTCATTCCTTCATCCAGGAGGGCAATCACCCACGAACGGACATGCCGCGTGGTGCAGGCGGTGAGATCCTCGGCCAGACTTCTTTCACTGATGAATTTCCCGAATTGCATCAGGTCGGTCTGATAAGCCCTTACGGTGTGGGGGGAATAGCGTTTCTCTGTGATAAGATATCTCAGGAACGAATCAACAACAACCATGATCAACCGCAATCTTTAGTTAAAGATAACGAAAAAAAAGCAAAGATTGTTGCCAGGAGGAAAAAAAGGTGAACCCTATTCGTTCTCGGCCTGCTGCTGCAACTGCTGGACATAGGCGGCCCGAAGAAGCTCCTGGCGCCGCTTGATTGAAGGCTTGGTGAAAGCCTGGCGTGAACGCAATTCTTTTACCACGCCGGTTTTTTCAAATTTACGTTTGAACTTTTTCAAAGCCCTCTCGATGTTCTCGCCTTCTTTTACCGGAATAATGATCATACGCGATTGCCTTAATTATAACCTCGGTTGATTGAAATTCGGACTGCAAAGAAAATCAAAAAATATCATTTTACAAAACCGCGTTTCACTTTTTCAACGGAATCCTTTCCGGCAAACAGGTACGGAATCAGCTTGTCATGGATTGAATCAGGCAGGATCCCGGCTGCCCAGATTTCGGCCGGTGACTGTAGCCTGCCTTTCCGTTCCCGGAATCGGCAGACCGCCTTCACCTGCTCGTATTCGAGGTAAGGATGTGCCAGCAATTCCTTAAAAGTGGCGCGATTGACATCTAATTTCCTGATTTTCAGGGTATCTATCCTGACCTGGCCTTTCAGCCCGTTAAACCTGACCGAGTCCATACCGTACACTTCCAGCAGCTGGCCGATCCTTCGGAATCCCCCCAATGACTTCCTGTACTTAATGATCCTGCTGGCAAAGACAGGTCCTATTCCGTCAAGGTCAAGCAAATGAATACTGTCGGCCGAATTGATCTCAATCCCGGATGTTTTTCCGGCAATGGCTTGATTGGCTGCGGCACCGGACTCCGGGCCCGAAATCGCCCCTTCCGGAATCCCTGCGGGCCTGATGGCAAACAGCAACAACCGGATTGCGATCGCTCCGGCACTCAGAATCAGCGTACCCCGAAGTTCCGAACGGGTAAATAGAAAGCGTAAAAACATAAACCTCCTTTCTGCCAGGATATATAGATGCATCTATCCGGGCAAAATGGAGGAAATGTCTTGACTCTTCAGCAGAAAACTACAAACGGTTCAGGCAGTTCAGGTCTTCAAATGCCTGCATCAGTCGGGTTATCATGGTCTTCTCGCCTTCACGCAGCCAGACTCTCGGATCATATTTTTTCTTGTTGGGCTTGTCGGCCCCCTCCGGATTACCGATCTGTGACTGCAGATAGCCCCGGTTCTTTTCGTAATATTCGCGGATCCCGATCCAGTAGGCCCATTGGGTGTCTGTATCAATGTTCATCTTTATCACCCCGTAGGAGATCGCCTCCCGGATCTCTTCCTGGGAGGAACCGGATCCGCCATGGAACACGAAATTCACTGGTTTCTCCTGAGTTTTCAGGTTCCTGGCGATGTAATCCTGGGAGTTCCGCAGGATCTTCGGCTGAAGCTTGACATTGCCGGGTTTGTAAACCCCATGGACATTTCCGAAAGAGGCGGCGATGGTGAACTGGTCGCTCACCTTGGAAAGTTCAGACCAGGCAAGGGCCACATGTTCCGGCTGTGTATAAAGCATGGCATTGTCAACCCCGGTATTGTCGATTCCATCTTCTTCTCCGCCCGTCACACCCAGTTCAATTTCAAGGGTGATACCCAGTTTGCTCATCCTTTCCAGATACCGTTTGCTGATCTCAATGTTCTCAGCCAGAGGCTCTTCGGAAAGGTCAAGCATGTGCGAACTATAGAGCGGTTTCCCGTGTTTCCTGAAATGCTTTTCGCTCATGTCTATCAAACCGTCGATCCAGGGCAGCAGCTTTTTAGCTGCGTGGTCGGTATGGACGATGACCGGCACACCATAAGCCTCGGCAACGAGATGGATATGCCGGGCACCGGAAATGCCCCCTAAAACGGCGGCTTCCTGGTCATCGTTATTCAGCCCTTTGCCGGCCCAGAAAGCGGCACCGCCGTTTGAGAACTGCACGATCACGGGGCTCTTGGCTGTTCGTGCAGCCTCGAGAACGGCATTGACCGAGTTGGTCCCTACAACGTTCACAGCCGGAATGGCAAAGTTGTTTTCCTTGGCTATGCGGAAGATTTTCTGAACATCCTGGCCGGTAACTACGCCGGGTTTTACTGCATCGAGAATTTTCATGATCGGATAATTAAGTGAAGCGGCAAATATAACGCAATGTCTCAAAAAAAAGTGGCCCTGAAGAGCTAAAAGGGATAACCGATCCCGAAATTGAGTACAAAATCCTGCCAGGTGAACTTGCGGGAAACCGGTATCCATTGCGGTCCGCCTTTCGCACCGGGGTCCCTGAGCTTGATGCCCAGATCGAGCCTTCCGATAAAATAAGAAAGGTCGGCCCGTAGGCCGAAACCGGTACCAACGGCTATTTGGCTTAGAAAAGTATCTGCCTTGAAGACGGCGCCTGGCCGCTCGTCCGTTTCGCTGATGGCCCATATATTCCCGGCATCCAGAAATACCGCGCCCTTGACCACGCTGAACAGGTCGAACCTGTACTCCACGTTGGCTTCCAGTTTGACATCACCCAACTGGTTGGGATAGAGGTGCACCTGGTCTTCGGGCATCACGTAACTGCCCGGTCCGAGCGACCTGACCTGCCAGGCCCTGATGCCGGAAGAGCCTCCGGAGAAATACTTCTTTTCAAACGGCATTGCATCGGAATTGCCATACGGATATCCTACCCCGGTAAACAAACGGAAAGCCATCCGGTTGGATTTGTTCCACACCCAATGGTAACGGAGGTCCATATCGGCCTCGACATATTGCGAGAAGGGGGTCCCCAGGAAAACATAGCCATCCTCGGGCTTCGGATTGCCGCCCAGGCGGCTTAACCCGAAGAGAACATTCCCTGCCAGTTCCGGCCGGATCCGGATGTAAAAAAAGCTGGATTCCTTATTGATCTCCTGTTCGGACAAGGTGAACGTGTAATTCACGGCATGCACGACATGCGAACGAAAACTGTTCTCAACGGCCGTGCCCTGGATGATGCTGTAAAACTTGTCCGACATCTTGGTCACGTTGATCAGGTTGAAATCCAACACGGAGATCTGATGCCGGGTGAGGCGCCTGCTCCAGTTATACCCGTAGGCCGCATTGGCAATCGTTCGCGTAAAATCAGGGCGCTGCTGATAGTTGTAACTCAGGCTGACAGAGGAGTGTGGCTTGCCGTAAGTAAAAGTGCGGCCACTGGCAAACGGGATCCATGAACGAGGCACATCCATCCTTGCATCCACACCAAATTCCAACATCCGGTTAAAATCCTCAATTGCATCCGCCAGGAATTCAACCGCTCCTTTCAGTTTCAGTTCAAAGTATTCGGCACCCCGCAGCAGGTTCCGGTGTTTATAGATGAGGTTTCCTGCCATGCCGATATTCCCCGAGGAATAGGTTCCCTCGAGAGCCAGGTCATAGGATTGCTTGGTAACCGGGGCGAGCAGTATCTGGCAATCCAGTTTCTGAACCGAATCGGTGAGAAAATCCCCGGGGGCAAAACTCACCTTGATCTGCTTGAAATTTCTGAGTGATGAGAAGGATTCGATGGTCTTATCCACCTGCGTTTGGGAAAAAAGGCTGCCGGTCTTGAACATGACCGAGGATTGAAGCAGGCTGGGTTTCATGTAGAGACGGTTGTTGTAGATCAGGTTGACTCCCTCATAGTTCAGGGTGTCTGCCGTGGATAAAAAGCTGGCCGGATCCTTCAGGTATTCCGAGGTATTGAAGTCCGTGACAATGCTGATATCTCCGATCCGGAAGAGCGGATGGAAGGCGGTCAGCATGGGATTGGTGCTAAAATCCTTGGGATTCTTGATGCCTAGCCCCACACGGGCGGTCAGGTTTTCTGCCAGGGTATCGGTCAGAAAATAGATATATTCCCGGGAAAAACCGTAGTAACCCTTATCCTGGAGATATTTGGCCAGCCTGTTCCGCTCGGCGCGCAAAACTTCCTGGTCAAAACGCATCCCTGGTTTCAGCAGTGAAGCGGCCGAATCACTCCGGACCAGGTTCCTGATCCCTGCATCCGTGACCAGGGATGAGTCGGCCAGGTTCACCTGGTCTATGATGTAGGGTTTCCCGAAATCAATCCGGTAAATAACCTCGGCATTTTTACCCGAGAACACAACCGAGTCGGAAACATGGGCATGATGATAACCCTTGTTGATCAGAAATTGTCTGAGCTGGGTGACCGTTTTGTCTTTAGCGGCGGGATTGTAAATGACCGGTTCCTCGCCTATGTTCCTCAGCCAGTTGTTTAGCCAGTTGTTCTTGTCGGGATTGGACAAATTATAGATCCCGAGATGGAAACGGACCACGCCAAAGATTTTCTTGTTCGGCTGCTGCCGGAAATAGTCGGACAGTTCCTTCCTGCTCAGTCCCTCACCCGTGGATTCAATCTTATTGGCGATGAGAAGGAATTTCTGATCGGGCACATATCTGACCGCATTGCATCCTGACAGCAGGAAGGAGCAAAGGATTGCTGCAGAAGCAAAGGTTTTCAGGTATTTTTCTCGAGATTGGCTGCTCATTGGACAACGGGTCCGATCAGAACCCGAAATTATAAATTTAATGTAAATTGCGGCTTCACAATACTTCCGATGGTCTCCAAAGCTCAGATACAGTTCATCCGTTCACTCGACCGGAAGAAAGAACGCGATGAATCGGGTTGTTTTATGGCTGAAGGGGACAAGGTGGTCCGGGAAGCCCTCTCCCTGCCTCCCGATTCTCTCTTTCGCATCCGGTTGCTTTATGGCCTGGAATCCTGGTTGGAAAAATATGTCACCGGAGCCACTAACCATCCCGTAGAGACCTGTATCGTTTCGGAACAGGAATTGCACAGGATCAGCTTCCTGAAAACTCCGAACCAGGCGGTGGCCGTGATCCAGCATCCCATGGTTGAGGCACCTGTTTTCGACTGCCGTGAGGATCTGCTCATCGGGCTTGACCAGGTGCAGGATCCGGGCAATGTGGGTACCATCATCCGTCTGGCCGAATGGTTCGGGATTGCCGGCGTGATCGCATCAATGGATTCTGCCGACCTTTATTCGCCCAAGGTGGTGCAAGCCAGCATGGGATCGGTATTCCGGGTGAACATGGTACAAACCACGCTTGATCCCTTTCTGCTTTCGTTGCCCGGGGGTTTTCCGGTCTATGCAACCACCCTGTCAGGTGCTCCGGTATACCAGATTGAGTTGACCCAAAACGGGATCATACTCCTTGGGAACGAATCCAAAGGATTGACAACCAGGTACCTGCAACTTGCAACCTGCAACCTTTCCATTCCGGATTTTGCTCTCGGCACCAGGCCTGAGTCTCTCAATGTTTCGCTGGCTGCCGCCATCCTCTGCAGCGAGTTCAGGAGGAGATGAACCGGGCTGCTGACTCAGCCGCCCATTCCCCATCCATTGCAGATGATACTATCCCACCGGCATAGCCGGCACCTTCTCCGGCCGGGAACATTCCGGGTAGATCGGGATGCGATCCGCTTTCAGTATCCCTGAGAATCCTCACCGGAGAGGAAGTTCTCGACTCAACCCCAACCAGAATGGCTTCAGAGGTAAGGAACCCTTTCATCCTGCGGTCAAAAAACCTCAATCCTTCCCTGAGCCTGGTCCGGATGCTGTCGGGCAGCCATTCGTGAAGGGGAGAGCAGACCAGGCCGGGATGATAGGAATGGCCGGGAAGGGAGGACGGGTTCCTTCCACCGACGAAATCGGTCAGCCGCTGTGCCGGAGCAATCTGCCCCTGACCACCGTACCGGTAAGCCATCTGTTCAAGCTCCTTCTGGAACGCCAGGCCGGCAAAACATCCGTGATCCGCATACCTTCCCAGGTCTTCAGGCCGGATCTCAACCACAAGCCCACTGTTGGCAAACGGTGAGTTACGCCGGGCATTGGACATCCCGTTTACCACTGTCTCCTGGCCGGAGGTTGACGAAGGAACTATGGTCCCCCCGGGGCACATGCAAAAGGAATAGACTCCCCTGCCCTCTATGTTTTGAACCAGTGCGTACTCGGCCGCCGGGAGGTACTTCCCTCTTCCTTCCGCCGAATGGTACTGCATCTGGTCTATGAGCGCCTGGGGGTGTTCAATCCGGACTCCCATGGCAAAACCTTTCACATCCAGTCTGAGGTTCTGCCGGTGCAGCATTTCATAAATATCAACCGCCGAATGCCCTGTGGCAAGTATCACCGCCTGACCGGTTATGGCTTCCCCAGAGGTGGTCCGGACTCCGGATGCCTGGCCATTCCAGACCAGTATTTCGTTAATCCGCCGTCCGAAATGAAAGACGGCTCCGCGGTTGGTCAGGGTTTGCCGCATGGCCGTTATGATGGCCGGCAAACGGTCGGTTCCTATATGGGGATGGCTGTCGTACAGGATAGATTCTTCGGCGCCGTGCAGGTGGAGGATTTCAAGTATGCGCCTCACACCGCCCCTTTTTTTGGAACGCGTGTACAACTTGCCATCCGAGAAGGTTCCGGCACCCCCTTCACCGAAACAGTAGTTTGAATCGGGGTCGAGGCCCTCGTTCCGGTTCAGCAGGGCAACATCCTTTTTTCGCTCCGCAACAGCTTTTCCGCGCTCCACAATAACCGGTCTGTAGCCCAGCTCGGTGAGCCTCAGGGCCGCAAAAAGCCCGGCGGGACCGCAGCCTGCTATGACCACCTCGGGCGACCGCGATACCTCTTTCCAATCATATGACTGAAGCAAAGGCGGCACCGGTTCATCCCAGACGACAGTCACCTTCAGCCTCACGAGGACCGGCTTGCGGCGTGCATCAATTGACCTCTTGCTGATAAAAAAGCCTGATATCAGGTTCGGCGACACTCCCGCGGCCTGGCAGGCCTTGTTCCGGATCTGTTTCGGAACTGAAGCCTCTTCGGGAACAAGCGCAATGTCGACTTCCCGGATCATGGAACGTCATTTATCAGGGGCGATTCCGTTCATTGCTCCACAATCAGGCTGATAATAAAAATGGAAGGGATGAGCCTGTCGATGTATTCCGCATAGGGTCCCAAGGTTCCCGTGACGAGCGCATCTTCGATATTGCTGAGCTTATCATTCAGCAAACCGACTGAATATTTAAATTCCAATCCCATCCTGGCCGTAGGAAAAAAGAAATCGACACCGGTTCCAACCTCCACATATTGATTAAATCCGGTCAAGGCCTTGTCCCATTTCAAGCCCTGCTTTCTGATCCCGGCGGCCAGATCCCAACGGGGATTCACTCCGGCAATCAGGTACGGACCGACATTGCCCAGCCGGTCCGATTTGTATTTGAACAATATCGGGCTTCCGATGAAGATCGATGTCAGATCCAGTTTTACGTCACTCTCCCCGCTAAGCAGGTTATCCATCTCAATGGATCTTGAAACAAAACCTATTCCCGGGAGAATTCTGAAAGTCAAATTCTTGTTGATTCGTTTATTGGCGAGAAGTTGAAGTTCAAAACCAAATATAGGTCCGACCACCGTGGCATTGATTTCCGGATTATTGGTCTGAATTGAAAAGTTCCCAAAGGTGTATCCAACCGAGTACCCGAAATGGAAAGGGATAAAATCCGACAAAGGGATGTTTGGTGGTTGCGTTCGCTGCCCTTTTAATTCCATGCAGGTTACCGAGAGAATCGCAAAAACCAGTGCAAACCGTATCCAACGCATAAGTTCTTTTTATCAAGTAACAAAAAAAGGACTTTTTTAGTATACTTGGTTGTCAAAATGAGCGTTTCTTTTTCCGGACCATTCAAGGGAGAATCATGTTCAGATATGCCTCACTGTTCCTATTGGTATGCCTCCTCGCGGGTTGCAACGGCGCAAACGACAATGCCGATTTTCAGCCTTTGTTCGAACCGTTTGAATTTCCGGACCGTTTGCAAAGTTTCGTGGACTCACGTGATGGCGAGACCTATCA
>Ga0208047_1000938_pt1 | contig 10836 bp, 11 predicted proteins | sample Kivu_220m_FD_184162 | JGI IMG/M metagenome (GOLD analysis project Ga0208047, IMG submission 184162) | Freshwater microbial communities from Lake Kivu, Western Province, Rwanda to study Microbial Dark Matter (Phase II) - Kivu_220m (SPAdes)... | ecosystem: Environmental > Aquatic > Freshwater >...
CTTTGAAAGATTCGACCTTCGGCGTAATGTTACTAAACGAGGAATTATCTCGCCAGTTGTGCCGTTCGAAACGCTTTTTGCGCCCCAAACGCAAGATGAGGAAACTCTTTGCTCTAAATGTGGCGCAAGAAATCCGCCAGAGTATAAGTTCTGTGGGAGTTGCGGCACTCCGCTTTTCAAACCACCAGCAAACCCATAGCGTGGCAATAAAATGCCGCGCGATGCTTCTAACATCTTGTGGCACAAATCGTCAACCGATACGGACGGATGAACCTATTGCTTACTGGCATTATCCTTAGCATCCCCATCAGTGTCGCCAGCTTGGTTCTCTTTCCGATTGGGCCAGTTCCAATCTTACTCTCGTGATACTGTTTCCTTTTGCCTTCGCCGCAGCGACTACTTTCATCGCCAATTTCCGCCAAACTTATCGATAGATAAAGTCCTTATCGTTTTTCCTTCGCTCCCACCGCGCCTTCGCGGTTCAAGTATTCCTCCCCGTCGCACAGACCTCCCGCAGCGGACACTCCGCGCACCGCGGCGCGCGCTTGGTGCAATAGTTCTTGCCGAGCGCGACCAGCAGCGCGTGGTACTCGTTGAACAGCGGTTCTTCGCGCGGCAGGTGCTCCATGAACAAGCGCTGCAACTCCTCGTACGACGCGTCCTCGCGCGCCAGGCCCAGGCGCGCCATGATCCGCCGCGTGTACGCGTCGATCACGAAAATCGGCTGGCGCGCCGCGTAGAGGATGATCGAGTCTGCCGTCTCGGGACCGATGCCGTAGAGCGCGAGCAGTCCCGCGCGCAGCGTCGCGGGATCGAGCCGAAACAGATGCGCCAATCTGCCGCGATGTTCCGCGAACAAATAGCGCGTGAACGCCTTCAGCTTCTTTGCCTTGAGGTTGAAATAGCCGGATGGACGCAGCAAGCGCGCGAGGCGCGCGGCGGGCGCACGGTGCAGCCGCGCCGGGGTGAGCAGCCGCGCGCGCTTCAAGTTCGCCATTGCCTTTTCGACGTTCGTCCACGCGGTGTTCTGCGTCAGGATCGCGCCGACGATGACTTCGAATGCGCCGTCGCCAGGCCACCAGTGCTGCGCGCCCAAACGCGCGTACAGCCGCGCGTAGATATCGGCGAGTTGGTCTTCCATTGCCGGGGATTGTAACAAGGCAAAAGTGAAAAGTCAAAAGCAAAACGTAATGCGTGAAACGTAAACCTGACTCATCGCGTTCTATATTTCACGTCACACGTCACACGCCACATGTCACGCCATTGACACCCCGCGCAATCCGGCTAGAATCAGCGTCAGGAGGTTGCCATGACCCAATTCGCCAACTACTTGAACGAGGTGGGGATGCTGAACCGCACACCGCGCAGCGGATTCCAATTTCTCGGCAGCGGCGAGCAATCGGTCGCGGAACACATGTACCGGATGATGCACGTTGCGTTTCTGCTCGCGCGCATGAGCAAGGATAAGGTAGACGAATTGCACCTGCTGCACCTCGTCATGTTCCACGATCTGCCGGAGGCGCGTACGAGCGATCACAACTACGTGAATCGCCGGTACGTCCGGGAAGACCTGGACCACGTGTTGCACGATGGCGCACGCCAGTGGCCCTTTGGCGAAGAGATTGCCGCGTGCGTCCGGGAGTTTGAGGCGGCGGAGACGCCCGCGGCGCGGCTGGCGAAAGACGCCGATCAACTGGAACTTCTGTTGATGTTGAAGGAACAGAGCGACCTCGGCCATCCGCACGTCGACGATTGGATCAGGCCGCTCCTCGCGCGATTGAAAACCGATGCGGGCAAGCGATTGGCTGAGGAAATCCTCGCGACGCGCTGGGATGGGTGGTGGTTCGACGACAAGGATGATCCGCATTGGGTCATTGGCAACAAGTGGGTCTAGGTCGCGCGCGGTGAATCGAGCAACCTCAAAGTTTGTTCTTCTGCGTCAGTCACAGTATAATCTAGCCGAGACAAATTGGGGGAGACTGGCATGACTTGGCAGTTGTCGTTGATCGGACGGACTGCCGATCTCGAGCAGGTTCGTCGTCACGCGCTGCGCGGCGCGTGCGTTTCGCTCGTCGGCGTCAGCAATATCGGCAAATCGGCGTTACTGCGCCGCCTCGGCGATTCAACCCAGACATCCTCGTGTTCCGGCACGTTCGTCTACGTCGACTGCAATCAAATGCCGGAACGGACCGCGCGCGCTCTTTTTGTCACCGTGTGGCAAGCCGTCAGCGCGCGCCTGCCCACCGCCGAACTGCGCGCCGGCGCGCAGCACCTGTACGATTCGATCGTCCACGCGCCCAGCGCCATCACGACGGCGCTCGATTTTGAAGCCGCGATTGTCTTTGCGCTCAGCCATCTGCCGCCTCCGCTCGTCCTCTGCCTCGACGAATTCGACGAGGCGTACCAACACCTCGAACCGCAGGCCTTTCTCAATTTGCGCGCGTTCAAAGATCGGTACGGCGACGCGCTGGCTTATGTGACCGCGACCGAACGCGAAATCACGCGCCTTCCCGCGACGCGCGAGCAAGGCGAATTCCTCGAATTGGTTGCGCCGCACGTCCACTTTATGCATTTCATGGAACCGGAGGACACGCGCGCGTTCTGCCTCCACTACGCCGAGCAGGAAGGCGTGACCTTCAGCGAAGCCGATCTCGCGTTCATTCGCGACCATGCCGATGGACACCCCGGCCTGGTGCAAGCGGCGTGTTGCCTGTTGGGCGACGTGACCGGTGCGCCGACGCGCGACACGCCCCAGGATCAAGTGATTCACCAACTGGTCCAGCAGAATCTAACAACCGATTCCAACGTGCGCTCCGAGTGCGGGAAAATCTGGGACGACCTCGGTCCGGGAGAACGCGAGGCACTCCAGCACCTGCACGGCTCCGGCGAGGAGGCGCAGAACGCGCTGCGCAGCTTGCGGAACAAGTCCATCGTCCGCGAGAGCAAAGACGGACCGGTCCTCTTCTCGCGTCTCTTTGCCGATTTTGTGCGCCAACAAAAGATCAAGCAGCAGCCCAGCGCGAGCGGTATCTCCGTCGACGTCGATGCCGAACGCGTGTGGGTGGACGGCAAGTCGATTGAAACGCTGACCGATTTGGAGTATCGCCTGCTCCTTTTTCTCTACGGTCGGCTGGACCGCGTGTGCGACAAGTACGCGATTGTAGAAGCGGTGTGGGGCGAGGAGTATATCGACGACGTGGACGACGCGCGCATCGAAAAGTTGGTGAGCCGCGTGCGCCAGAAGATCGAGCCGGATGGGACGCATCCGAGGTATCTGGTGAGTGTGCGGGGGAGAGGATACAAACTCGTCCGATAGTCGTATCGGCAGATATGCTCAGCACGGGTACAAACTGCGTTTCTGAGGGTTGATTCACCGTCATTCTGAGCGCAGCGAAGAATCTCGCAATTCGCGAATCGCGAGACGCTTCGCTCCGCTCAGCGTGACAATCGAAAAAGCGCGACTTGTGACCGTTGAAATTATAGTCAGACTATACTTACCGGGCTTCGGAAATCTGTCAGGAAGTTGTCAGGATTTTCCTCTCTTTTTGCATTATACTGACCGGCGAGTTTGATTCCCGAAGGAGGAAGCCATGGCTAGTCTACTGGAGAAAGTTCAAACGTTGATTGCAGCTAACCTGCACGCGCTCGTCGACCAGGCGCTCAAAGCGAACTCGCTCGCCGTCATCGACGAGTACATCCGCCAGGTCGAGCACAATCTGGAGGACCTTGAAGACGCCGCATCGACCATCGGCGGCGAAGCGAAAACGCTCAAGCGCAAGTACGACGAGTTCTCCATCAAAGCGACTGATCTCGACAGGAACATCGACTTGATGTTGAAGGACGGCAAGGAAGAGCTCGCCGTGGCGGCGCAGAGCAAGCTCAACTCCACCGCCCGCCTCGCGGACACGTACAAGCAGCAGTACGAGCATCAGCAAGCCGAGTATCAAAAACTGCTGGACGCGAAACTGAAACTCGAAGCGAAGCTGACGACCGTCAAGCAGGAGCGCGAAGAGATGCAGGCGCTGCTCGATCTGGCCAAGTCGAAGGAACTCACGACCAAGACGATGCAGTCGCTCGACAATCTGATGGGTTCTGGCGATCAGGATGTCGCGCGCATGGCCGAAAGCATCCGCGCGCGTCTCGACAAGGTGCAGGCGCGCTCCGAAATTCAGGCGTCGCGTCTCGACGTGCAAATGGACGAACTGCTCGAGCGCCACACGCTGGAGACGCAGCTCGCGGAACGCAAGAAGAAACTTGGCTTGGCGTAATTTCAGTGAGCAGTAAACGGTGAGACAGTGAGCAGTGACAAACTGTTTACTGTTCGCTGTCCACTGTTTTACTACTGGACAGTCTTATGAACCGAACCCGACTCATCTTCTTCGCCGTCGTCATCCTCGCGCTGGTCATCGTCGGCATCTCGTTTTTGGTGCAACAACTCAGCGGCAACATTCCCAGTCCAACCGCGCAGCCGATTCAGGTCCGCATCGTCTGTGCGCTGCCGGTCGAACCGTGGGTGCAGGACGCGGCGCAGAAATTCAACGCCGAGAAACACACCCAGGATGGGCGCACGATCGTCGTGACGGTGACGCCGATGGACAGCGTGACCGCGCTGGGCAAGTGGGACCGCGGCGAATTCGATCCCGTGCCGACGGTGTGGATCCCCGACAGCCGCTATCTCGTCGAACTCGTCAACGCGACGTACAGCGCGAAGCTGGGCCGCGATGTGTTCCTGACCGACGGCGAGTACCGCGCGCGCCCATTGGTGACGTCGCTCTTCTCGTGGGGCATTTACCAGAGCCGCTATGACAAATTGGTCGCGAAATTTGGCGAGGTGGATTGGAAAGCGGTGCACGATGCCGCCACCGCCAAGGGGGGCTGGCCCGATCTCGGCGGACAGTCGGCGTGGGGCTATTTCAAGTTGATCGTGCCCAATCCGCGCAAGAACGCCGCCGGGCTGCTCGCGATGGTCTCGGCGGCCGGCGAGTACTATGACAAGACGACGATCTCGACCGAAGACGTGACGAATCCGCAATTCCAGAAATGGCTCAAAGAGTTGATGGACTCGGTCACCGATTTCTCGTCGCTGTCGTCCTACACGGTCGAAGACCTCGGCCTGTTCGGCTACTCGGTCGGCGACGGCGGACAGTTGCTCGAAAGCGATTTGCTCGTGAACATGCAGGGCATCCAGACGCGTTGGGTGGAGCCGCTCCACATCGTCTATCCGAAATATCTGACGTGGTTTGACTTTCCGTTCACGCCCTGGATGGGACCTGAAACGAGCGCATCGGAAAAGAACGCGGCGCTGCAATTTGAGAAATTCCTGCTCTCCACGCCGATTCAGTCGGATGCCGCCGCGCGCGGCTTTCGGCCGGCGAATACCCAAGTATCGATTTCGGGCAGCGACTCACTCTTTGTCAAATGGAAGAATCAGGGCGCTGAAGCCATCGTCACGCGCACCGCGCGCATGCACTCGCCCGATCGCGATACCTTGCAGGCGCTGCTGCGCTGGTTCGATCTGAACGTGGCGAAGTGAGATGCGCGATGAGAAACCAACGCAATCCCGCTTTTAATCTGGCCAATGGCTGTGCGCTCTTCGCGGTGCTCGCCGTGGTCCTGGGCATGGCCGCCATTCTCTGTGGAATCATCACAGTCGCCTCCGTCGTCCGTACGCCGGCCGGGACGCCGGCGCCCACTCAAGCGAGCATCGATCTGGCGTACTCGCCCGAAAAAGACGCGCTGATGCAAGACATCGTCGCGCGCTTTAACAAATCGAACTTTAAGACTCCCTCGGGCTTGCCGATGAAGATCAACGCGACGAAGATGGACGCCGGCGACATGGTCGAGGCGGCCCGCGCCGGCAAGTTTACCGCCGTCAGCCCCGATTCGTCGTTGTGGCTCGCTCAGATCGACGCCGGCCGCGATACCCCGCTGGTCGGCGAGTCCACGCGGTTTGCCGTCACGCCCGTCGTCGTCGCGATGTGGAGCGATGTCGCGCAATCGCTGGGCTATCCGCAAAAGCCGATCGGCTGGCAAGACCTGCTCACTCAAGTGAAGAACGATCCCAACTTCAAGTGGAGCCATCCCTCCTCGACCACGGCCAGCGGCTTGCTCGCCACGCTCGCCGAATTCTACGCCGGCGCGGGCAAGACCCGCAATCTCACCGAAGACGATTTGCAAAACCGCGCCACGCTCGATTACGTGGCGGCGCTCGAAAAAACAGTGCGCTATTACGGCGAAGGCGAGCAGGCGACGATTGACCAGGTCCTCGCCAAGGGACGCGGCTATCTGGATGCGTTCGTCGTCTCCGAGCGCATGGTCATCTATTTCAATGGCAAGTCGTCGCAAAAGCTCGTCGCGATCTATCCCGCCGAAGGGACGCTGTGGCAAGACCATCCGCTCGCGTTGTTGGAGCAGCCCGGCCTCACCGACGCTCAGCGGTTGACTTATCGGCGTTTCCGCGATTTCCTGTTGTCGTCTGAAATTCAAAAGCTGGTCTTGCAGTCGGGCTATCGGCCGGTCGATCTGAACATGCGGCTCGACGATCCCGCGTCGCCTATCGCCAAAGCGAATGGCGTCGATCCGGCGCAGCCGCAGACGACCCTGCAAATGCCAAGCGCGGCTATCCTGGACAAGGTGCAGTCCTCGTGGTACTTGTCCAAGCGGCCCGCGAATATCTATCTCGTCGTGGACACCTCGGGCAGCATGGCGGACCAGGACAAATTGAAGCAAGCGCAGGACGCGCTCAGCACGTTCCTCGATCAAGTGCAGGGTGATCGCGACCGCGTGGGCCTGGTGCCGTTTGCGACGACCGTCTACGGAGTCATGCCGCCAAAGGAAATCGGCGCTCAGCGCGCGACGTTGAAGAATCAGGTGGGCCGGCTGGCTGCGAATGGCCGCACCGCGCTGCTCGACGCCGTGTCGTTCGCGTACGACGATTTGCAGCAGCGCAACGAACGCGACCGCATCAATGCCCTCGTCGTGATGACCGACGGCGTTGAGAATGCGTCGTCCATCGGTCTGAACGAGCTGACGCAAAAGGTCAAGCGCGGCAATCAGAGCGGCGTGCCCGTCGTGATCTTCTGCATCGGCTACGGCAGTGATGCAGACTTTGACGTGCTCAACGCGCTCGCCAATGCGACGGGCGGCTTTGCGCGGCGCGCGGATCCGGAGACGATTCAGAAATTGTACAAAACAATGTCGACGTACTTTTAGAGGAAGATGACGTGATTCGATTGTCACGCTGAGCGGAGCGAAGCGTCTCGCAACTCGCGAATTGCGAGACACCTGCACGATGGCACGTCCATAGCGCGCTGCCATGGGCGGCGCATAATCGACGTGCCATCGCGTGCGGTGCAAGTGTTCTTCGCTTCGCTCAGAATGACAGTGAATCAAACCTCGGAAACACAATTTGTGCCCGTGCTGAGTAAAGTCCATGCCCAACAATAACCTGCGCTCCCGCGCTGCCTCCGCCATCATCGCCTATGCGCTCTTCCGTTGGGAAAGCGCGGCGACCATCGCACTGACGATCTTGCTCGCGTACTTTATCCCGCGCCCGTTCGAGTGGTGGCAGTGGTGGTATTGGCTCGTCATCGGCGCAGCCGCGGAAGCGCTCATCGTCGTCACGAGCGTTCAGGACGCCAACACCGGCGCGCAGGTCGTCGCGGAGATGTTTCGGCAAGAGTTCAATCCGGCGACGATCAAGAGCGACAAGTATCGCGCCGCCGTCGGACGCGCGCTCGACTATCGCACCCGTATCGAAGCGATGATTCGCGCGAGCGAGCCAGGCGTCCTGCGCGATCACCTGCAGGACTCGACCGCCGGCATCTCCGACTGGATCGCGCAGATCTTTCGGCTCGCGCAGCGGCTCGACGCATTCGACCGCGACGAGGTGATCGCGCAGGATGCCGCGTCCGCGCCGCGCGAAATCGCCAACCTGACGGCGCGGGTCCAGCGTGAGCTAGACGACTCGGTGCGCGAGCAGGTGCGCGCCGCGCTCGAATCGAAAAAGGCCCAGTGGTCGAATCTCGAAAAACTGACGAACACGATGGAAAAGGCGGAGCTGCAGCTCGACTCGACGCTGACCGCGCTCGGCACGGTGTATTCGCAGTTGATGCTGATCCACTCGAAGGACGACATCGAGGACAGCCGCTCGCAGCGTCTGCGCGGCGACATCGCGGACCAGATCGCGCAGTTGAATGAGCTGCAGGGCGCGATGGACGAGGTATACCAAGCCAAAAGCTAAAAGTAAAAAGGCAAAAGTAGAAATGAGCACACTATCCGCCGACACGCGTCCCGAAGCGGAGCATGTTCAAATCGAATTGCTACGTCAAACTCCATCGTGGCGTAAATTGCAGATGGTCGGCGAGATGAATCAAACAGTACGAACGCTCGCGCTGAGTGGTTTGCGCCAACGGTTTCCGCACGCAACCGACACGGAACTGCGCCGTCGCCTGGCCGACCTTTTGTTAGGCGAAGAACTCGCCGCGCAGGTGTATGGCAAACGGGGCGCCGATGATCTCTGAACAGATGGCGGTAACGCTGTTGGTGATTGATGCGCTCGAAAAGTTGAACGTGCGTTACCTGATTGGCGGATCGCTGGCCAGCGCGCTCTACGGCGTGCCGCGCGCGACGATGGACGCGGACCTGGTTGCGGACTTGCGTACGGAAGATGCCGAACCGTTAGCGCGTGCGCTCGCCAATGCGTTTTACGTGGATGCGGAAATGATCCGCGACGCGGTTCGTCAGACGCGCAGCTTCAACGTCATCCATCTCGCAACGGCGTTCAAGGTGGACGTGTTTGTGCGGAAAAAACGCGCCTTCGACGAAGCGCAACTCGCGCGACGCACACGCCAAATCATTGCGACGGAGCCTGAACGCACCGCGTTTGTAGCAAGCGCGGAAGACACGATTCTTACTAAACTGGAGTGGTATCGCATCGGCGGCGAAACATCCGAGCGGCAATGGCGCGATGTGTTGGGTGTCGTCAAAGTGCAAGGCGAGCGATTGGACAGGAATTACCTGCGGGATTGGGCAGCGCAACTGGGCGTGGCCGATTTGCTGGGGCGAATTTTCAAAGAAGCGAAATGACGAGGCCGACATGGGAGTGAAAGGCAACGCACTGCGCAGACCATCGGAGAGAATGTCGGACTCGGGATTCCGATTGATGAGTCTCACATTCGACATTGTTGACCTCATCCATCCTTACATTGACGGACGCGTCAAAACCTTTGGGATAGAGAAGGGCATGACGGTCGTCGACTATGGCTGCGGACCTGGACGTTATACGACCCGCTTCTCTAAACTGATAGGCGAAACGGGCCACGTCTACGCGGTGGACATTCACGAGTTGGCGGTCGCGGCGGTCAAACAGAAGATTGAAAAGCAGGGCTTGCAAAACGTCGAGCCGGTCTTGGCTCAGGGGTATGCCAGTTCCCTTCCCGCGCATGTCGCCGATGTTGTATGCGCGCTCGATATGTTTTTCACTGTCAGACAGCCCACCGAGTTTCTGAAGGAACTCAAGCGGATCGCCAAGCCGAACGGGGTGCTGGTCATTGACGACGGGCATCAACCACGTGATGTGACGAAAAGGAATATCCTCGCCTCGGGTGCGTGGACGATTGTGGAAGAAACGCCCGATCACGTCAAGTGTAAACCAAGCGGATCGTGATCGGCCAGTGGGTGAAATGGAGTAATTCGATGAAACGAGTCTTGGTTTTATTTGCGCTTGTCACACTCAGCTTGACTGGCTGCGCCTCCGCGCCGCGCGGCGAGGTGATCGTCTACGTCGTCGCGCCCCTCTCCGGCTGGCAGGCGAACGGCGGGCAAACCGTCCTCGGCGGTGCGCGCACGATGGCCGACCAGATCAATCGGCAGGGCGGCTTGCTCGGCTACCAGGTCGTCGTCAATGGGCTGGACGACGCGGCGGACTCGGATGTGGCCAAGCAGCAAGCGCAAGAGATCGCGAACCAAGTCAAACAGGGCAAGAAAGTGATCGGGGTCATCGGACACTTGAACAGCGGGCAAACGCTTGCCGCCATGCAAATCTACAAAGACTTGCCGCTCATCGTCATCACACCCACCGCGTCCGAGGTGTCGCTGACCCAGCAGGGCTACCGCAATTTCTTCCGCGTCAACGCGACCGACGCGGCGCAAGGTCCCGCGCTGGCGCGTTTCATCGTGGAGCAACTGGGCGGCAAGCGCATCGTCGTCGTCCACGCGGACAATGAATACGGCAATGGCCTGCGTGACCAGATCACGGACGCCTTCAAATCTCTCAACGTGACCCCGGCGGCTACCGTCAAGATTCCCGAAGCGCAAACGACGTACGCGAAATTCATTCCGACGATCAAGGACGCGCAGCCCGACGTCGTTTTCCTCGCGGGTTACGAGACCGAGGGCATGGTGCTTGTGCCTGAGCTGCGCGACGCGGGTGTCACCGCCAAATTCATCTGCTCCGATGGGTGCTTTAACTCGACGTTCGTGGACGAAGCGGCGCCGACGAGCGAAGGCGCATTTGTCAGCGCCATTTCGCCCGATCCCAAGATCGTCGGCGACAAGCAATGGTGGGCAGACTATCAAAGAGTCGAGTCGCGCAACCCGGACACGTACAGCGTCCCGGGGTATGCGGCGATGACGGTGTTGGCGGAGGGCGTGAAGAAGGCGAACACGTTCGACGTGCCGCGCGTCGAGGATGCTATTCGTGCGTTGGACATCAGCACGCTGGTCGGCAAGGTCAACTACAACGCGAACGGCGATTTGGAGGACCAGCGCGTCTATATCTTTACGGTGAAGGACGGCTCGTTCGAGCAGGTGTTCCCCAAACCGTAACGTGCACTT
>Ga0208047_1000939_pt1 | contig 10835 bp, 8 predicted proteins | sample Kivu_220m_FD_184162 | JGI IMG/M metagenome (GOLD analysis project Ga0208047, IMG submission 184162) | Freshwater microbial communities from Lake Kivu, Western Province, Rwanda to study Microbial Dark Matter (Phase II) - Kivu_220m (SPAdes)... | ecosystem: Environmental > Aquatic > Freshwater >...
GATTCTTATGGGGTCTTGCTTCAAATAGCAAGTTTAATAGTCCGAAGTCTCAATTCCACTATGGTTCGATTCTTATAACAATGAAAGGGTTAAGGGAATTTGTAAATTATGCGTCTCAATTCCACTATGGTTCGATTCTTATGTAAACCAGGAACTGGAAAGACATTTTTGGCAGAATGTCTCAATTCCACTATGGTTCGATTCTTATGAAATGGAACGAATTGTGGAAATTTTAGGTAGAAAGGTCTCAATTCCACTATGGTTCGATTCTTATTAAAGATGGTAATCAATGGTGCGTATTATATGGTGATGTCTCAATTCCACTATGGTTCGATTCTTATCTTGAAATATTTTTCTAATTTGGAGAAGCAAGTTTTAAAGGGTCTCAATTCCACTATGGTTCGATTCTTATTACAGAAGTTTCGATTGGAATTGCAGAAGAGCTTCTAAAGTCTCAATTCCACTATGGTTTGATTCTTATATGGCAAGATAAGTATTTAGATTTTATTTACAATAATAAGTCTCAATTCCACTATGGTTCGATTCTTATCAACTTCCGAAAATGGATTCGGAGTCCCGTTCATATTGTCTCAATTCCACTATGGTTCGATTCTTATGGTAAATCGGAGAAAGGATTAACAAAATGGACGGAACAGGTCTCAATTCCACTATGGTTCGATTCTTATGGAATTGCAGAAGAGCTTCTAAATGCAGACACGAAAGTCTCAATTCCACTATGGTTCGATTCTTATTTAGTGTTTTTTTTGTTGATTTGTTTTTTTTCTGCGATGTCTCAATTCCACTATGGTTCGATTCTTATAAATGAAAAAAAGATTTCTGATGTAATTACTGTAAAAGTCTCAATTCCACTATGGTTCGATTCTTATTAAAATATACCTCAGATATTAAATATTGGTCAGATGAGTCTCAATTCCACTATGGTTCGATTCTTATTAACTTTAATTCATTTTCTAATCCTGCCATTTCTTGTCTCAATTCCACTATGGTTCGATTCTTATAAAAGATTGTTAAAAATGTTTAAATTAAGTTTTGAAGGTCTCAATTCCACTATGGTTCGATTCTTATAAATATTTTTTAACTTAAAATTAATAAAAATGCCAAGTCTCAATTCCACTATGGTTCGATTCTTATACTTTCGGGTCCTGTATTGCTTACATTAATTCTCTTGAGTGTCTCAATTCCACTATGGTTCGATTCTTATTTTGATACTGCTTTAACCGAAAAAAAAGTAGTTGATACAGTCTCAATTCCACTATGGTTCGATTCTTATAAAAGATTGTTAAAAATGTTTAAATTAAGTTTTGAAGGTCTCAATTCCACTATGGTTCGATTCTTATAATTGAATATCGCCCTGTTTTTGTCTGGAAATTTCAAGGTCTCAATTCCACTATGGTTCGATTCTTATGATGGAGAAAATAATGCCATTTCTTAGATTCGTTGTAGTCTCAATTCCACTATGGTTCGATTCTTATTTAAGGACTTTGGGTACGTTTACTTCTCTACCTCTGCGTCTCAATTCCACTATGGTTCGATTCTTATAACCTAATGTTACATTAACTGAGTACAGAAAATTCAAAGAGTCTCAATTCCACTATGGTTCGATTCTTATAAACGAGTAAATGAGGAGATGAAAGGATTAGAAAGAACTGTCTCAATTCCACTATGGTTCGATTCTTATGAAAGTGATGAAGATGAACAGAAAAATGAAACTTAAGTCTCAATTCCACTATGGTTCGATTCTTATTAATATGTTTGATTTCTGTTGTAGATTTCAAACTATTTAGTCTCAATTCCACTATGGTTCGATTCTTATTAAAATTACGGTAACCGAAAATGATTTTATAGAATTAGGTCTCAATTCCACTATGGTTCGATTCTTATTATGTAATAAAAGTGGGTAAGTGTGACGAGACAGACGTCTCAATTCCACTATGGTTCGATTCTTATGAAATCCTTTAGGCAGGATTTGGAAGCGCTTGCTAAATGTCTCAATTCCACTATGGTTCGATTCTTATAAGGGGACAAGCCTGACAAAAAATATGGCAGCAACAGTCTCAATTCCACTATGGTTCGATTCTTATACATGCAAACTGTCTTTAATAAGCAAATAAAAGCTATTAGTCTCAATTCCACTATGGTTCGATTCTTATAGAACAAAAGAGAATATTAGCATATTTCGAAAGAAGATGTCTCAATTCCACTATGGTTCGATTCTTATAGAAGAAAGAAGAACAGGACCACAGAGCCGAAAAATCGGGTCTCAATTCCACTATGGTTCGATTCTTATCAACGCGGAACGGCGCAAGAGCAATGCTTGACATGAGAGTCTCAATTCCACTATGGTTCGATTCTTATCTTATAAAGGAAAGTAAGGGTTCGAGTCCCTTTTACCCGTCTCAATTCCACTATGGTTCGATTCTTATTAGTGTGTTTGCAACACGAACTTAGCACGGCACAAATAAGTCTCAATTCCACTATGGTTCGATTCTTATTCACGTAAACAAAAAAGAAGCTTCGATTGGAATTGCAAAGTCTCAATTCCACTATGGTTCGATTCTTATATCAATATACTGCCATATTAAAATCGAAATTAAAAGGAGAGTCTCAATTCCACTATGGTTCGATTCTTATTTCAAACATATAAAGTTTTTGAAAATGTAAACGAGAGAAGTCTCAATTCCACTATGGTTCGATTCTTATACATCAAACAAAAGGTCTAGTAAACGTGCTCTTCCATGTCTCAATTCCACTATGGTTCGATTCTTATTTACACGGACAGCACCAAGTATGGCGGAAAGGTTACCAGTCTCAATTCCACTATGGTTCGATTCTTATTTAATTTAAAAAAAATGATAAGTAAAAAAGATCTCAACAGTCTCAATTCCACTATGGTTCGATTCTTATTCGAGTGGACACGGATATATACGAGCCATTTGAATCATATGTCTCAATTCCACTATGGTTCGATTCTTATAAGGATAGAAATGCCAAACGATCGAAATGAACTCTTGAAGTCTCAATTCCACTATGGTTCGATTCTTATGGCAAGGATAGTTTACGATACGGACTTTTTTGAATATGTCTCAATTCCACTATGGTTCGATTCTTATATATTCTTGAATAATATTAAAATAGTTATAGCAGGCTTCGTCTCAATTCCACTATGGTTCGATTCTTATCAGGCTTCCCCCGAACGGGGAAGTCCTGCTTCCGGGAGTCTCAATTCCACTATGGTTCGATTCTTATATTACAGAAGAAAATAAAATTATATGTGCCTCTGCGACGTCTCAATTCCACTATGGTTCGATTCTTATTAGTATTGAATAATATTAAAATAATAATAGCAGGATTGTCTCAATTCCACTATGGTTCGATTCTTATTAACACTAATGGCATTACTTACGGTAAAGAAATATAGGGTCTCAATTCCACTATGGTTCGATTCTTATGGAGGATAATATTATGTTGACAAAAAAAGAAAAAGAAAAAGTCTCAATTCCACTATGGTTCGATTCTTATTTCATTCGAAATTGACAGAGAGCAACAACTTCGTGCTAGTCTCAATTCCACTATGGTTCGATTCTTATGAACGAAACATCAGCGTATATGAAAAAACTTAAAAGTCTCAATTCCACTATGGTTCGATTCTTATATAATTATGTATAAAATATTGACATGCCTTCAACATGTCTCAATTCCACTATGGTTCGATTCTTATGTGAAAACGAATACAAGGTGGAGTTCTCCACCAAAAGGTCTCAATTCCACTATGGTTCGATTCTTATGTTCTTGAGGAAGTCGAATGTAGAGTAACAGTATGGAGGTCTCAATTCCACTATGGTTCGATTCTTATAGATTCTATTTCTACCATTTGTGGTTACCCGAGCCTCAGTCTCAATTCCACTATGGTTCGATTCTTATAGGTGTAATCTCGTCAAATGCATCATCGCCTACAGCTGTCTCAATTCCACTATGGTTCGATTCTTATTTGTTCGTAAGATTAGAAAGAAAGAGTATTCAAGATGCGTCTCAATTCCACTATGGTTCGATTCTTATAAATAATATGAAAATAAATGAAAAAAATTTTTTTACGGTCTCAATTCCACTATGGTTCGATTCTTATAGTTAAGGGAAATACGATATAGTTCCCTTAACCCAAGTCTCAATTCCACTATGGTTCGATTCTTATTAAGGTGGAATTCTCCACCAAAAACAGGGAAATTGTGTCTCAATTCCACTATGGTTCGATTCTTATACAAACACAAAAAACTGTATGACAAACACGAAAAACTGGTCTCAATTCCACTATGGTTCGATTCTTATAACATGATAGTAGCAACTTTAATATTTGTTTTTATTAAGTCTCAATTCCACTATGGTTCGATTCTTATAACTCTTCCAGGTAGGAAGGAAGTATTATTCGAGACGGTCTCAATTCCACTATGGTTCGATTCTTATAAATAAAGGTCACGAAAGGAAAAGATGGCAGTCTTAAGTCTCAATTCCACTATGGTTCGATTCTTATCAACTTTCACGGAGTGTTTATGAGTGTTTTTGGAGCTGTCTCAATTCCACTATGGTTCGATTCTTATAAGTCAAGATAGGTAAATATACTTTTGTTAAGTCAAAGAGTCTCAATTCCACTATGGTTCGATTCTTATGCTGCAGCAGCAAAGAAAGATTCTATTTCTACCATTTGTCTCAATTCCACTATGGTTCGATTCTTATCTATGTTAGCTATGTTAACCATATCGATGGCATAGCTGTCTCAATTCCACTATGGTTCGATTCTTATAGATATATTAAAACTCTTTGCTCATTCCGAAAGGAGTCTCAATTCCACTATGGTTCGATTCTTATATGAAAAAGAAGAAGAAAAAACTTCTTCTTCCGGGCCGGTCTCAATTCCACTATGGTTCGATTCTTATAAATAAAGTAAAAAGAATTGGAATTGTTGCTGATTAGTCTCAATTCCACTATGGTTCGATTCTTATCATTTTGTAAGTAGCAGTAATTACTACTTACACTATGTTAGTCTCAATTCCACTATGGTTCGATTCTTATGTATATGCTATCCGTAAGATTGGAAAACAAGTGGGTGGTCTCAATTCCACTATGGTTCGATTCTTATGAAAATTAACTTTCCTGTGAAGTTGTCTAACGATACGAGTCTCAATTCCACTATGGTTCGATTCTTATAAATAATTCAAAAAAATGTTAATTAACTAACAGTGAGTCTCAATTCCACTATGGTTCGATTCTTATTAACAGGTCGCTCTACTTATGGGCATATTGGTGGACCTGTCTCAATTCCACTATGGTTCGATTCTTATCTATGACAGAAAAACCAAGGACTACGATATTCGGATAGTCTCAATTCCACTATGGTTCGATTCTTATGAAAAAAAAGTTTAATATTATAAAAAATAAATTCGGGTCTCAATTCCACTATGGTTCGATTCTTATAAATTCTGCTTTTATAGATAAGAAAAATCTTCAAAGAGTCTCAATTCCACTATGGTTCGATTCTTATGATATGATAGTTGAACATGAATACGAGTTCGAAGGAGGGTCTCAATTCCACTATGGTTCGATTCTTATACATTTAAGATAATTAATAAGGGATACCATTTCTTCGTCTCAATTCCACTATGGTTCGATTCTTATTAAAAAAATTCAAGTATTCAAACACGAGAAGTTTCTCGTCTCAATTCCACTATGGTTCGATTCTTATTCCAATAGGAAGCCCGGCATTCAATTTCAACCTCGCTGTCTCAATTCCACTATGGTTCGATTCTTATTTATCCATACGAAGTGATATACAACCTCACACTAAACGTCTCAATTCCACTATGGTTCGATTCTTATAGTAAGATACATTTTGTAAGTAATAGTAATTATTACGTCTCAATTCCACTATGGTTCGATTCTTATCTGTGGATTTTAGGATTTTTAAGAAAAATAGCAGTAAGTCTCAATTCCACTATGGTTCGATTCTTATTATGGCAATAAATTTGATTATTATTTTACTACTGAAAAAGTCTCAATTCCACTATGGTTCGATTCTTATCTTGAACAAGCTTTATATGATAGTCAAAAAAGAATTGAAGTCTCAATTCCACTATGGTTCGATTCTTATTCATTTACAGCACGGTAGGTTGGGATGCACATAAGTAGTCTCAATTCCACTATGGTTCGATTCTTATATATTCCCTTTCATTTTGAATGTGGTGAAGTGGGATGTCTCAATTCCACTATGGTTCGATTCTTATGTATAATCAGTTAATAGAAGAAATTAAAATGTTGCTTGTCTCAATTCCACTATGGTTCGATTCTTATCACAAAAAGAAACAAGGTAAATTTGCAGAAGTATTGTTACGTCTCAATTCCACTATGGTTCGATTCTTATAATTTTCAGAAAAAAATAGCAGTAAAAAATAAGTCATGTCTCAATTCCACTATGGTTCGATTCTTATTAATTACAGATATTTTGAAAGTGGAAAGAAGTGATTAGTCTCAATTCCACTATGGTTCGATTCTTATAAATGTTCCAAGACGAAAGGGGGATATGGATATAATGTCTCAATTCCACTATGGTTCGATTCTTATTCAATCACCCCAAAAGGTTATTTATCTATAATTGAATAGTCTCAATTCCACTATGGTTCGATTCTTATAAGTGTAAGAGTGTAAGCATTAATTTACTCCGAAAAGTCTCAATTCCACTATGGTTCGATTCTTATAATATAAGTTCGTATGCTTTTAACCAAGATATCATCAGTCTCAATTCCACTATGGTTCGATTCTTATGATTATTTGGGAAATGTAATGACGGCGAAACCTAATGTCTCAATTCCACTATGGTTCGATTCTTATCTAAATTCGATTACTATTTCACGACAGAAAGAACTAATTTGTCTCAATTCCACTATGGTTCGATTCTTATACGAAAGACCGTCTGACAATCGAAGAAATCTTCGTGAGTCTCAATTCCACTATGGTTCGATTCTTATAATGTCTCTTGTTTCTGCATTAATATAAGTTCGTATGCGTCTCAATTCCACTATGGTTCGATTCTTATACAAGAGGCTTGAGGTGCGGGAGTTTCTAACAATATTAGTCTCAATTCCACTATGGTTCGATTCTTATTAATCTACACGGTGCTAATTTACAAGGTGCTGATTTAGTCTCAATTCCACTATGGTTCGATTCTTATGGAATTAAAGCTAATTTAAGAAACGCTGATTTAAAAGGTCTCAATTCCACTATGGTTCGATTCTTATAAACTTCAAAAAAACAAATTAAAATTTTAAAAAATTGTCTCAATTCCACTATGGTTCGATTCTTATAAAGTGCAAAATTCGTTATAAAAGATGTTGGAAAAACGTCTCAATTCCACTATGGTTCGATTCTTATACTTACTGCCTTTGTGCTGTATCTCATAACGCAGTATGGTCTCAATTCCACTATGGTTCGATTCTTATTTGTTAAGCGATAAACACGGCGATTATTCTATGATACTGTCTCAATTCCACTATGGTTCGATTCTTATTATGTTATCAAGGATTTGGGAAAAACGGAAGTAAGAGTGTCTCAATTCCACTATGGTTCGATTCTTATCTGCATACCTGGAATTAAATAACTTAAAACACCCCTGTCTCAATTCCACTATGGTTCGATTCTTATAATCGAGTGCGAGTGTATCGTTGTAAACGCCCTGCCTTGTCTCAATTCCACTATGGTTCGATTCTTATAATGCGGGTTCAGTTAGGTTGCTTTGATAGGACTGTTGTCTCAATTCCACTATGGTTCGATTCTTATTTATACGGAGAAAAAATAAAGTATCTTATTCGGCAACGTCTCAATTCCACTATGGTTCGATTCTTATGGATTTTAAGACATTCAAGAAAAAAAAATAAGTCATTAGTCTCAATTCCACTATGGTTCGATTCTTATAAAAATTGAAACCTGCATATGAAAAATGTATGCAGGTCTCAATTCCACTATGGTTCGATTCTTATATTTAATGATTTGTCTTGGAATCCAGCAGACCATTGGCAAGTCTCAATTCCACTATGGTTCGATTCTTATAGTCTACAATTAGTTTATGATGGGTTTGACAAAAAAGGGTCTCAATTCCACTATGGTTCGATTCTTATTGTTTTTATACTTTTTTTGATTATATGTTTAATTTCAGGTCTCAATTCCACTATGGTTCGATTCTTATGGATTGCAAATTATGGGGATAAGTATGACTATTATTGTCTCAATTCCACTATGGTTCGATTCTTATAAAAAATCGGGATGCGTCTCGGTATTACCGGTGTGTCCGGTCTCAATTCCACTATGGTTCGATTCTTATTATAAAAAACAATTTGAGAATTAAACTTATTCATTTTGTCTCAATTCCACTATGGTTCGATTCTTATCCACTAAAAAGAGAAAGAGTAAAAAGTGAGTAGAGTAGTCTCAATTCCACTATGGTTCGATTCTTATATTTTTTATAATATAACGAATAACATTCCATCAATAATAGTCTCAATTCCACTATGGTTCGATTCTTATAAGATGAAAGAAGAAATAAAAAATAAGGAGAAAAAAATGAGTCTCAATTCCACTATGGTTCGATTCTTATTTCAGACAAAACTAAATTAATAGATGTTGATTTGAAATAGTCTCAATTCCACTATGGTTCGATTCTTATTATTTGTATAGAAAGATGAAAGAAGAAATAAAAAATAGTCTCAATTCCACTATGGTTCGATTCTTATAAAAGAATTAGACATAAACGAACTGATTAAAAAAATAAGTCTCAATTCCACTATGGTTCGATTCTTATAAATAAATTCTATACAAGAGGGATTAATTTTGCAGTAGTCTCAATTCCACTATGGTTCGATTCTTATGAACGTTTGGTTATTTTACATCCGAAGGAAAACTCTTGAGAGTCTCAATTCCACTATGGTTCGATTCTTATAATCCCTCACACGTTCGGGAGGGAATTCGGAGACCCGTCTCAATTCCACTATGGTTCGATTCTTATGAGTATCACGAAGTACTCCTCGAAGATATAAGAAAAGGTAAGTCTCAATTCCACTATGGTTCGATTCTTATACAAAACCACCTCGGAACTCGGAGATGGTCTTGCTAAGTCTCAATTCCACTATGGTTCGATTCTTATCAAATCTTCCCTGTCAGATTGCTTGAAATCATATTTGTCTCAATTCCACTATGGTTCGATTCTTATTTCCAAAAGAGGGCATTCATAGAGGAATTTCCATTCCGTCTCAATTCCACTATGGTTCGATTCTTATTATATATAAGTAGCATCTTTGTAATAACCAGGACTTCCGTCTCAATTCCACTATGGTTCGATTCTTATCGATGTGGCTGGCACATACTGTCGGACACATTTTCGGGTCTCAATTCCACTATGGTTCGATTCTTATTGAAATTGTTTAAAATTAGGTTTCAGGATGGAATCCTGAGTCTCAATTCCACTATGGTTCGATTCTTATGGAGAAGATTTGTCAAACCGCACTTGCTTAAAAGCATGTCTCAATTCCACTATGGTTCGATTCTTATTAATTTTTATTGACAGAAAGGACTTTTAAAAAATGGAAGTCTCAATTCCACTATGGTTCGATTCTTATCCAAAATGATAAGGGAATAATCGAAGTCGCCGATTGCGACGGGTCTCAATTCCACTATGGTTCGATTCTTATATTAACCAAAAAGCAATGATAAAATTAATTTCTACCGAAGTCTCAATTCCACTATGGTTCGATTCTTATTACGATTAAAGCACTCAAAGAAATTAAAAAAGAAACAAAGTCTCAATTCCACTATGGTTCGATTCTTATAAAAAATGAAAAGGAATTATTCCATAAAACTTTCTGAGTCTCAATTCCACTATGGTTCGATTCTTATTTGAATGGAAAGGCACGGTATTGCAGAAAATAGCAAGTCTCAATTCCACTATGGTTCGATTCTTATTTAATAAATGTTGATTTGAAATAAAAAACAAATATTCGTCTCAATTCCACTATGGTTCGATTCTTATTGTCAGAAAACAAAAAGAAGATTGCAGTTAATCATTGGATGTCTCAATTCCACTATGGTTCGATTCTTATTAAAATAATCTGTCAATGTAGCAGTAGGAAATATGGTGTCTCAATTCCACTATGGTTCGATTCTTATGAGTAAGCAGAAGCTGACTTCGGGAACAGCAACAGCAGGTCTCAATTCCACTATGGTTCGATTCTTATTCAACGTATCTCTTGATTATATAATTAATCTCCTATTTGTCTCAATTCCACTATGGTTCGATTCTTATTCTTTTTATTGGTCTGCTTATTTTCTGTAATAGATTTGTCTCAATTCCACTATGGTTCGATTCTTATGCAGATTGCTTTGAACCAGTCTATCACAAAGAATTCTTGTCTCAATTCCACTATGGTTCGATTCTTATTAGGAGAAATCCTACACAAAAAAATAAAAAGTGGTTTGTCTCAATTCCACTATGGTTCGATTCTTATCAGTGATTACCTGCGAAAGCAGGCAAGAAAACCATGGGTCTCAATTCCACTATGGTTCGATTCTTATGTTTCAAGCATATAAAATTTCTAAATGTAAAATGAAATGTCTCAATTCCACTATGGTTCGATTCTTATATAAGACATTCCCAATAATCAGGGAAAGATAAGGGTTTCTCAATTCCACTATGGTTCGATTCTTATGCGGAAATTAAAGTGAGACAGCTTGCATATCAAGCCGTTCTCAATTCCACTATGGTTCGATTCTTATCTTGAGAC
>Ga0208047_1000952_pt1 | contig 10795 bp, 5 predicted proteins | sample Kivu_220m_FD_184162 | JGI IMG/M metagenome (GOLD analysis project Ga0208047, IMG submission 184162) | Freshwater microbial communities from Lake Kivu, Western Province, Rwanda to study Microbial Dark Matter (Phase II) - Kivu_220m (SPAdes)... | ecosystem: Environmental > Aquatic > Freshwater >...
ACTATTAATAGTACATATGCTCTAAGGCAGCGTGATGTGGTAAGCCAGTTAATAATTGATAGCAGTTCAGGTCCATTAGCTGAAGAAATCAAGAATTTTGTAAGCTTGGAAAAAAATATCACTTATTTTTGGCAGGAACCTTCAGGAATTTCAGCAGCTTTTAATTATGGTATTGAAAATGCAAAGACAGATTGGTTGTGGTTTTTAAACGGTGGCGATAAGGTAATTGACAGTTTAAACATCAATAACTTCATTTATATCCTGTCAAGTTCAAATTCACATGCAATTATTTTCCAGACTAAAATAATCCAGGCATCTTTAAGAACGGGACATCCTCAGATGTGGGCCCTATGGCCACCACTTTTAAGCTGGATACCTCATCCATGCACTTTGACCAGAAGGGAATTATTTGATAAATTCGGAAAATTTGATAAAACATTAAAAATAGCAATGGATTACGAATTCTGGGTGAGATGTTTTGCCAGGGATGTTACAGTTGATTTAATTTCAATTCCTATTTCAGAATTTGACCAGACAGGAATATCCAACAGTTTAAATAAACAGACTAAAGCAGAAGTTAGGAAAGTCATCAGGCGCCATTTTTGGTTAATAGTTAAAAGATGGTTCAGCTAGATGTTTATTATTTTAAAATCTATTAAAGTCAGCTTAAATTATTCGAAATGATGTCATTTTTAGCAAACAGGAAAATATATGTGAGAAATATCTTCGTATTTCTCTTTTTTTTTCTCATATATTTTATATTCCAGTATAAAACTTATTTTGACAGCAATTTATGGCTCATTTTAATGAACCTTGCAGTTTTTGTTATTTTTATTGTAAGTGCCTTTAAAGCAGTTTTTGGATTTTATATTTTTATTTTTTTTATTCCACTTTTAAATAATATAACCACAATACTTGGAATAAGGCCCGTCCCAATCCTGCTTCTTCTTTTTTCCGGGTTTTTCCTGGGTTTTCTTTTAAACCATTTTGGAAAGGATAATAAAAGAAGGCTTGAATTTAAAAACCCCGGTTTTTTCTTTGATAGAGATATTTACATCCCGGTAATGTTGTTCCTTCTGCTGATATTTATTTCAGCACTTATTTCATCGATGAGGTATGCAAATTTTTTTCCATTTATAACAAATGATTTCCATAACCTGATGATCAATATAAAGGATGTTAAATCTGATTCAGGTATTTATACCACACTTGTAACAGCGCTTGAATACATATCAGCTTTTCTGTTAGTTATCGCTATTTTTAACATAATAAAGAATATCAAAGAATTTGTGGCATCAATATTTGTTATCATCATTTCCACCATACTTTCATCTTTTATGGTGCTTTTCCAGTATTTTATAAATCCTTATATTGGAAGCTTCTCTTATTGGGTCAAGACTGGCCGGTTGAATGCGACGTTTACTGATCCAAACTCACTTGGCGCTTACTGCCTGATGATTTTTCCTGTTTTTTTTGCGGCACTTTTCTTTGTAAAGAAATGGTATTTAAAAGTTATACTAATTGCTTTTTTTGCAATATTTGTATTCATGACTTTCCTGTCCGGCTCAAGGAGCGCACTTATTGGTGTCGTGCTGGCTTCACTGGTTTTTGCAGGAATAGGAATAAAAAATCTTGTGAAAACTTTAAAAAAGAAATCGCCAAAATATAGGAAAAAAGTCGGGATTTCACTGCTTTCTGCCCTTGCAGTGATTATTATTCTTGTGTCTTTAATTTTTACGACTGATAATGTAATTAATGCTGATTTTTTCAAAATAGGTATAATACAGAGAACATCGGAATCCATTACTACTTTCACTTCATACTTTAAGACATCCGGCTTTACAGAATCTCTCAAGGCAGTTTCCAATTACAGGTATATTTTGTGGCAGCAGGCTTTTAATATGGCAAGAGAGCATACCATTTCTGGAGTAGGAGCAGGAGCTTACCTTATTGAGGTCCCGGATTATCTTTACAGATTTGAGCCGGGTTTTGTCCAGGTCGATTATGCAGGCAATTTTTATCTTGAAATTCTTGCTGAGCTTGGAATCACGGGCCTTGCGGCAGCATTGTTTTTCTTTTACAGGTTGTGCAGGAAAGTATTCCGAAATTACAGGAACCAGGTTTTTAAAGGTTTCAGAAAAGAAAAACTTATGGCCGTTAAGAATCACTTGGGCAGGACCCGCTGGCTTTTTACCAGCATTGTAATATCTTTTTCTGCAATGCTTGCCGGGCTTATTTTTGGTTCCCATGTAAATTTTATTGAAATAAAGTTTGTTTTTTTTGTAATCATTGGACTCATTATTGCATACATTAAGCTTGAAGACAGGCTATATTCATCATTGTCAAAAGAGAGTATGCAGGAGCCGTACCATATAGAGCCACAAAGTGAAGCGGTAGCGCTGGAGCAAAAGCATGATTTAAAGCCTCATACTCTTCAAAAACCACCTGCATATATCGGTGCAATTAATTCCACCGGTTTTGGAAAATATGAAAGGCTGTTTAGCATTCCACAAAAAATAGGGTTATCAATTATCCTGTTTATTTTTTTTGTAAGTCTTCTTTTTTCATCGCTAACCAACCTGTCCATTGCAGGCAAGCAGGACAGCTGCTACTGGTTTAATGAGTATGGCTTCTATAATTATGAAAGCATACAGGGCCAGAGGGCAAGGTGGATAGCCATGGATGCCAGCACAGTCATTCCTGAAAAAAAAGGTGATTATCTTATTATACCATTGCAGGACTACACTCCTGAAAAAATATCATCCAGGAACACCGTGACCATCTTTATTGATAATTTAGCAGTTAAAAAAGTGAAACTGGAAGAATCCAATAAATGGTATAATGTAAAAATCCCGATACCTGCATTTACTCAGCAGAGGTTCACACTGATGATTGTTTCCAGCAGGAGCTGGACACCAGCAGGTATAGGGCTGAACCCGGATACCAGGGAACTGGCTGCAATCGTTGGGGAATTTACATTTGAGTAAATTTAATATAATTTTTTAAAATAATAGTTTAAAAATTTTTTAATTACACCAGGAAAAGAGTGAAGATATTATTTGTTTCAATGGGTAATAGTGTACATACCGTCAGGTGGGTAAAAATGCTTTCTGGTACTGGCTGGGATATCAGGCTATTTCCTGTAAATTTCTTAACAGGTACCCACCCTGAGTTTGAAGCAATTAAAAACCTCAAGATATATTCACCCAAGCTGCTAGGGCGCTTTATAAAAAAATACAAAAAAACTAAAAAGGAGCGCCAGAGCAATCTGGAAAACCTTGAAAAAATCTTAAGGGCCGAGGACTCATCCAGCATGAACTGGAGGGATGTTGTAAGGAAGATCCTGCCTGACAACAGGGCAAAAATGCTTGTCAGTATTATAAGAAACTTTAAGCCGGACCTGGTACATTCAATGCATATCCAGGAAGGTGGGTACCTGGCAATGCAGGCAAAACAAATATTAAAAGACAAGTTCCCCAAATGGCTCGTTACAAACTGGGGCAGTGAGCTTAACCTTTTTTCGAAGATTTCAACCCAGGAAAGCAAAATAAAGGAAGTTCTAGAGAATTGCGATTATTTCTCTGGTGAATGTTCAAATGATATAAGAATTGCAAGGTCACTTGGTTTTAAGGGTGAGTTCCTGCGGCCCATTGTTCCAAATTCAGGTGGTATAGATTTTGATTATATAAATAAAATAAAAAAGCCCGGCCTGACATCAGAGAGGAAGCTAATAATGCTGAAAGGATACCAGAACTGGGCGGGCAGGTCCCTGGTAGGCCTTCGCGCGCTAGAAAGATGCTCAGATGTCTTACAGGATTATAGGGTTGCTATTTATTGTATAGACTCCATGGAAGTTGCTGTTGCCGCAGAACTTTTTACAAAAAAAACTGGAATACCTGTTGTAATAATACCAATGGAAACTCCCCATGAAGAAATACTTGATTATCATGGCAGGTCCAGGATATCAATAGGCTTAAGCATAACGGATGCAATAAGCACATCTCTTATTGAGGCAATGGTCATGGGTTCATTTCCCATACAGTCCAATACTTCATGCGGAAGTGAGTGGCTTGAAGATGGTAAATCCGGTATATTTGTAAATCCTGAGGACCCTGAGGATACTGAGAGAGCGGTCAGGAGAGCGATTGCAGATGATGAGTTTGTAAACAGGGCAGCATTAGTTAACTATAACAATTTACTTGAAAGATTAAATTATCAAAAAATCCAGGATATAGTGGTTAAGAATTATGAAAAAGTCATAAGAGGAGAACCATTTAGTATTGGCACTGATTAGTATTTGTTCTTTAGTACTTTGCATTATCTTGATAATTTTTTAGGTTATGGGAGAAAATAAAAAAATGGCTTTGAAAAAAAGTATATGCATTTTAGGCATGGGATATATTGGTTTGCCGACCGCATGTATGCTTGCAAACAGTGGGCATGATGTCCTTGGTGTTGATATAAATGAAGAAATAACCAGCAAGCTTGGCGCAGGAAAGCTACATATAGAGGAACCTGATCTTGAAGCAATTTTTTTAAAAGCTTTCAATGATAAAACATTGAAAATCTCTCCCCAAATACAGAAATCCGATGTTTATATTATAGCGGTTCCCACTCCTCTTAACAGCAAAAACAAGGCAGAGTTAAGCTATGTAATAAGCGCTGCTGAAATGATAAAGGAAGCTATTTCCAGGGGAAATCTTGTAATACTTGAATCGACTTCACCCCCGGGAACAACAAAAAATATTGTGGGCAAGATAATCACTGACGGAACAGGACTTATTGCGGGAATAGATTATTTCCTTGCTTTTTGTCCCGAAAGGGTCCTGCCAGGTAAAATTGTACATGAACTTGTTAATAATGACAGGATAATTGGTGGTATTGATGAAAGTTCTGCGCAACAGGCTGAAAAAATATACATGTCCTTTGTAAAGGGCCGGATTTTTACCACAGGTCTTGAAACATCAGAAATTGTAAAACTCGCTGAGAATACATTCAGGGATATAAATATTGCATACGCTAATGAACTTTCCAGCATTTGTGGAGAATATGGCATAGATGTGTGGGAGGTTATTAAAAATGCAAATATGCATCCAAGAGTAAATATCCTTGCACCAGGACCAGGAGTTGGAGGCCACTGTATTCCCATTGATCCATGGTTCATTATTGAAAACTCAAGGCTTAAGGGCACATTGATTGAAAAAAGCAGGAATATTAACGACAGCCGGCCATTACTAATTGCCCAAAAGTGCCTTGAAATAATAGCAGGCTACAATAACCCAAAAGTTACTTTCCTCGGGTTTAGTTATAAGGAGGATGTGGGGGACGTAAGGGAGAGTCCGGCTATTTCAATTTATAATGAGCTTATTAAAAAAGGTGTAAAAGTCAATATCCATGACCCCCATATAGAAAATGCCAAGTTTGCAACATCGGAGCTGGAAGATGCATGCAGGGACTCTGACCTTCTTTTACTATTTGTGGGACATAAAATTTTTAGTAATCTGAACTTCGAAAAAATAAAGCTGCTGATGAAAAATGCAAATATGTTTGACACAAGGCACTTTTTTGATAAAGAAAAGCTTTTAAGCTCAGGTTTTGTATATTACGGAATATAGGTTTAGAGGTTAGAAATTTCGTGACTTAATATATTAATTTGAACCAGGTATAAAAATGCAAAAAACCAGGGTAATGGCATTATTCGGGACAAGACCAGAGGGAATAAAACTTGCGCCTGTGATAAAAGAGCTTGAAAAAAGAAAGGAACAGATAGAATTGTCTGTTTGCTCCACAGGGCAACACCAGCAAATGCTTGCCCAGGTCCTCGATTTTTTTGAGATAAAGCCAGATATAGATCTTGGGCTGATGGTGCAAAACCAGAGCCTTGCTGGTTTTTCTGCAAAACTGCTGGATAGCATTGATGATGTATTTACCAGGCTTAAACCGGATATAGTATTGGTCCAGGGGGACACCACAACTGCATTTTTAACTGCACTTGCTGCATTTTACAAAAACATTAAAGTTGGGCATGTTGAAGCAGGCTTGCGCACATACAACAGCCATAACCCTTTTCCTGAAGAAATCAACAGGCAATTTATAAGCAGGATTGCAGATTTTAATTTTGTGCCCACAAAAAAAGCATCTGAAAACCTTTTAAGTGAAAAAGTAGAGCCGGGCAGAGTTTTTTTGACAGGAAATACTATTGTGGATGCACTTGAGTGGAGCATTGGAAAAATAAAAGCAAATAAAAACCTTATAGAATCCAGGCAGTGGTTCAAGCAGGTCTTTGGAGATAAAACTCCTTCCGGCAGCAGGGTACTTCTTGTTACAATGCACAGGCGCGAATCTTTTGGGGACGAAATAAAAAATATATGCGAAGCGTTAAAATCCATTGCCGTAAATTACAGTAATCTGAAAATAGTATATCCTGTTCATTTGAACCCCAATGTAAAAAAGCCAGTGAGTGAAATTCTTTCAGGAATAGATAATGTCTACCTGATTGAACCACTTGGATATGAAGATTTTATATGGCTGATGTACAATTCTTATCTTATTGTCACTGATTCAGGTGGTGTGCAGGAAGAAGCTCCAACTCTTAAAAAACCGGTCCTGGTAATAAGGAAATATACAGAAAGAATGGAATCTGTTGAGGCCGGTTTTTCCAGGCTTGTTGGAACTGGCACCCGTGACATTATAAATTCAATAAAGCAATTACTTGATGATGGGGCCAGTTACAGGGCAATGCTTCCAACAAAAAATCCTTATGGCGACGGGAAAGCTTCAGCAAGAATAGCGGAAGTAATTATCAAAAACTTTAATAAGCTTTGAAAAAACAAACCATATAATATGTGCGGAATAACAGGAATTTTTGATTACTCACAAAACGCCAGGATTGATGCAGGAATGCTTGAAAAGATGCGTGATGTCATGATTCACAGGGGTCCTGATGATTTCGGGCTCTGGATATCAGACGATGGTTTTACAGGTCTTGCCCACAGGCGCCTTTCTATAATAGACCTTTCAAAAAATGCTTCCCAGCCAATGTGCAATGAAGACGGTACCATATGGATAGTTTTTAATGGGGAAATCTACAATCATGCAGAAATCAGGAAAATCCTGGAAGCAGAAGGGCACAGATTCAAAACTGACCACAGTGATACGGAAGTTATAATACACTCGTTTGAACAATGGGGAATTGAATGTGTAAAAAAATTCAGGGGCATGTTTGCCTTTGCAATATGGGACTGCAATTTAAGGCAACTCTGGCTTGTGCGTGACAGGATAGGCATAAAACCTTTATATTTTACTGACACAGGAAAAAGATTCATTTTTGCTTCAGAAGTAAAAAGCATACTCACAGACCCAGGCATTGCAAGGAAAGTAAATGAAGAAGCCTTTTATCATTATCTTTCCTTTCTGACAACACCTGCTCCCAATACTATGTTTTCAAATATCAAGAAACTGCCCCCGGCCAGCTATTTAAAAGTAAGTAACGATGGCACGACTGTTATGGCCAGGTATTGGGATGTTTTCGAAAATTTAACCGATCTTGGCAGTTTATCAGAAGTTGACATTGCCCATCATCTTATCGATGAGCTCAAAACATCAGTTTACTACAGGAGCATAAGCGATGTCCCTGTAGGCATATTCCTTTCAGGAGGCATTGACTCGAGCCTTAATGCAATTCTTTTTTCCCAGGGGAACGAAAAAAATGTAAATACTTTTACGATTGGATATGAAGGAAATAACCCAAGTTATTTAAATGAATTCAAATATGCCAGGCAGATTGCGGCAAGTATAAATGCCAACTATTTTGAAAAAATACTAAATATTGATGACCTGATTAATTTTTTAGATACGCTTGTTTTCCACCAGGATGAGCCCATAGCGGATCCTGTGTGTTTTCCGATATATCATGTTTCAAAACTTGCTAAAGATAACGGAATAACTGTGTGCCAGGTCGGAGAGGGAAGCGATGAACTATTCATGGGGTATCCTGGATGGCTCGATGTTTACAAATTATATGGGCTGAATGCCAGAGGGGTTCCTTCTTTTATTAAAAAGATAGTTTTGTCTTTATTTAATTCCTCGGGCAGGCGATACAGTTATTCTGCAGAATGGTTAAGGCGTGCAATTAATAACCAGACCCTTTTTTGGGGTGGCGCGGAAGCATTTTTTGAAACTGAGAAAAAGCAGCTTCTCTCAGGTAGATTGAAAAATGAGCTTTCAGGGCTGAATTCATATGACGTTATCAGGCAGATATATGACAGGTTTGAAGAAAAATCTCCATCAAAGACACCTTTTGCGTGGATGTCTTATCTTGATATTAATTTAAGGCTGCCGGAACTTCTTCTCATGAGAGTTGACAAGATGAGTATGGCGGTTTCCCTAGAAGCAAGAGTGCCGTTCCTTGACCATAAATTCGTTGAATTTGCAATGTCGATCCCAGAGAATATTAAAGCCAGTGGTAATGAGCTAAAATATATACTCAAGAAAGCAGTGACCGGAATACTTCCAGACGAGATAATTTACAGGGAAAAACAGGGTTTTGGAGTTCCAATATACGAATGGTTTTTTGAGAAACTTGGTGTTTTTGCAAAACAAAAATTAATTGAATTTACATCTAAAACAGATTATTTCAGTATGAGCCATATTGAAAAGCTTTTTGAAGCCAGGAATGCACAGAAAGTCTGGTTCATATTAAATTTTGCGCTGTGGTATGAAGAATGGATAGAAAAATCATAAATTGCAGCAAGCTAATAAAAAGAATCCTCATCTTTCCTGTTAAGGCTCCATATAAGGTTTTTGGCTATTTAAAGAACTATATAGATAGTTATTTACAGGAATCACCTGGTTTTGGTAAAAAATTGGATAGAAAATTTCTTGCTGACTTAAGGGTTAACCATGAAGAAGAGCTTGATGGTTATTTCACGGATAAAAAAATAGCAGGTCCTTATGGAGAAATCCTTGATATTGATGATATTAAAGCTGCAATAAAAACTCTTTCAGTTATTCAAAAAGCTGAAATCACTGAAGCTGCTGATAATATCTGTGGACATATTTTTAACCTGCTGGGCTCGGGAAGTGTCAATATTTCTTTGGATTTTAAAGCAGCAGGGTTTGAAGAAATATTGTATGAAATGCCACTTACGGATGAGGTGAAAATACAAGCCAGGAAAAAATTAAAAGCAATAACAAGAGCAGGGTATGAACCAATAGACTGGCACATTGATTTCAGGTCCGGGTTCAGGTGGGATGCTGGAACGTGGCACAGAAAAATCACTTTTGGCAACAACCCTGGTTCAGATATAAAAATTCCCTGGGAACTTTCAAGGTGCTATCACTTTATAACGTTGGGACAGGCCTACCAGGTTAATAGCAATGAAAAATATGCAGAAGAGTTTGTCAGCCAAACCTGCGACTGGATAACCAATAATCCACCATATAAGGGTGCGAACTGGATATGTGCAATGGAAGCTGCGATAAGATTGTGCAACTGGCTACTTGCTTTTGCAATGTTTAAAGATTCAGCAGTAATCAACAGGGATTTTATAAGACTATTTATTAAAAGTGTTTACATACATACAAACTTTATAAAAAGTAACCTTGAAAAACATCCATTCATGGTAAAAACAAACCATTATATTTCTGATATTGCAGGGCTTGCTTATGCAGGAGTTTTCTTAAGGGCATTTATTTTTGGAAAAAAGCTTATAGATTTTTCTGTTAGAGAGCTTAAAAAAGAGATGGCATCACAGGTTTACAGTGATGGCTGCAGTTTTGAAGCCTCGACCTGTTACCACAAACTTGTTCTGGAGATGTTTTTTTATTCAACTATCATGATAGCAAGACTATGGGAGACAAATAAAAATAATAAAAAAACAAGCATCTTAAATTCCGCAGAAAAAATATTTGGCAAAGATTATATTTCCAGGTTAAAAAAGATGTTTGAATTTATAAAATCTGCTTCAAAACCCAATGGCGAGCTACCCCAGATAGGAGATAATGACAGCGGCAGGTTGCATGTATTCGATTGCAGCAGTTCCAGGGATATTAAATTCCTTTTAAATGCAGGAGCTGTTTTTTTTGAAGAATCTTCTTTTAAAATCAATGAATTTGAACCTTTTAGCAACTGTGCCTGGATTTTTGGCGAAACCGGAACAATGCTGATCGAAAAACTTAAGGGGATATCTTTTGCTGATATTGAAAGCTGCCTGTATAAGGATGCAGGATGGGTGGTTTCAAGGAGCAACAGCAGCCAGGTTTTTATTTCTGCGGGCTCAAATGGGCAGGGAGGCGATGGCGGGCACAGCCATAATGATAAACTCTCATTTGATTATGTATATAATGGTGAAGATATAATAACTGATATAGGGACCTTTACTTATACTGCATTACCGGTACTCAGGGATAAGTTCAGGTCAACGCTGGCCCATAACACTGTAAATATAGATGGCCTGGAGCAAAACCCCATTAAGCAGGACAGGTTGTTTTTTCTGGAGGATCACTCAAAAGCAAGAATCAACTGCCTGGTAATTTCAAGGGACCTCGATTTTATTGATGCGGCACATTATGGTTATTCGTTTCTTGAAACTAAAAGTAGGGTAGTTCACAAAAGGCAATTTCTTGTTCTTAAACAGGAGGCTTCTATATTTTTAAAAGATACAATCTCTGGTAAGGGTAAGCACAATGTAGTTGCAGTATTTCATATCGGGCCTTATATAGATTCTGAAATAAATGACGAAAATGAGGTATCTTTCTTTAACAAACAAAGAGAAAATATACTGAAGCTATGTTT
>Ga0208047_1000954_pt1 | contig 10789 bp, 8 predicted proteins | sample Kivu_220m_FD_184162 | JGI IMG/M metagenome (GOLD analysis project Ga0208047, IMG submission 184162) | Freshwater microbial communities from Lake Kivu, Western Province, Rwanda to study Microbial Dark Matter (Phase II) - Kivu_220m (SPAdes)... | ecosystem: Environmental > Aquatic > Freshwater >...
ATTTCTGTATTTATCGAAAAATCCGATTACTGATACACCCGTACTGCTGGCTTCTGTTATTATGATTTCTGCGGGATTTGGATATAAAATTTCTTCGGTACCTTTCCATTTCTGGACTCCCGATGTATACGAAGGTGCACCGATTCCGATTACCGCGTTCCTCGCTGTTACTTCTTCGGCAGCAGGTTTTTCGGTTCTTGTTAGATTCTTCCTTGTTGGCTTCGCTAATACTGAAATTATTACAGCCGTCAAATGGCAGGAAGTTATTATCGTTTTCTCTATCGCATCTATGATTATTGGCAATTTTGTCGCTGTCTGGCAAACCAGCCTTAAAAGACTTCTGGCTTATTCATCTATCGCTCAGTCGGGTTATATATTGCTCGGACTTGCAGTCGTTAACTCGGCTGGACTTTTTGCGGTCATCCTTTACCTGTCTGCTTACCTGTTTATGAATCTCGGTGCTTTCTATGTTACTATCTTAATACATAATAAACTCGGTACTGATAATATGGATGAAATGGACGGACTCGGATATCGAAGCCCATTTATCGGCGTTACAATGGCTGTCTTTATGTTCTCGCTTGCGGGAATTCCCGCTACGGTCGGATTTATCGGTAAATTCTATATTTTCTCTGCGCTTATTAATACTAATTCGCCTAACTTGACCTGGCTTGCGGTTGTCGGCTTGCTCAACAGCGTTGTGTCACTTTTCTTCTATGTCAAAGTCCTGAAACATATGTTCCTTAATAAACCGGAAAAACCGCTGCCCGAACTCGATTACGGCTATGCTAATATTCTTATTACTCTGCTGCTGGCTGTTCCTACAATATTGTTCGGTCTGTATTTTACTCCGCTGCTTAGACTTGCAGAGAATTCTATCAAAATCTTTGGCTTGAATTGATTGAAAGGTATATTTATTTTTTAATATTAATTTTGAACGGAATTAAATTCCGTTTTTTTACGAATGTCTAAATTATGTGTGGAATTATAGGATATATTGGAAAAAAGAATTCACTCCCGATTATTATCGAAGGTCTTAAAAGACTCGAATATAGAGGGTATGATAGTGCCGGTGTCTGCGTTATTAACGGCGATAAAATAATCAGACAGTATAAACGCGCAGGTAAAGTCAACGATATGGAAAAAAATATTAATGTCGATGTGTTTAACGGAAATATCGGTATCGGACATACAAGATGGGCTACGCACGGCGAACCGACGGATATTAATGCACACCCGCATTTCGATATGGATAATAAAATTGTTATCGTACATAACGGTATTATAGAAAATTATAAGGTTATTAAAGATAAATTGGCTGAAGACGGATATGTCTTCAGAACAGATACCGATACCGAAATTCTGGCTGATTTGATTAATTATCATTATAGAAGAACGAAGGATTTTTCACTTGCCGTGAGACTCGCTCTTATTGATGTCGAAGGAACCTACGGAATTGCGTGCCTCTGCGCCGATGAACCGGATAAAATTATTGTTGCAAGAAATGGCAGCCCCCTGCTTATCGGAGTCGGAAATGAAGAAACTTACATTGCTTCGGATGCCGCTGCGGTTATTAACCATACGAAAAATGTCGTCTATCTGGAAGACGGCGAAATGGCAGTGATTACCGAAAAAGGATTTCACCTGAAAACTATCGAAGATAAAGAAATATTCAGAAATGTTGAAGTACTCGATTTCTTTATGGGCGAAATTGAAAAAGGCGGATACGAACACTTTATGCTGAAAGAAATTTGCGAACAGGCGGATTCAATTCAAAATACATACAGGGGCAGAATTAATTTCGAAACAGGTATTGTAAAACTCGGCGGACTCGAAAGTGTTTTCGATAAAATGCTTAATGCTAAAAGATTTATTATTACTGCCTGCGGTACTGCCTGGCATGCCGCATTGGTAGGGGAATACCTTATCGAACAATTCTGCCGGATACCCGTTGAAGTGGAATATGCTTCGGAATTCAGATATAGAACTCCGATTATTCATAAGGACGATGTGGTTATACTTATCAGCCAAAGCGGTGAAACCGCAGATACACTTGCAGCACTGAGAGAAGCAAAAAAACATGGAGCAACAACTATAGGTATCGTTAATGTCATCGGCTCTACAATAGCAAGAGAAGTTGAAGCAGGGACGTATATTCATGCAGGTCCGGAAATCGGAGTCGCTTCAACTAAAGCATTTACTTCTCAGGTTATGTCGCTTTCTCTCATTACCCTTATGCTCGCATACGAAAAATCGATTATGAAACAAAGTACACTTGTTAATGTGGCAAAGAGTCTGAAATCACTGCCGGAAAAAATTAACAATATCGTTGAGCGTAAAAACGAATATAAAGAAATTGCACTCAAGTTTAAAGATGCACGCAATTTCCTGTACCTCGGAAGGGGAGTGAATTTTCCTATCGCTCTCGAAGGCGCCCTGAAATTAAAAGAAATTTCGTATATCCACGCAGAAGGCTATCCGGCTGCAGAGATGAAACACGGTCCTATTGCTCTGATTGACGAAAATATGCCCGTCGTCTTTATCGCTCCTAAAGATAAAGCGTATGATAAAATTATCTCTAATATCGAAGAAGTTCGTGCAAGAAAAGGAAAAATTATTACTATCGCTAATGAAGATGATACTAATATTAATAACTATTCGGACTACGTTCTCCGCGTACCTAACGAAACAAGCCTTTTTGCCCCTATTCTGAACGTGATTCCGCTCCAGTTCCTCTCATATTATATCGCCGTTGCAAGAAACTGCGACGTCGATCAGCCCCGTAACCTTGCCAAAAGCGTCACGGTGGAATAACTCACTATACCATTCCCTTTTCCCTCTTTTCTATTTCCTCTTTTCTCTTTGCTATTTTCTATTTACTATTTGCTATTTCCTATTTTCTATTTCCTATTTGCTCTTTGCTATTTCCTATTTTCTATTTCCTATTTGCTATTTCCTATTTACTATTTACTATTTACTATTTACTATTTGCTTTTTCCTCTTTCCTTTTTGCTATTTCCTATTTGCTATTTCCTATTTGCTTTTTCCTCTTTCCTTTTTGCTATTTACTATTTACTATTTACTATTTGCTATTTCCTATTTCCTATTTGCTCTTTGCTCTTTGCTATTTCCTATTTCCTATTTGCTCTTTGCTATTTCCTATTTACTATTTGCTTTTTCCTCTTTCCTTTTTGCTATTTCCTATTTGCTATTTCCTATTTCCTATTTGCTATTTGTTATTTCCTATTTGTTATATGCCACATGTTATCTGCTAAGGCATCGCATATGTCGTCTTGAATGTATCGACTAAGTTCTGATACGTGGTTACTATATCCACTCCTACAGTTGTTCCCTGAGGTATTCCGTAAACGAATGGACACGGCCAGAATATCCCTATCCTGTAAAATATTACAGGTACGCTACCGCTTACATTATATTTTATTAATCTCTTTATGTATTCCAATGTTCCGTTATAAAAAGATTTGAAACCAATGTATCCTATTCCCGGCTTAAAATAAATATAGTCTTCAATAATGTATATAGAGTCTTTAACCGTTCTCGTCGAGAAGAAAATGCTTTTTTTGTTGTTGTCGCTGCTGTAAAAATCTCTCGTGTAATACTCCATACAGCCTGTATAACCTGCAAAATTTGCATTGATGCTTGTAACCGTTATTGTGTCTTGATAACTAAAACTCGTTTGTACCCATTTATCTCCGACACTTGCAGGATACTTTATCCAGAGTTCTGGTGTTGGAAATATGTTTACTGAAGTATCTCCGTATGCATGACAGTATAAACCGTCGGAATGGTTTTTTACACTCCAGAAATTACTGTATCCTTCCCATTGCCAGTCGTAACATGTTACTCCGTTTATATCTCTTGTCCTTGTTATGTTAACTTGTGATGTGTCTGTATATCCCTGTGAGGAATCAATAAATCTCCAGTAGTTTCCTACTGCAAGAGGACTAATCTCCAGATTGTCTCCTTTCATTGTGTCGGCAACAAGCCGGACTATCCCTTGGCAGAAAGAATCCGCCAATATGTAGTCTTTATTGTTCCAGGAAAGTGTCGCAACTACATTATTGTTATCCAGACCCGGAATCGGATTTCCGTTCTGGTCAGTGATGTTCAGTGTACCGTCTGCTGAGTCTTTTCTGCCCTGAACACCCCCTATCTGCCCCGTTGTGTTTACCTGCGTAACTTGATATCCCGGACCAACAGGACTGTCGCTCTTGCTGCAGCCGAAATAATAGAGCGGTACAAATATTAATGACAGAACCACTAATAAGTGAACAAGCGAAATAAGCTTTTTCTCTTTTGTTCCCATAGCTTTATATTTTTATTTTAGAAAGATTAACGTTTTTTTTTATTTAGTACTGAATTACTAAAAAATATATCTCTTTCTTAAATCACTTTACAAGTATCATCTTCTTAGTCTCCGAAAAATTATTGGTGACTAACTTGTAATAATAAATACCGCTTGGAAATATGCTTGCATCGAATTGGTATTCGTATACACCTGGCATCTGATATTCATTGACTAATGTCGAAATTTCCTTCCCTAATATATCGTAGATTTTTAAAGTTACGAAATTGCTTTTTGAAGTCTCGTATCTGATGTTCGTCGTCGGATTGAATGGATTCGGATAGTTCTGATATAATTTGTATTCTACCGGATTTGTTTCTTCTGTTATTAATGTTGAAGTCGGACTTAATTGAACGTTTAATATTGTCGTTGAGTCTTTCTGAACGTATACATTTGAAATTGTCTTTGTTATGTAATTTGGTGCAGAAAAACTTAAAGTGTATGTCCCGTTGGAAATGTATCTGTGATAATCACCGATTAATGAATCTGAATTTATCCATGTGCTGTCCGCTATCTCCTTCCCGTTTACACGTACCTTTGCCTTAACCGGCAACCCTGTTACTGAATCGGTTATGATTCCGCGGATACCATATAAACTTTCCTGTATGTAATTTAAAAACGATTTGAAATTATAATTCCAGTAGTTTGGCAGCGTGGAACCTGCAGGTGCTTTCGTGCTCGATATTTCGTTTGTTATCTCACGACTGCCTCTGAAATATGTCATGTAATCCTGCCTTCCGCCTGTAATTCTGTACCAGGAAAATCCGTTTACTATACCGGGAATATTAGGATATCCCAATAAATCAGTCATGTAATTTGGATTTATGCTGTGTACCGTATCGACAAATCTTCTTGATACGTGTATGAACCAGTCATCGTCGGGATGTAAACGACCCCATGTATCCCAGGGATAATTCAATACCTGTGCTCCGCCGTGAAAATTCATCGAAAGCGAAAAATTAAATAAAGTGGCAATATTCATAAATGCTATCGTCTCCGGCTGCCATGTCCCCCCGGGATTCGGTCCTGCTGCAGGGTCGGGGAAATTCCTGTTCAAATCCTTGTTGTTTGCGTTGTTTCTTATAGCACCCGAAACCGTGTTGTTGCCGCCGTGATACGTGCCGTCTGGATTTGCCAGCGGATTTATCCAGATTTCTACGTTGTTTAATAAATAAGTTATCTTCGGATTGACCCCGTATCCTTTGCATAACGTGTCTATTAACCGTAACATTAATACATATGCGGTTATCTCATCTCCGTGCATCGAGGATGTGTACATAAATCTCGGCTTGTCTTTTCTTATGCTTACACTATCGGTTACCTTTGCAAATAATAACCTTCGTCCCTGTACCGTTCCGCCTATGTCTACTATCTGACATATATTCGGATAAGTCGTGCCGAATTGATTCATCATACTCGTGTATCCGTCGTATGTCGGATATGAATCCCATTCACGTATTTCGTTGATTTCATCGGACATCCTTATGCCTTCATTGTCTCCCGGATGTTTTAATATTTCAAAATTATAATTCAATTTCAGAAAATTTTCGAATTCTTCTCTGTTTGCGTATGCATAAACTGTGTGCTCTCGGAAATTGTCTATTGAAATTATTTCTGATAACCTGTCGACTTCTGCTTTGTCGAATACACCGAACTTAAAATATACTTCGCCTTTTTTCTCCAAATATTCGTTTGCTGATTTTAAATCGTTATATTGTGCAAAACCTGAACTAACAGCGATACATAATAATATAATAACACTTAATACTCTCATTTTTTCTTTATTTTATTTTTAAACTAAACATTTCGAAATATACAATAAATTGACAAATTTTTCCCAATATTGAATTTATAATTTCAAATTTTCATTCTTAATAATTTTTAAAACGTATTTACCAAGCATGTCAAATTCTATGTTCACAGGGTCGCCGATTTTCATATATCTGAAATTTGTTACTTCATAAGTATGCGGAATTATTGCTATTTTTATCAGTACTTCCTTTTTTGTTTCTTTTTCTATCTGTGCAACTGTCAGACTTACTCCGTTTATTGCAATCGAACCTACGTAAATTATATTGTTTCTGTATTTGGAATCGAATGTGAAAAAATATTCCCAGCTGTCTTTTAATTTGCTTATCTTGTGTACCTTTCCCGTTGTATCAACGTGTCCTTGTACGATGTGTCCGTCGAGTGTCGCGTTTATCCTCATCGGCTTTTCAAGATTTACATATTCTCCGGTTTTCAGTACGGAAAGATTTGTTTTGCTTAAGGATTCGTTAATCGTTGTAAAATTAAATTGATTTCCTTTCTTACCCGTTATTGTCATGCAGGCACCGTTAATTGCTATGCTGTCTCCTTTTTTAATGTCCTTTAAATAATTTTTTGTAGTTGGCTCGACGATGAAATATATACTGTCTCCCTTTATCCTGCGGGAAATTATCTTTCCCATGTCTGTTACTATCCCTGTAAACATATTTTGTTTTTAAATAATTTGTAAAATTTTTTAACTTAATTAATGTAAATAAATATTTCTTTACGGATTTTCTGTGTTTTGGATTTTATTTGTTCCTTCTGTAACGAATCATTATATCATTATCTGTATTTCTTAACTCCGCTGCTTTCAATCCGAATCTATCTTTGATTTCATTCGTTTTGTAATCTCTGAATGGTGCTATCCCTTCGCCTAAAATTATCGGTGCAATGAAAAAGTATATCTCGTCGAATAAATTACTCTCTGTAAATTGTGAAAAAATACTTGCTCCGCCCTCAACTAATATGCTCGATATGTTTCGCCTGTATAATTCGCTCAGTATATCCCTTATTAAATAACACTTTTTGTCTTTTAGTATTAATTGACTGCCTTTGTCGTATTCGTTTGATAATTTCGATGTGATTATAATCGTATCTTTCGTATTTTTGAATATGTTAAGTGATTTCGGTAAATCGTTTTTCCGGTCTATTATTATTCTCTTCGGATTCCTTCCCTTTTTGTGCGATGTTAATAATGGATTGTCACGTAACGCTGTATTCCTGCCTATTAAAACCGCATCATATTCTGCACGAAGTAAATATACTAACCCCCTTGATTTACTATTAGTTATCCATTTTGACTTAAAGTTCTCTAATGCGATAAAACCATCAAGAGATTGTGCAATTTTCAGTGTGATGTACGGTCTTTTTTCGGTTATGTGTTTTATGAAAAATCTGTTTAATTCCCTGCATTCCTCTTCCTTTATACCGGTTGTTACTTCTATTCCCGCTTTCTTTAACTCTCGTATCCCTCTGCCGTTTACTAACGGATTCGGATCGGAGATTCCGATTATTACTTTTCTTATCTTTTTTGAAATAATTGCTTCTGTGCATGGAGGAGTCTTTCCGTAATGACAGCATGGTTCGAGATTTATGTATAAATCTGCTCCTTCTGTGCTGTATCCCGACCTTTCCGCGTTTCTGATTGCGTTTATCTCCGCATGCGGTCCTCCGGATTTCTTGTGATATCCCTCTCCGATTATTTTGTTGCCTTTTACTAAAACACAACCCGCAAGAGGATTCGGCGATACCATTCCTGCTCCCTTTTTTGCTAATTCTATACATCTGTTTATGTAATTCTCTTCCTTACTCATTTAATCTTTTTCATTTTGTTTGTTATGCTGTCTTTGTTGTCCTTATAATATTTGTATGTTGGTAAATCAAGCATTTCAACTGTGTATTTTTTGACTGCTCTTCTGAAAAATTCGTAATCGTAACCGTATAAGTCTTTAAAACCGTTTAACTCTCTGAAAACTTCCGCTTTACCGAAAAATGTTGCGCCTGTTATGCATTCATCTATATGTATCAACCTGCTCTTGTTCCTTGCATCAGGAACGAAATAATCTGATTCTTTTCCGATAACTTTTACTTTGGAATAAGTTAAATCAACATCTCTGTTTCTGTCTGAATATTTTACACGTAATTCTATGTGCCTCTTCTCGTATTCGTCGTCTGAATCTATGAAAGTAATATATTTTCCCTGTGCAATCGTTATGCCTGCGTTTAATGATAATGCTGTGCCCCTGTTGGTGTGATAAATGTATTTTATGTTTGTATTTCTGCTTAATATCGGTTTTAGATGTTCAAATGTTCCGTCTTTGCTGCCGTCGTCGGTTATTATTAGTTCGTAATTTCTGTATGTCTGACCCGAAACCGATTGTATAGCCCTCCTGATAATGTGTTTCCTGTTGTGTGTGGCAAGAATTATTGTAACCTTGTATTTTTCTTTGTTGATTATCATCTAAAATTTTAACCATTCGTATGGATTCTGCGGGTTGTTACCATCCCATATTTCGAAATGAAAACATTGCCCGTTTGAATTCTCGTGAGTCGATCCGATTATGTCACCGGCTTTTATCCTGTCGCCTTTTTTTATTTTTAAATTTGTTATGACTGAATATACGGTTCTGATGTTATTCCCGTGATTTATAATAACTGTATTTCCGTAAAACGGATAATATTCTGCGTCTTCTGCAATACCGCTCGCCGTGCACCTTACGTCTGAACCCTTCGCTATCGAAAAATCTAATCCGTTGTTGTATGTAACTACCTTTGTGTCTGTGTTTGTATATTTGCCGAAATCTGATATTATAAATATACTGTTGACGGGTAATATCAACCTGCCTTTCAGCTCTCTGATTGATTCACTTGTGTAATCGGGCGTTGTGTGTGTCTTGTAAATATAATTGTTGCTTATGCTGTTCAGTAAATCGTCTATTTTGCTGATGTTGTCTTTTCTGTTCTGAATCTGCCTGCCGAATCCTTCGTTATCTGACCTGATACTGTCGATTTTTTTTGCTATTCCGGTCTTCTCCCTGTTTAATAAACTGTATTCGGTCTTTTTCTGCTGAAGGTAAATGCTCCTTTGTGAAGATGCTAAAGATATGTATTTTTCCCTTTCGCTTATCAGTAAATCGCTCGATTTCATTTCCCCGGCGGTAAGTAAATTCACGTCTGAAATTTGTTTTAAATATTTTATCTTTATCGACTTTTCATTCAAATTATCCGACTGAAATATGTATTCAAAATCCGATAACCTGCCGTATTTGTATAGAGATATTACAATTTCTCTTAAAAGTAATTTTAATTTTTCTGTCTTTTCTAAAATGTTGATGTAATGGAACTGCTCCCTTATGTCTGCTGTCTTTCCGCTGTCTAAATAATTTATTAAAGCATTTAATATTCGAATGTTGTCTGATATATTTTTCAGACTGTTTTCCAGTATGTAAATTTGTGTTCCGTTGAATTTGATTGTCTCTTCTAACTTTGTTATTTCTTCGCTGTATATACGGCTCTGATTGCTCAGGTCGACTCTTAAATCGTAATCTGCAAATGCATTTGTGCCGATAAACAATATTATTATAAATAATTGTATTGTATTTTTTAATCCCATTGTATTATCCTGGCGCTTTTCGGAATCTGGATTTTGTAAGTCAGATTCTCTTTGTTGAAAGTTTCCGATTTGAAAATGATGTTTACCGTTACTTTGTCTTTCGGTATTTCGATTCCTATCACTTTCGAAAAAAATATCCCGCTTTTCTGTATGTAGTTTGAGTATTCCGCTCTGTATTTCGTGATCCCTGTGTCGTTTGTGGTTAACGTCTTTATGATGTTGTAGTAATTTCTGTCAATCCAGATTTTTTTGTTCAGTAACTCTGTTGTGTCTTTAAATGAAATTAAATAATCGTCTTTGTTTATCTGTAACTTAATAGATGATGTATCCGTGTCTTTGAAAAAATATGTGCCGGTTATACCTTTCAGAATTTCGTCAAACTCGAGCCTTAATTTCAATATTGCATAAATGTTGCACGGATTGGTCGTACCCTTTATTACATAATTGTCTTGCAGATTGTGATAAATGAAATTCTGTCTCGTTATTAACATGTATGCATAATTGACTCCGAATGGTCCCCTCAGCTTTATGTATATGCTGTCCGGCTTCTTTACACTCAGGAAAAATGATGCGAATATCTCATCTTTAGCCGATAAAAATTCAATTTCACCCTCGCTTTCAAGCGATTTCAAATTTTCGTAATTTGCATTTACCCTGTCTATTATCTCTTTCTTATTGACGGATTTTATCGGTTGCTGCCCGTATATATAACTGGAAATTAAAAAAAGTATTAAAAATAAAAAAAATTTGCTAAAATTGCTCATAAATAATAACCAATTTACTAACTTAAATGTGTAATTTAAAGATATAAATATTTGAAAAATCTGCCGAAAAATCCTTTCAAAATCCTCCTCCCTTTAACTCATTCCCTGCATCTCCCTTTTCCCTTTTTCATACCTGTTTTCCCTTCATAACTCTTTAACTCATAACTTTATAACTCATAACTTTTTAACTCATAACTTTTTAACTCATAACTCTTTACTACTTCCTATCTGATATTT
>Ga0208047_1000957_pt1 | contig 10781 bp, 10 predicted proteins | sample Kivu_220m_FD_184162 | JGI IMG/M metagenome (GOLD analysis project Ga0208047, IMG submission 184162) | Freshwater microbial communities from Lake Kivu, Western Province, Rwanda to study Microbial Dark Matter (Phase II) - Kivu_220m (SPAdes)... | ecosystem: Environmental > Aquatic > Freshwater >...
GTATATACTTATAAATAATAAAATTATTAATATATAATTATATATTGTAATAAAAATTAATATTAATTAATAAAAAATACTATTTACTTTTTTTGAAGTATTTAAAATATAAAATTTTTTAAAAAAAAGGAGGAATTAAATGGAAACAAAAAAGAAAGCTGCTTTAATAATTCTGCCAGTGATAATTGCAGTAATATCTGTACTTATATTATCAGCTTTTCCGGCAGGGATTTTAGCATGTGAGCCTGGCACAGAAATAATAGTTGAGAAACCGAAAGTCGAAGAAAAACCTGAAGAAAAGACTTATGATAAAAATCCTTCCGGCTTTACTGAACTGCTCTATGATAAGCTGCTTGGAAGGGCAGCAGGAGGCAGTGAAATAAACTACTGGCAAAAGGGTTTATCTGCAGGGACATTCTCACCATCATTTATGTTAAGCTCATTTTTGCTGGGGCAGGAAGGCCAGAAAAAGTATGGAAGCTATGATGACTCTGAATTTATCGGGTTCCTTTATGAGTTTGTCTTAAAAAGAGAACCTGATGCTGAAGGATATAATGCCTGGCTCTCGATGATGTCATCAGGTGCAAAAAGAGATGAAATAATAAATTCCTTTACCAGTTCACAGGAATTTATAAGCATCTGGAATGAATACGGCATTATTAAATAATTTTCTGTTTTCGTATTCATTTTAACGCCTGCAGGTATTTTATTATAGATACCTTGCGGGCGTTTCATTATTATGATTTAAAAGGTAGCATAGAAATCCCTGGGGCAAATAAAAAAGCTCCAAGTAATCTTTCGCCATAGCTTGCGCCTTAGGTTATTAAACAACTTGGAGCCACACTTTAGAGCTTTTCTAGGGATCTCTCCAATTATAACTTACTACTGGAGCTCTTTCGAGCCACAGATTCTGTTAAAAAACGAAGGTTGCCTTCTGTTCTAAAGTATTTTTCAATATATCATATGCCTCTTTTAAAGTCAATATTAAAACAAATAAAAATGGGTAAAAAACAAAAAAATCCGGAAAAAAATTAAAAATATTTTGATATTCAATTACTACTTATGCTTATTGACTTAAATCAGGCAAGGAGTTTTTCAGCTACGGCTCCTATTATTTTTTTTGTAAGCTGCTTATTATCCAGCCCCGCAGAATATATATATGTTTTAGAACTCGTATCCTGTTTAAGGAAACCTCTCTCTGCCAGGTTAGTCATAGTGGACATTACTGTTGTATAGGGAATAAACCCGAATTCTTTGTGTGCGATTTCTTTTTTAAGAAGAATCTCATGGACTTCACGTACAGTTATTTTTTTTCTCTCCCAGATTATTTCCATTATTTCTATTTCAAGATCACTTATGCTCTGGAAACCCCTTATTCCTACTTCTTCGGTTTTTTTCTTGTTGCCCATAATACTCTCTCTTTATAATTATTTAATGATTTACTACCAACAGGTTAGTAAATTTACCCTCAACTTTGACATTATAAATAATTTTGACAATATGTCAATAGGATGTTAGTATTTTATCTACAAATTTTTAATAAGTTCACCTATTATTTTATAACTTTAGTTTAAATAAAATAAGTAGTAAATTAAAATATTAGAAATAAATAATAGAAGTTCTATATACATTAAATTTATTTGATAAAAATGTAAGATAAATAGTAAAATACTATAAATAATAATTTAATATTAATAGGATTTTTTTAACAGTATTTATGGGAACAATAGAGCGAAGGCACAGGGAAAAGGAAAAAAGGCTCCAGTTTATACTTGAGAACGCAGAGGAGCTTATAAAAACTGAAGGCTTTAACAATTTCACGCTTTCAAAGCTGGCAGAAAAAATAGAGTTTTCAAGGGGCATTATCTACTATTATTTTAAAAACGAAGAAAACATAATAGCAAAAATAATAGTGGATAAGATGTTAAAACTTATTGGCAGGCTAAATAATATCCCGGAACAGGAAAATGGCTTTAAGGAAATAAGGGTAATAATTGACGAATTCCTGTTTTTTTTAACAGATGAACCTCATTATCTAAACCTGATTACTTATTTTTTAGCTGGTAAAGAATTAAACAGCAAAAAGGATTCTGGCCAATATAATAAAGAATATGAAGCCATGAGGGACACTATTTTTTTAAAATGTTTAAATGCTGTTAAAAACGGTATTAAGGATGGCTCTATTTACCCTGGAATAGATGCGCACATGATGACTTATTGTATATGGGCAGGCGTGGGTTCATTCTGGCAGTATATGATGAAGGATAATCTTTCAAAATCAGGCCAGGACCCTTTAGACGATAAACCTGAAATATACATTGAAGCATTTTTTGAAATATTCTACAGGGGTTTAAAAAACAATAAAACCTGATTAAACCTGTTTATTTATCTATTAACAGATGTCCTGCTTTTGCAAAATTTTCTTTTTTCATTTCTTCAAATATTATTTCAACAGCTTCAGGTTTTACATTTGCAACTTCTGTAATGGTTTCAGTTATCTTTTTGGCAATTTGCCGCTTTTGCTCAATTGTCCGGCCTTCTACAAGTTTTATAGTAACTATCGGCATAATAATCCTTTCATGTTCCAAGTTTTAAAATTAATTCATTAAAAATTTTTTCCGGGTTTTTTTCTGAGTAAATAATATCATAAAGGGCAGATAACAGAGGAAGCTCCGTATCAATATCAATGCCATAATTTGACAGCCATGGAACAGAAAGTTTAAGTGCTATATATCCTTCACCGTATTCGCCTTCCTCAAGCATTTTTCCAAAAGCTTCTGATGGGTTTACCCCCTTGCCGACCATTTCACCGAATCTCCTGTTTCTTCCCGCGGCACTTGTAACATGCAGGTCTCCTGTGCCGGCAAAACTTATAGCCGTATCTTTTTGGCCGCCTGTTATTTCAACAATTTTTAACATTTCAAGCAGGGACTGGTTAAATAAAAAAGCGATTATATTGAAATAACACCCGTTGAAGTTTTCTTTATATATTCCGTCACAGATTCCTGCAGCAATTGAATATATATTTTTAAATGTCGAACATACTTCAACCCCTGAAGCATCTCTGCACTCATATATCCTGTAATAAGCCGTAGAAAACGATTTAAAAATGCTTGCAGCCTTACTGTTGCTGTGCGTACCATAAACACTGGCTGTGGGGATCCTGCACGAAAGATCCAGCGCCCTTACCGGTCCGCCAACTGAGATTATTTCAAATCCTGTATTGCAATCTTGGGCCGAATCCGGTTCAGTAATTTGATGTTTTCCTGTATTTATATTGTCATCACTCTTTATATTTCCAAAACGTTTTTCATAAATCAATTTTGCTGCCTGTGTTGCGCGGATTATTTTACCCTCAAATTCGATCAGGCCTTTTGTCAGTTTAAAGAAATAATGGTTATCCTGAGAATCGAGGTTATCTGACAGCAATTCAAAAATCCTGGCAAAACCCTCACTGGTGACTGCTATAAAAAACGCATCTGCACCTTTTATTGCCTCTTTTAAATTTTCACTGTAGAAAAGATTTACATTTTTATTTAGCCGCTTCTTTAATTTTGGGTGGGGGCCATTTTTTGAGGCCTCAATAATCTCATCATCCAGCCATGTGCCCCAGAGGTTCACTATTATGCCGTTGTCTGACAGGGGAAACGTAATGGCGCTTCCCATATAACCGGCTCCAAGTACCGCTACTTTCTTAACCAGTTTACCACCTTCACTCATTGAAATTTATCATTAACAAAATTTTCGGATATTTGATTTTTTTAAAATATAATTCCAGCATAATATTGTCAAGAACAAAATTTAAGTAAAAAGGTTGCAGAATTGTAATATTTAAAGTTAAATGTATTCTTGCAATATATCTATTATGAAATTCTGAAAGCTGTTTTTTAATATCAGCTCCGGATAGATTCTAATAATATTGTCACTCCAGTTTTAAATAATGCTAAAGATGTTTTAAACGTAAAAATGATAAAAAGTCAAATTCATATGGTAAAGCGGAATGGGGGATAAATCAGGAATTGAAAAAGCATTATATAGGATACGATATAGGAGCAATAAGCGTTAACCGTGCAGTTATAGATGGACAGTGCAATATTGTCGATATCCTGCCTTATACAAGACATTATGGGGAACCTGCAAAGATAGTTGAAAAGGACCTTGAGCACCTCCTGAAGGAAAGCAATTTTGAAGGGCTTGCCGGGTTGGCATTTACTGGTTCAGGAGGCAAAGCTTTAGCAGCGCTAGCGGGATGCAGCTTTATAAATGAAATAGAAGCAATAATAACTGCAATAACATTATTGTATCCTGATATAAATACTGTTATTGAGATAGGCGGCCAGGACTCAAAATTTATTGATCTTGCTGCAGGAGATTACGCTATGAATGAGCTTTGTGCAGCCGGCACCGGCTCTTTTCTTGACCAGCAGGCTTCCAGGTTTAACCTGACAATCGAGCAATTCTGTGAACTTGCATTAAATTCAAAGAACCCTTCAACAATTGCCGGAAGGTGCAGCGTGTTTGCAAAATCAGACATGATTCATCTTCAGCAGGAAGCTGCAAGTGATGAAGATATAGCACTGGGCCTTTGCTACGCTATGGCCAGAAGCTTTAAATCCGGAATAGTAAAAGGTAAAGACTTTTTGGCGCCTGTGGCTTTCTGTGGTGGGGTATCATATAACAGGGCCATGATAAAAGCTTTTGAGAGCATACTTGGGCAGGAAATTTTTGTACCCCAAAACCAGGCTTCAATTGGTGCGCTGGGTGCGGCAATAAGCATTGTCAAAAGGCAAACAAATAACCCCTTCGGTTTTGATGAAATGCTTCTAAGAATAAAAGATTATATCAGCAACTTTAAATACCAGCAGGAAACTTTTAAACCGCTTACAATTGAGAAGTCTGTACTTCCTGAAAAGGCGGAAAGTATTTATAAATTTGGCCCGTCAGGCAAAGCTGACGCTTTCCTGGGCATAGACGTAGGTTCAATAAGCACAAATGTTGTTGCCATAGACAGCAGCAGAAGACTCATTTCCAAAGTATACCTTCGTACAGCCGGAAGGCCGATAGAAGCAGTCAGGAAAGGAATAGAAGTCATAGGCAGGGAAGTCGGCGATAAAATAAATGTAAGGGCAGTCGGTACTACAGGTTCCGGCAGGTATCTTATAGGAGACCTTGCGGGCGCAGATACGATTATCAATGAAATCACTGCACAGGCAGCAGCAGCGGCCAATATTGACAGTGAAGTAGATACTATTTTTGAGATCGGCGGCCAGGATTCAAAATATATTTCCCTTGAGAAAGGTGTAATTATTGATTTTGAGATGAATAAAATATGCGCTGCGGGCACAGGCTCTTTTCTTGAGGAACAATCTGAAAGATTTGATATCAAGATAGAGGATTTTGGAGATATCGCACTTGGTGCTGCTGCTCCACTGAACCTTGGTGAGAGGTGCACTGTTTTTATGGAAACAAATGTATATTCGCATTACCAGAATGGAGCAACAATAGATAATATCCTTGCGGGCCTTGCTTATTCGATTGCAATAAATTACTTAAACAGGGTCGCAGGCAGGAAAAAAATAGGTAAAAAGATATTCTTCCAGGGAGCAGTAGCATTTAATAAAGCAGTAGTTGCAGCTTTTGAAAACTACCTTGGCAAACAGATAATAGTGCCTCCTGACCATGAAGTCACCGGTGCAATAGGCGCCGCAATAAGGGCGCTTGAAAGCATGCCCCAAAAGTCAAGTTTCAGGGGTTTTGAAAAGATCTCAAATATAAAATATGCCCAGAGCTCTTTTGAATGCAATGGCTGCCCTAATATGTGCCAGATCAAGAAAGTTATAATCGAAGGCTCAAAACCGCTGTTTTACGGGGGCCGTTGTGAAAAATATGAAAAGAAAAAAACAGCAAAATCAATTCCAGAGGACCTGTTTAAAAAAAGAGATGAGATACTTCTTGGTTCTTATACTGACAGCACGGCCGGGTCCGGAAATGCTAAAGAAACAAATGGCCATAAGCAGCATAATAAAATTAAAAAGCCCCAAATAAACAACTCTATCAGGGTGGGAATTCCTTATACAATGCTTACTTATGAATTCTATCCTTTCTGGAAAGCATATTTTTCAGAGCTTGGAGCCGAAGTCATATTGTCTGATAAAACAAACCGCAAGATAATAAGTGACGGGCTGAATTATGTTGTTTCTGAAACATGTTTTCCAATAAAAGTCATGATGGGGCATATACAGAATCTGCTTGACAAGAAAGTCGATTATCTTTTTGTTCCAAGCATAAGGGACATGCCATGCGACGAAAAGAAAATCGAAGGGTCCAGGACAGGAAGTTATCCGTGCCCATTTGTCCAGGGAATGTCATCTTTTATTAAGGCTTCAATGGATATAGACGGGCAAAGAATAATAGACCCTCTAATTAATTTCAGTTTCAGGAATTATCTTAAAAACCACCAGCTCCAGAAGCTTGGCAAAAGGCTTGGTTTTGATAAAGCATCAATACAAAATGCAGTAGCGGCTGCATTTGCTGCACAGGAAATGTTTTATTCAAGATTAAAAAGTGAAGGAAAGGCAGCACTGGCAAAACTTGGCAGAGATGACCTGGCCGCAGTAATTATAAGCAGGCCATATAACAGTTGCGATGCAAATATAAGCATGGATATACCAGGTAAATTACGTGATCTTGGCATACAGGCGATACCCCTTGATTTTCTGCCTATAGATGATATCGACATCTTTGAAAAATGGCCAAATATGTACTGGGAATTCGGGGACAGGATACTTAGCGCAATAGAGATTATTAAAAATGACAGGCGCCTTTTTCCAGTTTACATCACAAATTTTGGATGCGGCCCGGATTCTTTTATTATGCAGTATTTTGAGCGTGAAACAGACAGGCCTTTTTTGAAAATCGAAGTCGATGAGCATACTGCCGGCGCAGGTGTAATAACAAGATGCGAAGCTTTTTATGACTCACTTAAAAATGTAATAAAGCTTGCAGGTCATCACAGCAGTTATTTGCCTTCAAAAAGAATCTATAAAGAACCTTCTTTTAAAAAACATGAAAAAAGAAAGGTTTTCATACCATATATGGGAGATGGCGCCTATGCCATCCAGGCTGCTTTCCAGTACGGTGGAATAGATGCCGAAATAATGATGGCTGACCAGGAAACACTGGAATTGGGGCGGAAATATACCCTTGGAAAAGAATGCTACCCTTATATATTAACTACCGGGGACATTTTAAAGACATTAAAATACAATGACCCGAAAAAATGCGCATTCCTCATGCCTCTCACTCACGGGCCCTGCAGGTTCGGTCAGTACAATAAAATGCAGAAAATATTATTGAAGGAACTGGGTTACGAAGATGTCCCGGTGATAGCGCCAGGGGCTCCTGAAAGCAGCCAGTTCTACAAAGAATACGATATGCGGGGGAAAAAAGGCGCCGAGCTTTATATGCGTGCAATGGCAGGCGTATTTACAATAGACTATCTTGTAAAATATCTTTACCGCATGAGGCCATATGAAAAAGAAAAAGGTTTGTCTGACAATACTTATAATGAGCTCCTGGCAAAAGTCCGCCAGCTGGTAAGCAATCCGGGCAATAAGAGGGTTATTGACAGCCTTACCCTTTTGCTTGAGCTTGCTGAATTGAAATTCGGCAGCATAGAGGTTGAAAACATCGAAAAACCGCTCGTTGGCATCGTTGGTGAAATCTATGTAAGGAACCACCCGTTCAGCAATAATGAGATAGTAAAAAAAGTGGAGGCGCTGGGGGGAGAGGCACAGTTGCCGGATTTTAGTGAGTGGGCTTATCACACGAATGCTACAGGCAAACTTGATAATTCTATCAAGCAGAAAGACAATTATTACAGGTTTATTGCAGCTTCAGGGGACTTTTCTTTCAGTGAAATTAAAAAGGTAATACCTAATTATTTTAAAGGCATAAGATATAGTGTTGCAAATACTGCTTTTAACAGAATTATTCATAAATACTGTAAAATGCTTGAAAGGCCGATTTCAGAGCAATCGACCATTGAGCTGGAAGATACTGATATTTATGAGATATGGGACAATGCAGAACCGTATATAATCAAGTGGTTCGGGGAAGGCGCCCTCAGCATTGGAAAATCGATACACTGGATAAAAAAAGGTGTCGATGGAATAATAAATGTAATGCCATTTACCTGTATGCCCGGGACAATGGTTACAGCGATTTCAAGGCGCATAAAGCAACAGTATAAGGTGCCATGGTTAAATCTTGCATTTGACGGCCTGGAGCAGGGTACTACTGAGACCAGGCTGGAAGCATTTTTGTACCAGGCAAAACAGCACAAGAACAAAAATAATAAATGAAATCAAAACAAATTCCTGAAACTGGCAAGAATACATTAAATATCCTTTATGTGGTTTTCATTTTTTTCGGCATTGCTTTTACAATAATCGACCCTTTAATCCCACTGGTCTCTGAAAAGCTTGGAATCGGATATGACAGGATAGGCCTGATACTTTTTACATCTTCTTCGATATCCCTGGCGGCCACTTTTTTATCAGGAAGGTTTTCAGATAGATACGACCTTAAGAAAATAATAATGTCCGGGATAATCATAAGTTCTGCAGGTTTTTTAATCTACGGGATAGTATTTGGTTTTATAGTTTTTCTGCTGACTGTGGTATTTTTCAGGATAGGTTGTGGAATACTTGATTCCAGTGTGCATGCTTATGTATCAAAAAGCTTTAAAAACCAGCAAAGCGCCCTCTTTGTTAAACTCGATATGTTCTGGTATATTGGAGCGGTTATCAGCCCGCTGTTTGTCAGTCTGTTACTTTACCTTGATATTGATACAAGATATGCATTCATAGGGCTTTTTGCTGCAAATTTATTAGTTTTATTGCTTTTTATTAAATTCTTTAATGGTTTTAAACAAAATAGCCAAAATGATTTTAGAGATCCTGTTGAAAAAAATAAAAAAACGGCTGTTGAGATACCGGAACATAGTAAAATTATTGCGGGGGGGCCGTTAAACTGTTTTGCCGGCCATGGAAACACTTATGTAAAAATATTAAAAAATCCGGTTATTTTGCTGTGTACAGCGGGACTATTTTTTTATATAGGCATTTTTACCCTGCTCTCTACATGGCTGACTACATATTTTACAGATTTTGGCATATCTGTAGCTTTCAGCTCTGCGGTGCTTTCAGGCTTCTGGGCATTTAATGCTATTGGCGTATATATAACAGGCCGGATTATAAGGCGTTTTAATGAAAACAAGCTCATTCTCCTTTATTCAATAATAGGGGCAATTTGCACAGTTTTTTACAGTATGCTTCAGAACATATATGTTAAAATAATATTTTTAATACTCCAGGCGGTTTTCTACAGCAGTTTTTTCCCTATCCTCAATTCTATAGCGGTGCGTGAGAATGAAAAATCCTGCGGCACAGTATTGGGAATCACTCTTTCAGTTTCAGTCATTGGGCTGGTTTTTTTCCAGCCTGTCAGTGGTTCAGTGATGGAATATTTTGGAAAAGACGGCGTCAACTATCTGCTGCTTGCAACATCAGTGCTGCTTCTGGTTTCCATATTAACGCTTTACCTGAAAATGGCTAGACACAACAAAAATTGAATCTTTTTTAAAGAGCGTATTATTGAAGAGCATATTAAAAAATAATGGCTCTTTGCAATATCAGCACACTGAAATAATATAAAGCAACACTATTATTTCCAGTCTTCAATAACACTTTAACTCCTAAATCACATTCATATCTTTTATCCATTGTGCAGCTGCAAAATATTTAAAAAAACTCTCTCGAGGGTAATAAATAATATATTTTTTATATAATATATTAATTAAATTATTTAAAAAATATTTAAATAAATATTTGATATTTAAATAATTATTATTATAATAAATATAATTAATAATACAAATATATAAAAAGTGGCAGGTGGAAATTAAAATGGAAACAAACCAGGCTATCTTATGGAAAAGTTATAAACATAACCAGGACAATTATTTAAGGGACAGGCTTATTGCAAGTTACAGGAATTTTTTTTCTATAGTTTTTATAAAATTATCCGATATTAATATTAAACAATAAAAATAAAAGCATAAGTTTTAACAAGGATTTGCAGAAATGTTACAAAAAGATATAAGGGATGTCAGGACTAATCTCACCAAATATATTAATAAATATAATGGCAGGAAAATATATATTTCAAAATATAACAAGATTATTGGTGAGCTAAAGTTCTATTCGAGCAAAGAGAAAGAAAGAGTAAGGCTTGACATCGCAAAGGAAATAGTTAAAAGTGCAGATACAGAATTGGATATGATCTGATAAATGCCGGCAGTCCGGCTTCTCTGAGCTTTTATTGCTTAATGGTAAGATATAAAAAAGGGCACCAAATACAATGAACTATAAATCAGAAAACAGCATAAGAAATAATGAAATCAGGGCCCTTTTTTTAATTGAAAAAAACCATATTGTAAAAGCAGAGAAGCTGTTGTTTAAAAATTTAAAATCAGGCTCGGCAAACCCGATGACTTTTGATTTGCTTATAAGAATATACCATGAAAAGGATGATTATTCTTCACTTATAAAAATACTTGATAGCGCTATAGAGAAAACCACACAAAGCTTATTTTACAGAACAATAAAAAAGCAGGCGATACTTGCAAGATTATTAAATGATCTTGAATTAACAGAACCGGTAATCTGCTTTGATGCCTGAGTATTTATTGCAGTTAAAACCTTAAATAATAAATTTAC
>Ga0208047_1000961_pt1 | contig 10762 bp, 6 predicted proteins | sample Kivu_220m_FD_184162 | JGI IMG/M metagenome (GOLD analysis project Ga0208047, IMG submission 184162) | Freshwater microbial communities from Lake Kivu, Western Province, Rwanda to study Microbial Dark Matter (Phase II) - Kivu_220m (SPAdes)... | ecosystem: Environmental > Aquatic > Freshwater >...
GGCCTATTGATCTCGGTCCTGTCGATACCCATCTCCCGGACGAAGGGGACGATCTTTCGCCGGCTCCAGCGCCGCCTATGAAGCCAGCCGTAGAATCGGGAAAATCTTTTCGTGGCGAAGATTGCGTGCTCCGCCCAGCGGCCGGAGCGGGTGTTGTAAGCCCAGCGCAGGAACCGGGCCGAAGCGACAGAGTCCGCTTTCCTCAGGCCGTCCCGCCGGTCGACGTATTCGATGAGGAACGGAGCGCTCATGCGTTCAACTCATAGAGGGCATACTCCCGTTGGGCCTCCCCCATGAGGCTGGGAAACAGCCCTTGAACCCGGCTCTCCTTCACCATCAGGGCGAAGATGATGTCCTCATAGCCGTGCCGCAGGGCTTGGTCAACGACATAATAAATGCCGGCTCTCCCGAGACCCGCTCGCTTGGCCTGTTCTTCCGGCGTTTCGCCCGCCGCGTAGAAATTGAGGCGCCGGACGCGCCGGCGGTGATAGAAGAACCGGGCCAGGCTGAGGGGGTGCTCGCGGCCCTTCATCGCCCGGACGGCCGCGGACAGTTCGTACAAGGTGAGGGCGAAACCGGCGAGTCCGCCGGCTTCATCATAGACGAAGATCGACATGGGCATGGCCAGGGCGTGCCGCATGGGGCGGGCGAGCCTTTCGAAATCTTCGAACGAGATCGGCGTGAATCCCAAGAAGCCGCCGAAGGAAGCCGTCATCAGGTCGTACAGCTTCTTCATGTCGGCGCGGCTGGCCCGGCTCTCGGCCGGGGCGGAACGGTAGCCGCGCTCGACCAGAAGAGTGTGCCGCGCTTTCCCCCGCTCGACGAGGGCTTCGAGCCGGGACCGGCCGCGGACTTCGAGGGAAACCCAGGTCCGGCGGCGGGCGAAACCGTACCGTTCGAAATAATCGGGATAGTACGGCTTGTTGGCGGGCTCGCCGTAGAACGGCTCCTCGCCGAATCCCCTGGTCAGGAAACGGTAACCGTGCCAGATGTCGAAGTTCATCGGCCCCCAGATTCTCCCAATCCCGTGCTCGGAGCGGAGCCAGTCGCGGGCCGCGTCCAAGAGGGATGCGGCGACGGAGGGATCTTCGACGCACTCGAAAAAGCCGACCGTGCCCACCGCCGTCCCGTCGGCGTCCTTGAGGGCTGCGTTGACCATGGCCGAGGCGCGCCCGACCACGCGCCCGCCTTGGCGGGCCAGGAAGTTGAGGTGATCGTTCCCCGGCTTGCGGTGCATGAAATAGCCGGGGGAGAGCTGGCGGGCGATGGTCCGGCGAAAGGGCGGGATCCAGCGGGCGTCGTCCCGGTAGAGGCTATAGCCGAACTCGATGAACTCCCTGGTCAGGGCCGGGTCGAACTTGAACGAGGTGACGGGCACGGCTTAAAACTCCAGTTCGACGCCGAACACCGGGATGAGGCGAATCTGGTTGACGGCCGAAACGGTCCGGTCCGTCTTGTTCCAATAATAGCGGGCGATATTCTCGTGGTTGTAGGCGTTGATCAGGCTCACGTAGGCGGCCAGCACCGCCTTTCTGAAGACGAAGCGCCGGTCGACGCGGAGGAACAGGGAATGATAGTCCGGGTAGCGCTCGGCGTAGAATCTCGAGCGGTCGAGGACGCCGATGTCCGAGTCCATCGATTTTTGGATATCGAACGGCGTGTAAGGGATCCCGCCCGCGAAGTTCCACCGGACGTTGACATCCCACCGGTCGTTCGGCCGCCAGCGCCCGATGAAGGTCAGCAAAACCCGGTTGTCGTAGAGGCGGTTCCTCCACACGCCGTTGAAGTCCCGGTAGCGGGCCCGGAACAGCGAGGCGCTGACGACGGCGCTCAGCCGCTCCCCGAACTTTTTCTGGAGGAAGAGCTCCACGCCGCGCGACGCGGCCCGGCCTTGGTCCGTCAAGCGCCGGTATTGAAAATAGCCGGTCATGGCCACGTTGTTGTCGAGAATGAACAGCGTGGGATCGTCCGGGGTCAGGGGAAGGTGGAGGTATTCCTTGTCGTAGAGTTCGATCGTCAGCTTCGCGCTTTCGCCCAGGCGCAGGTCCGCTCCGACGATGGCGTGAACGGCCAGGGGATCCTCGAGCGAGGCGCCCTGCGGATTGCGGACGAGAAGATAAGGATACAGCGTCTGGCGATAGAGGCCGCCGCCGACGTTCAAGGTCAGCCGGCGGCTGACCTGCCAGGTGATCGATCCCCGGGGCGAGAGGCGGAATCTCCGGTTGAAGGTGAAATAGTCCCCGCGCAGGCCGGTGATGACGGACAGCCGTTCCGAGATGTCGATCCGATGGCTGGCAAAGAGGCCCGACAGGCTTTCGTCGTAGCGGCCTTGGATTTGCAGCCCTGGGAATTCCAGCCCCCACTTGTCGACGTAGCTCGAATAGTAATTGTTGAACGAGGCCCGCACGCGCCTGGTTTCGAAGCCGAATTCGAGCTTGTTGCGGGCGTCGAAGCGGATGACATTGAGGTTTCTCACGTTCAGGGTGAGCTCGTCCTCGTCCCGGCCGAGGTAGCTCCGGCCCGACAGGGCGTCGTCGAGGGTGTCGCGGTCCCCGACGTAAGACCCGGAAAACGACGTCTCCGAGTAGCCCCGGTCGCCCCAGAGATGCTGCCAGACGACCCCCAGCGTGTTCTGGTTCGTCCGGGCGTTCGTGGCGTAATTCAGGTCGTAATCGAGCGCGACTTCGATCCCGTAGGACAGACGGCAGGAGCCGAAAATATCGAGAACCGTGATCCGGTCCCGGGGCGTCAGGCGGAACTCGAGCTTGGCATGCACGTTGCCCAGGTTGGGGACGACGCCGACGTCGATGACCTTGGCCACGAGGTCGTAGTAGCTCCGCCGGCCGGAAACGATCCAGGACCCTTTTCCTCCTGCCAGCGGGCCTTCGACGGTCAGGCCGAAGCCGGTAACGTTCAGGTCGGCCCGAGTCGCCACGCGCTCGGTTTTCCCCTGCCGGAAGCGGATGTCGACGATGGACGACATCCGGTCGCCGTAGATCGCCGAGAATCCGCCCGCTGAAAAATCGGCGTTTTCGATGAGGTCGGTGTTGAGGATCCCGAGGGCGCCGGCGCTCCCCCCTTCTCTCTGGAAATAGTTGATGTTGGAGATGGGGATGCCGTCCACGTAGAACCCGTTCTCGAAGGGGCTGCCGCCCCGGACGATGAGGTCGTTGAAGAGCTCGTTGACCCGGGAGACGCTCGGAAACATCGTCAGGACCCGGCTGATGTCCTCGATCGACCCGGGCATCCGTTTGATCTCGGTCCGGCCGAGGGTGAAGCGGCTCAGAGGCTCTTCCGCCCTCTTTTCGAAATAGCCCGCTTCGACGACGACAGTTTCCTCGGCGTCGTAGGGCGTCTCCTGCAGCTCGACGTCCTGGACTGTGGCCTGGCCGGCGAGGATCAGGCGTTCCGGGATCTTGTAGGATTTGAACCCCCGGGCCGAAAATGTCACGGGGTAGGTCCCAGCGGGAATGTCGGGGATCAGATAATCGCCCGCTTCGGTCGCGACCGCCGTGAGCGGAGTCCCTTCCAGGACGACCTTCGCCCCGGCAATCGGTTTTTTCGACGCGGCATCGAGGACTCGGCCTTTGAGCGTGCCGGTCTGGGCGGCCAATCCGACCGGGACGAGGAATGCGACGGCGGCCAGAATCGCCGGAACGAGCGAGACGGCGGGCTTCCCGGACCTCCTGCGCAAGAGAAGCATCATTGGCTCTCGGGACCGGCGGCTTCGCTCACAGCGACCGGATGACCTCCAGGAATTCGGCCAGGACCATGGCCGTCGCGCCCCAGATCTTGTGTCCGCCGAACGAAAAAAAGGGAACCTCGACCGGCTCGCCGCGGATCGTCCACCGTTCCCGGACGACCGTCCGCGGGTCGAGCAGTCGCTCCAGGGGCACTTCGATGATTTCCGCCACTTCTTCCGCTCGGGGAGTGAAGGACAGCGGCCCGCCGGCCGCGGCGACGACGGGATAGATGCAGAAATTGCTGGGCGGGATGTAGAGGGGCGTCAGCTCGCCCAGAACCCGGAAACATTCCGGGGGTATGCCGATCTCCTCGTCGGTTTCGCGGAGGGCTGCCTGGACGACGTCCTCTCCGGATTCGACCTGCCCTCCCGGGAAGCTGATCTGGTCTTTGTGATAGAGGACGGTGCTCGGGCGACGGATGAGGACGAGGTGCCGGACTCCGTCCCGGGGATAAAGGAGGATCATGACGCCGGCCTTGACCGACGTCCCCTCCACTTCGGTATAGACGACTTGGCCCGGCCTCGGCTGCGGGACCATCTTCAGCTGGGCCACCAGCCCCGGCTTGCCCTTCTTCAGGGCCGCCGCGATCAGCCCGGCGAGCTCAAGGTCGTCCCGCATGAGGAGAGTATTGTGTCCGATATCGCGGCGAAAGACAAGCCGGCCGATGGCCTAAAGCCGCCAGAGATAGGACGCCTTGAAGAAAAATCCCCGTTTCGACTCGAGGAAGCGGTCGGAGGGGGCGTAGGTCTCTTCGCGCCATTCGACCTTCTCGTAGAGCGAGCCGTAGCCGATGTGGACGACGGTGCCGGGGATATAGGTGAAGGAGGCCAGGAAATCGGTCATCAGCCGCTCGCGGAAGGAATTGTATTCGATGATCGCGCGGAAGAAGAGGTATTTGTTGACCTGGTACGTATTGAGGCTGCGGATGATCGTATAGTCGTATTCCTTGACCTTGTCGGCCGAGCGGGTGAAGTCGGAGTAGGTCAGGCTCAGGGCGAAGGCCAAGTTTTCGGACGGCCGGAAGGTGGCGGCGGCGGACGCGTCGTTCCCCCGGCCCTGGTAAGGATCGTCTACGTAGCGGATCTTCTGCCCGTAGGCGTACCCGAGAGACAGCTGAATCCGCTTGGAGAGCTGGCTCGAGGCCGTGACTTTAACGTTCGACCGGCCGAACCGCCGGCCGAGGAAGATCTCCGTAGCGTATCGCGTGCCCACGGCCAATTGGGTCATGCGGGGAAGCAGGGCGCGGAAGTCGAACTGTTCCGTCGTCTCCCACAGCCCGCTGAACTTGTCCCGGACCTGGATGAGGTGGAGGATCGGCGTGAGGCGGAGGAACGTCTTCGATTTCGGGTAGAGGAGAGGCATGAGACCCAGCTTGAGGCGGGTCAGGCCGTTCCGGGTCAGGTAGCCCGTTTCGGTCTCGAAGCCTTTGCCGAGGTCCTGGGCGGAGGCGTTCACGATCCAGTCGCGGGTGCCGTAGTAATATTCAAGGCCGGCCGCATGGCCTTCGCTCTCGGCCGCGGCGCCGCCCGGGCTTGTCTCAGAGACCAGGGCGTAGTAGCCGAAGTAGCTCGACGGCGAGAGACGGATCTGGCCGTCCCCGCCGGCCACGATGTTGTATCGGGAGCCTTCGAACCGGCCCGTCCAGAATCCCCCGACGTAGCTGTCCTCGGCCAGGGCGTGCTTGTAGCGGGCGATGGTGAAATGAGCGTATTTGTCGGCGGCGCCGGCAGGCTGTTCGTCCATGGCATAGATCGACGCGATCGTGTCCCTGGGGGCGAGCTTGCCGTCCAGCTTGAATCCTAGAATGGGATTGACGATCATCCGCGTATGGACGACGGCGCCCAGAGGGTCGCCGTCCGGATTGCCCCCCAGCGTGTACTTTTCCCGGCCTTCGAGAAAGAACGGCCGTTTCTCGGGATAGTAAAGGGCGTAGCGCTGGTTGAAGTCGACCTGGCCGGCATCGGCTTCGACCTGGCTGAAATCCGGATTGACCGTGGCGTCGAGGATGAGCTGGGAGGTCAGGCCGTACTTGGCGGTCAGGCTGAGGTCCGTCTCGCCCTTGCCCGCCCTGAGCTTGCCCGCCTCGAGATCGCTCTTCCGGCCGTACGTCACGGCCGGCAGCGCTTCGAGAAGGGTGTAGTGCTTGATGTCGGTGAAGAGGAGGGTCCGGCCTTGGGTCAGGAAGTTCATGCCTTGGACCGGATCGAGCGGCGGCATGGTCCCCGATTCGGAAAAACGGCTGATATAGCGCTCGAAGATGATGCCCATCGCTACCGGCTCGCGCCGGCCGTAGCGGATGCTCTTGAACGGGATGCGGATCTCGACCGTGTAGCCTTCCGGGACGATCTTGCCGGCGGAATACCAGACGACGTCGACCGTGAAATCCTCGTGGTTTCCCTCGAACTTGGAATCGGCCTGGATGCCGAGGGGGTTGACGTAGAGGGCGTACAGGGACTGCTGGTCGTTGAAGGTGTCGAGATTGAGGCAGACCCAATCGTCCGGCCGGATCGTGTCGCGTGCGGAGATCGAGGCCTTGACCTTGTCCGGTTCGCTGTCGTAGCAGCGGTAGGCGAAGTAGAGGTTCTCTCGGTCGTAGGCGTAATAGACGATGGTCTTCTCCCGCATATCCTTTCCGTAGTCCGGAGTATAAGTTTTGAATCCGGTTTCCTGGGGAGCGTTTTTCCAGGCATCGTCGTCGAGGACGCCGTCGAGGACGGGCGGAACGTCCGTCTTATAAGGTTTGAGGGGCGTGCGTTGTTCGACGCTTGCGGCCGCCGACAGGGAAAAAAGGCCGCTCAGGAAAAAGAAGCCGATCGGGATCAGGGATTTTCGGAGCCTCGGCATCATGTGCCGAATCTTATCATTTCTTGCGTTCGAAGACGATGGCCCCCGTGTCCCCTTCGGCCGTCGTCCAGGCGCCCGTCAGCTTGTCGCCGTCGACCGTCAGCTTGATCCAAACCTCCTGTTCGTCGACGAGACTGAAGTGGTACGTCAGTTCGTTGGCCTGGAGCTTGATCTCCTTGATGGCGGTCTCCTTGGCGATCAAGCCCAGAGAATCCACGAGCGTTCCGGAGAATCCTTCCTTGGCTTTGACGATCACCATCGTCACTTCGTCCAGGCCTTGGTCCGGGACTTCGGTCTTGCCCAGCCAGGTCCCCTCGAGCTCGGGAAGGCCGGCTGCGAAGCCGGTCAAGACCAGAGTCAAGATCAGGACGAGGGTCAGCAGGACGGCTACGATTTTATTCACGCTTCCTCCTCATAGGATGGGGACACGCACCGAATTCCAGAGGAAGCGGAACATGCCCCTCTTGTCCAACGAAATCATATATTCCAGCGGTAGGAGACCTTCAGCATGAAGATGTTGTCTCCCGCCGCGGTCAACAGGTCCTTGAAATCGCGGCGGAACTGGAAGTCCCCCGGATGAGCGTAATCGGCGCGGTTCTGCGTCCAGACGAAATAGAGAAGCGAGCCCGGCATGTACTCCCAGCGCAGGACGACCGTCCCGCGAAGCGACTTCATGTTGAAGTCCGGATTGCCGATCGCAAACGCCGGCGCTTCTCCGGGTCCGTCGGGGTCCACGGCGTAGAAGCCGTCGCCGGCGGAGATCGTCGAAGCGCCGTCGCCGTAAACGTTGAAATCGTAGCTCTTGGGCCGGGCCAGTTCCTTGAACCGATCGTAGCGGCCGACGGCGATGAAGGGCTGGAGATAGGCCTGGAGCGTCAATTTGGGCGTGAACGTCCAGTTGAGCCGGATGACGGCCGAGAGGACTTTTTGATCGAGGCGGCCGAAGATGTAGCGGACGCCGTAGGTCGAGGTCATGGCCGCGTCCTTGACCCGCGTTACCCATTGATGGCCCGTATTTTCGTAGGAATAGGCGGGGCCGAGAGACAGGCTGATGTTCCCGCTCGGCTTCCAGCGAACGGCGATCTGCGCGTTGTATTCGTTCCCGGCGGCGGGCTGGGTGTACGTCGTGAGCGCGCCTTCGACGACGACCCGCTTGCGGCTGTCGGTCTCGCCCATGAACTGGACTTCCCAGCCCCAGGGCCGCCGGGCGAGCGGGCCGCCCCGCGTCAAGGCGTTGCTCGTTGTCCACGGATTGTAGGCCAGCATGAGGTTGAAGTTCCAGAAGTTGCGGAAGACGCCCTGGACGGATCCGAGCCAGCCTTCATAGGTCTTGTTGCCGCCGAAATCGTAGTTGCGGGCGACGCCGGCGAAGAGCAGGAATTGCTGAAAGACCTTTCCGGGTTGCGTCCACTGAAGGGCGGGGAGGATGGAGATATTCACGACGTCGGAGCTCCCGTATTGAAAGCCGGCGTCGTTGGGGTCGAATCCCGGCGAGAGCGCTCCGACGTTGGCCAGAAAGAGGAATTTGCCGTTCTGCTTGGCGAAGGCCAGCCGGCCGCCCCAGCCGGAAAGCGATGTGGCATTGGGGTCCAGGCTGACGTGCGTCGCGTCGGGCCGCTGGTAATAGTGCATCGAGGAATATTGGAGGCGGAGGATGTCCGAGGGATTGCCTTCGACGCGCGTTCCTCCGACCCACCCGCCCACGACGTAGTTCCTATTTTTGTCGAGGAAGGCCCAGCCGTCCGCGGCCAAGGTGAATGCGTTCTTGTTGAGGATGCCGTTGAGGGTCTCGTTGCCGAGGCTGCGCGTGACCCCCGTTGCCATGATCCCGAATCCCTGCTGGCCTTCCCGAATGTCTTTCTGGGCGCGGAGGACGCCGAAATAGGTGAGAGGCTCAACTTCCTCCCGGGAGCGGTATCCGAGCGCGTCGATCTCGGCGTATTCGCGGGCGGTGAGGGCGTTGACGAAGCCGATGTTCCATCCGCCGATCTTCCCGGTCAGCTTGGCCGCGCCGAGGATCTTGGAGCGGTCGGGGAAATCGACGTATCCCTCCCCTGTGACGTAGCCTTGGGGCGCGCGGCCGATGCGGCGGCTGTAGAAGAAGGTCGGCTGCGGCCAGTTGATGTTGGCGTTCAGATAGACGCCGCCCCGGCCGAAGTTGTTGAAAATCGAAGCGCCCTCGATGAAGAAGGGGCGTTTCTCCTCGTAATAAGTCTCATAGGCCGAGAGGTTGACGACGGCCGGGTCGACTTCGACCTGCCCGAAATCCGGATTGACCGTGGCGTCCAGGGTCAGATTGCCCTGGATGTTCATCTTCATGTCGAAGCCGACATTCCCCAGATAACGGCGGCCCGTTTCGTAGGGATTGCCCGCTTCGGCGGGGCGGAATTGGGCCTGGCCGACGGTGTAGGGCAGGACTTCGACGTGCACGCCGGGACTGACGCCCTTGATCCCCTCCAGGCGGGCGAACTTCGAGACAAAGGCGGGCTCGCTCTTCGGCACCCAGGAGAAGCTGGCCCGCTCCTGCTTGCGTTTGATGACGCGGGTGAAGTTCACGCCCCAGACGTATTCGACTCTCTTGGCGAACCGGATCTGGTTGAAGGGGATGCGCATCTCCACGATCCAGCCTTCGCCGTTGACGGCGGCCTTCGATTCCCAAACGCCGTCCCAGGAAGTGTCTTCGTTGACATCGTTCGAGAGCGCCTCGTCCAGGATCGACCCGGCCGGATTGACCCCGAAGAGGAAGCCGCTCCGTTTGTCATAATAGGGATCGACGGAGAAATAGAACCAGTCGGAGTCGATCTGCGTGTCGCGGCGGCCCATGAGGGCCTTGATGCCCTTCGGATCGGAGTCGTGGCAGTAGGCCGCGACATAGAGGGCCTTGTCGTCATAGGCGATCCAGACGTCTGTTTTCTCGGAGGAGGGATCCCCGTCCTTGGGGTCGTTCTGGGTGAATCCGTTGTGAGAAGGCGTCTGCCAGGCTTTTTCGCTCAACGCCGCGTCGATCGCGATCGGTTCCTCGGCCCGAACGGCCTGGATGACCTTGGGCTCCCAGGCCTTTTTGTCCTGGCCGGCCTTCTTGTCGGCCTTAGAGGCGGCCGCGAGACTCAGGGGAAGGGTGAAGAGCAATACGAGGATTAGGGTCCGTTTCATGATTCATCTCCTGCTTCGATCTTGTCCTCAATCCTCCACCCTCAATCCTCTCGGCTCATTCCTTGTCTATCCAGATATACGGATGGCGGGGGGCAAAGGTTGCTTTAAATTCCCTCCATGTCCCTTTTTCGGCAAGTTTCGTGCCAAGGCTTTTCCCCTGGCAGGCGGGGGGCTATGTAAGAAAACTTGGCTAGGATTGTAAAAACAGCGGCCTGGCCGGGGGCGCGCCTACATTTCAACCGGCTAGCTTTTTCAGCGAATCCAGGATCTTCGCGACCTCGCCGGCGTGGTTGCAGACGTGGAACAAGACGCGGACGGCTGTCAAAAAAGGACGGCTATTTCTCTAGAGTTACCGTTATTCCGAGTTTCGGCTTGATCGTCACCCGGACGGGTATCTTCCTCGCCAGCCCGAAGCCGTCCGCCTTCACGAATACAAGGTCGTAGGCGCCGACGAATCCCGGCCCCGGCAGCCAGGAGAACGTCCCTGTTCGGGGATCGAGCGTCGAGCCGATCGGCGGAGGCCGCAGCTCGTCTCCGACGACCATGTAGCCGAAGTAGCGATCACGTCTTTCACCTTTAGAGAGAAAGGGCGCCAGGGGAATGACGTCATCCGTCGCCTCCGGATCTAGACCGAGCTCAATACGCTCGACCTCTCGTAATTCAAGATGATATGTACCGCCATCATCCGGCTGAAGCCAGGTGCGGGGAGCCGAAAGACGGAATCCGCGCTGGAACGAAAGAGGGGCCAAAAATGTCGGAAGACTCTCAATCGAAGCCGTCGGCGGGAGGAAGACGTTTTGAGTTTTAGCCTCCCCCGGCGGCGCAGCACCGGTATTGAGTATATTGAAATAGCGCGAGCCGATCCCGTCGGCCGCTCCCGCGTCATCCATCGCAATCCAGAAGATCGTATGGACCCCGTTGGCGTATTTCGTCGTGTCCAGATAGAACGCCCCGACCGACCCCCCCGAGTTGTTCAGCCCCGGAAACGCCGTGGCCACGTCCACCCGGTACTGGTCATACAC
>Ga0208047_1000965_pt1 | contig 10712 bp, 15 predicted proteins | sample Kivu_220m_FD_184162 | JGI IMG/M metagenome (GOLD analysis project Ga0208047, IMG submission 184162) | Freshwater microbial communities from Lake Kivu, Western Province, Rwanda to study Microbial Dark Matter (Phase II) - Kivu_220m (SPAdes)... | ecosystem: Environmental > Aquatic > Freshwater >...
AGATGTACCATGTGTGGGGAGTTCTGCGCTATTAAGAAAGTAAAGGCTTTCTTCCAGGATTATTGAAATCATCAAAGGGCCTTTCTGTTGCAATGAAGTTTGGGCTGGGATGATGAATGAGGGTTTTCATGGAGATCAAGGGCCGTTAACTCGGGAGGTAGAGTACCTGCCTTTTAAGCAGGGAGTCGTGGGTTCGAGTCCCGCACGGCCCATAAAGGCAAAAATGATCAAAAGAGCTTTCTGCTTCGTCATGATCGTACTCTTTCTAACAGGGATATTTGAAACCATTCATCCCAAAGAAGTCGAATCTGAGGATGAAACCATACGTGCCATTCAAATATTCCGAGAGGAGAAGGACTATTTTTTAAAAAATGCTTCCAATTCTCCTTTAGAAGAATCCGATAAGCTTCATTTCGAAGGCCTTCAATACTTTCCTGTCAACCCGATGTATCGCTTTGAAGGGGAGATCGCAAGACATATTATCAATATCAACGACCCTAAGTACTATGCTACTTTCCAAACCAATAAGGGGCCGAAGAAACGATACATACGATACGGGAAGTTTCGATTTATGCTCGAAGGAAAGGATTACACCCTCGAACTCTACAAATCGATCCTGGGTGATAAGATCTTCATTCCATTTTTCGACAAAACCAATGGTCAGGAAACTTATGAGGGAGGTCGTTACTTGGACTCAGAGATATTGATGCCTGGCTATCGCATCGTAATCGATTTTAATTATGCCTACAATCCATCCTGTGCCTATAACGATAAGTTTGTCTGCATATTGCCGTTGGAGGAGAACCGCCTAAATATAGAAATCCTCGTGGGGGAGAAAAAGTTTAGATAGGTTGAATGTTAAAAGTGCAAGAAACAAGAAGATCTTATGAGACAAACCCATAAGCAATTAGAAAAAGAGGGATGGCTTCGTCAATTTGTTGCCGATGAGGCTCTGGCAAAAGATGCGGTGGAGATATACGATCTCCTGGGCTACGAAGTTCATTTACAGTCTCTGCCCCGAAATCATTCTAAAAAATGTAATTCTTCTTCAAAGAAATCCGAAGGGCAATGCCGGATTGTGTACATCAGGCCTAAGAAATCATGGGAGGATGAGGAAGAATAAACTGGGAAGCGGGCATGATACAAAAACTCCGCATTTTTAAAGTAAAAGGTTGAACTTGATGGAAAATCTTTATCTCCCCGATCATTCGTTTGATGGTCCTCGAAAGAAAGGATGTGAAAGGTAAATGTCTATGGGACTGGAAGTACCTCCTCTCATTCCAGAAAGAGACGAGGATGGATTCTTATTGAAATCGGAGGCCTGGAACAAGAATGTTGCAGAACTCCTTGCCCAAGGGGAGGCGTCAGGAGGACTTACTGAAGATCACTGGAAGATAATAGACTACTTGAGACATTACTACCTCGAATTTAACTCTGTCCCGCCAGTCAAAATGTTATGTAAAAGAACAGGGTTAAAGCTTGGATACATTTGTAAACTTTTTCCATCGGGGCTAACCAGAGGCGCCTGTAAGGTGGCTGGAATACCCAGGGCCAAAATCCACCCTCTCTACCCTTGAGAGTCTTGCGCCTGTATCCTCGCCGGAGTAAACGCTATGTGGTTGCAAATAGTGATGTACATATCCCTTACATTTATTATTGTAGCTTCTTTTATAAAAGTGAGGAGGATAGCTGGGCAACCCCTTCACCTCCGCTGGGAACTCTACCCTGTTGCACACGAAAAGGGGCGTGAGTATGGGGGGTCTTATTTGGAACAACTGGATTGGTGGACTAAGCCTCGACGCCGGAGCTTTTTCGGAATGGTCAAGTATATAATGCGAGAGGCCCTCTGGTTTGAGAAGTGCTACCGTAATAACAGGAGGCTGTGGTGTTTCACATTTCCCTTTCATATAGGACTTTTCTTGCTCCTCGGCTGGTCCTTCCTGCTTTTTGTTGGCGCTATGGCCATGATTTTCGGTATGACCGAATCTACAGCCTGGGTAATGGCAATCAATTACCTGACTTTGGCCACAGGCGTTGCTGGCTTCGCATTGAGCACTATCGGGAGTATTGGCTTACTGATAAGAAGGTCGATAGATCAAAACCTCAAGCTTTATTCGTCGCCTACGGACTATTTCAACCTGATATTTATCTTAGCTATTGTCCTGAGCGGGGTATGTTCATGGTATTTCTTCGATCCGGGATTTGCTTATGCGAGGGAGTTTATGAAAAGTCTCATCACCTTTGCTCCTACCGCTACAAACCCGGCAATGATGATCGGTATCCTATTACTCGCCCTCTTTTTAGTCTATATGCCCTTCACCCACATGATGCACGGGCTTACCAAATATTTCACTTACCACAGGGTATGTTGGGATGATGATCCGAGCCTTGGTGATGGCAATATCCAGGATAAAGTTGTGAAGCTTCTCAATCAGCCCGTTACGTGGTCAGCGCCTCACATTCAACACGGAAAGAAGTGGAAAGAGGTTGTTCAGGGAGCGGATGAATGAAAAGGAGAATCGATACCAGAGAAATTGGCTGCAATCCAAACGAGCAGCTTCTAACCATCGGAGTCGAGAGCTTGACACCGCTTCCTGATGGCAAAGGGATCGATAACAGCCCTGTAGTTAAATTACTTACGACGGAACAACGAAACCACTATGAGTGCTCGCTCGACGGGATTGTAACTCTTCGTTTATTGAAACCGACGACAAAGGAAGAGGAAAGTAAGCTCGTTCAAAGCTTCCTCGATGGGCTGAGAAAGTTGTTATCTGAAAAGGACAATTGGACCTTTTTGCAACCCTTATTACTTTCACTGGACTACTGTGCCAAATGCCAGACATGCAGCGGGGCTTGCCCGATATACCTTGCCAGTGGACGACAAGAAATATATCGTCCTACCTACCGGTCGGAAGTATTGCGACAGATCAAGGAGAAGTATTTAGACAAAAGGGGCAAAGTGCTATCTAAGCTCACGGGAAATCTCATTGAACTTAATTGGACAACAATTGCCAGACTTGCCGAGCTATCTTACAGGTGCACTCTTTGCCGGAGATGTGCCCAGATATGCCCCGTAGGTATTGACAACGGTCTGATAACTCGCGAAATCAGGAAGTTGTTCAGTCAAGAAATGGGCATCGCCCCTAAGGAACTTCATGAATCTGGTACAGTGAAACAGTTAAAGGTTGGTGCCAGCACCGGGCTTACTCCCAAAGCCCTGAAGGACATTATCCAGTTTATGGAGGAGGAGATTGAGGAGAAAACGGGTAAGAAAATCAGGATACCTTTAGACAGAGAGGGAGCGGACATCCTGCTTATTCACAATAGTGGGGAGTTCATATCGTGGCCAGAAAATCCAGAAGCCTTTGCCATTATCTTTGAGGCCGCTGGTCTCAGTTGGACACTGTCAAGTGACCTTGGCGGTTATGAAGCCACAAATTATGGAGCTTGGTATGATGATGTCCAGCTTGCCAGAATTACTTACAAACAGGTCGAAGTAGCACGTAAACTCGGAGTTAAGAAAATAGTTATTGGGGAATGCGGGCATGCTCACAAGGCTCTCACTGTTACTGCTGATAGGCTATTAACCAGAGAGTTCAATATTCCAAGAGAAAGCTGTATGCCTCTACTCGAAGATATCGTTTTCAACAAAAGAAATAGAGTCCATTTAAGAAGAAATGACTTTCTCGTTACTCTCCACGACCCCTGCAACATGGTGAGGTTGATGGGTATAGTAGAACCTCAGAGGAGAATTCTTAGGGAAATATCTTCCCGATTTCGGGAAATGGAGCCGCACGGGGTCGATAACTACTGTTGCGGTGGGGGAAGCGGATTCTCCATCATGAATTCTATGAACTTTCCTGACTGGAAGATGAGGGTCGCTGGTAGGACTAAAGTTATACAGATTCTGGAAACTTTTAAAGAAGTCCTTGACCGGAGTATCAAAAAATATGTATGCACACCCTGCTCAAATTGCAAAGGTCAGATGAGAGACTTATTTGACCATTATGAATTGCAGGAGAGATATAACATTTTCTATACGGGACTGGCAGAATTGATAGTAAACACCATGACAAATGAATAAGAACCTATGGATTATGATTTGCTTATTTAAATGAGGAGGCAAGAATGCCAATCTATGAATATCGCTGTAATAATTGTGGGGCTATCTCGGAGTTTTTGGTGGGTTTTGGTGTAAAAGGCGACACCCTAAACTGCAAGCAATGTGGAAGTTCACGATTAGAAAGAATGCTGTCCCTCTCTCATTCCCTGAAAAGTGAGAAAAGATCACCTGGGCACACATGTTGCGGAAGAGAAGAACGATGTTCCACTCCTCCTTGCTCCACTGGTGGCAGTTGTAGGCGAGATTGACCAAGGATCGAAAAAGATGAAGGTGAATGTGCAGGTTGTCGGATTAACTGCGCTTTACGAGGCCTTAAGGAGAAATGAAAAAATAGAGGTCGAATTCCCGGGCAAGACCGTGCGGGAGTTGATTGACGCCTTGGTAGGAGAGTTCGGAACCAATGTGCGAAAAGCCCTCTTGAATGAAAAAGGTGATTTCAATGCTGGGATTAGGGTTCTCCTCAACGGAGTGATCTATCCCGTAGAGACAATTATGCGAGCAATCCTTAAGGCGGGTGATACGTTAATTATTAAGGCCCCTTCTTGAGGATACCGAGGCAGCCAGGCTGGCTACAGAGGAGTTTGTTAAGTATGCAACTTAAACCCATTGGAATCATCCATTCTCCATACAAAAATAGGAAGGAGTGCCCGCCTCAAGGGCGAGAGGAAATTTGCTGGATCGAGGTATTTGAAGAATATAAGGAAGGTCTCAAGGATATTGATGGGTTCTCCCATCTGATCTTGTTCTATTGGCTTCATTGCTCCAGGAATTATTCCCTTTTAGTAAAAACACCTTGGAATTCTGAGCCGCACGGTGTGTTTGCTACCCGATCTCCGAATAGGCCGAATGCCCTGGGTTTTTCTGTCGTTGAATTGATCGAAAGAGACGGAAATAAACTGAAAGTGAAAGGGTTAGACGCATTGGAAGGGACACCTCTCATCGATATTAAACCCTATCTGCCTGAAATTGATTCAAAGACAAATGTCAGAGTGGGATGGGTGAAGGAGACAGATTTTTCAAAAGTCTATGGGAAATCTTTTAAGGAGTCGAAACATGTCCAATGATTTTGAAAAGAGGGTAAGCGAACTTCAAGAATCCATCATGGAAGATGCCAGAAAGGTTTACTCTGAAAAGGTGATTGAACGATGGTTAAATCCGAGGAACTTGGGAAAGATCAGGAACCCCGATGGATTTGCAGAGATTAAAGGTCCTTGCGGAGATACAATGCAGATATCTTTCAAGGTCAAGGACGGGAGACTTTCAAAAGTCAGATTCAAGACGGATGGATGTGCCTCCAGCATAGCCGCAGGCAATATGGCAACAGAATTGGCTCAAGGGAAGAAGCCTGAGGAGGCGGCGGAGATAAGCCAACAGATGATACTGGATGCTCTGGATGGTTTACCTGAAGAGAGTGTCCATTGCGCTCTTCTGGCTTCAAATACCCTAAAAGGGGCTATCAGAAACTACTTCGATTCTAAAAGGAATGATTCTGTTGAGCAAAGGAGTAAAACGTGTAATGGAGAATTATAAGGTTCGATACAAGAATTCTAAGTTTTCTAATGAGAAGGTCGAGCTGGATGGGAAATCCTTTGTTCATTGTGAATTCGAGAACTGCATCATCATCCTTGAAAAGGGAGAGACAGAAGTTTCCGGAGGCAGTTTCAAAAACTGCAAATTGATGCTTAGAGGAAATGCTTACACCGTTGGAAAGATCATCAAGCTTTTTACCGGGAAGAGCCCTCTGAAAGTATTGGATATGGAAGAGCCTTTGTTTGAAAAAGGCCATCTGGAGCAGAGAAAGGAGGAAGTGCCGTAATGCCTATCTATGAGTATGAATGTCAAAGCTGTAAGGAAAGATTCGAAGTGTTGCAAAAGATGAATGAGGGCAGCAGCCATCTTCGGTGTCCTAAGTGTCAAGCCGAAAGGCCACAGAGGATCTTGTCCTCTTTCAGCTCCAGTGCAACTGCATCTTCCAAAAGATGCTCAACCGGACTTACTTGAGCAACCAAATAGGAGGTGGGACACTTCTTCGGGAGATTAAGTTTGGGAAAAATCAAATTCAGGCTAGGGTTTAAGGAGCTATGCAGCTTAGGGCTCCTAACAGATGAAATGGAGGCAAGCTATGAAGAAAATCTCTAAGACAAACAAGAAGGCAAAGAAAACAGAATTTAGTTTGTTAGCTCCTGAGGTGAGAACCGCTTTTATAGCGGGGAGTTTTAATCAATGGAACTCGTCTTCCCATCCCTTGACAAAGGATAAACAAGGGGTCTGGAAGATCTCCTTCCTCCTCAACCCAGGAGAATACGAGTACCGATTCTTTGTGGATGGAAAATGGCAGAATGACCCGAATTGCCTATCTTTAGTTGAAAACCCTTTCGGCACGTTGAATTGTTTGAGGATGGTGGAATAGAAGGGGTGAGATTAACCATCTGCGTGAATCTGGAAATATTTCCAAAACGGTGTGAAAAATCTCATCCTTCCGTATAGGGCTTTAAGTAAAGAGAAGTTTCAAAGGGTGCAAATTGGGTAATAGAATTACAAGAAGGACCTTTTTGAGAAATTCGATCTTGGGTGGAATCGCACTGGGGGTTGGCCTGAATCATTGCCATGCGGCCTATGGACAGACTAATTTGAGATTTAGCACCTGGCATCCTCCTGTGAGCCGAGAGGTGAGAACGGTTTGGGCTCCAATGCTTGAAGAGCTAAGAAAGAGGAGCAGAGATCAAATCAACTACACCCTATTTGCTGGTAGTGCCTTAGGCAAGGGGCCGGAACATTACGACATCGTTGCGAATGGTCTTTCCGACATGGGGTATTTCACGGCAACCTGGACACCGGGCAGGTTTCCTTTGACAGACGTGCTATCCTTAGCGGTCTGGGTGGATGGAAAGGATATTGCTACAGAGATCGGAAATGCGATGTATAAACGAATCCTCCATCGAGAATTTCCTGGTGTGAAGATGATGGAATTGAATGGTTGCATCCAATCCTTCCTTTGGACAAAGAAACCTGTGCGGACTCTGGAAGATGTAAGGGGACTTAGGGTGAGGTCTCCCGGAGGGCATCAAACCCATTATATCAAGGCATTGGGAGCAGAGCCCATCTTCATGCCGCTTGGTGATGTCTACTTGGCAATGGAGACTGGCACGATTGATGGTGTGGTTACGTGTCCTCCCTTTGTCATCGCTTATAAGCTCTATGAAGTGGCAAGACATGGAGTTATTGCAACCTTTGGCTGTGTTTCCGAAGGGGTCATCATGAATACGGAAAGTTGGAAGAAGGTTCCTCACGACTTGAAACCAGTCGTAGAGGATGTTTGCCATAACCCTTTCAAAACAACAGGGGGATTGACCAGGGATGTCTATAAGGTTCTTATGAAGGAGATTGAGGATAGGAATGTGGAACTTCATACCCTTTCTCCAAGGGAAGCAGAGCGTTGGTATGAACGATTCAGAGAGGTGACTAAGAGATGGGTGGCCGACCTTGAACGAAACGGACTTCCGGCAAAGGAGGTCGTAAGGATATATAACGAGGAGTGTAAGAAACGAGGGATTAAGGTTGAGGCATTTCCACCTGAATGGGAAGTTTCATGAGCCGATCTATTTCGATGGGATGGTTGGAAATAAAGCATTATGTCTGATCGGAGGAGGCGTGCTATGGACTTCAAATCTAAGATCGAGGGTTTCACAACCAAACAGGTGATTCACTTGATTCTGGAGCTCTTAGGTAATATTTCAGACGAAAACCTGATTCGGCTGACCTATCTCGGCGAGAAGCTCACCTCCGATGATGAGGTTCTTGCTGGCATCGCAGGGGTACGTTGTCTCCTCAATGATCCAAAACATCCTGCCAAGCTTCTTTTCCGAAGGGTTCTCGATTATTTACCCCCCAAAAATACTCGGATACTTTTTGAAACGCTTTTTTATCGAGCCTGGTTCCTTGGAGGAAAGAAACGTGAGGAATTTGAGGCTGAGCACGGATTTAGACCTCCTTTTATCATGATCCTTTCACCGACTCTTCATTGCAACCTCAGATGTAAGGGATGCTACACATTAGGATACGGAACTAAACCTGAGCTTCCTTACGAGTTGGTGAAAAGGGTCCTGGAAGAGTGTCAAGAACTGGGCATTTATTTTGTTACCGTTCTTGGTGGAGAACCTTTTCTCTATCCAGATCTCTTTAGAATGATTAAAGAGTATCCCCAAATCTTCTTCCAGGTGTATACGAACGGGACTTTAATGACCCGTGAAAAGGCGAAGCGACTGTCTGAATTGGGAAATGTCCTTGTCGTGATCAGTATTGAGGGGTACGAGGAAGAGACGGACCGTTGGCGTGGCGAAGGAATCTATAGAAAGATCATGAATGCCTTTGACTATCTCAGAGAGGAAAAAGTTCTCATCGGCACATCGGCAACAGTCACCCGTGAAAATACTGAGGTGGTGGCTTCGGAGGAGTTTGTAGATTTTATGCGGCAGAAAGGGTCTTTTGCCCAGATGTACTTTCTTTATATTCCGGTGAATGGCCAGGCAGATTTCTCACTGATGGTGACCCCCGAACAACGCAATCACCTTCGGAAACAGGTAATGTATTTCCGTGAGACGAAGCCGATGTTCTTCCTCGATTTCTGGAATGATGGTCCCCATGTGAATGGCTGTATTGCCGGAGGACGGCGCTATTTCCATCTGAATGCGAAAGGAGATGTCGAACCCTGCGTCTATACCCATGTCGCTGTCGATAATATCCAAAATACCACTTTAGCTCACGCCCTTGATAGTTCCCTGTTCCGCTCCATTCGCGCAAGGCAACCTCATAATCCGAATCACCTCCGGCCCTGTATGATCATCGACAATCCTCATGTGATGCGTGAACTGATTGAAGAAATAAAGCCTTACTTCACCCATCCAGGAGCTGAAGAGATTTATACCACCAAAAGTCATGAAATGGATTCTTATGCATGGGATTTTGCCCAACTGGCCAATGGGGTTTGGGAAAGTGAGTATATTTGTAGACAGGACGAATCGCGGGTTGAAGAAGGACAGAAGTTCAAAACGGACTTCAAGAAGGTTCAACAGGATTTGTCTACACCTTATTAGGAATGGGAGTTGCTGGCATCAACAGGAAGAAGTTGAACCTTTTAACCTTAATAGGCAGTTTACCACGGAGTCAGTTTTGCTTAGGAACACAGGTTTTCTTCTTACAGAAGATTTGCTTTTTATCCCAGTTCCAGGGTGGGAAGGATGGGGATTGATTCAACCTGAAAAGAGGGAATCCATGGATCATCTGGCTCGGTGGGAATTTTACTTACATCCAAGGGAGCAGCGGGGCTGGATCTTTTTATGGATCACATGGCCTTCGGTCTCCCAAATCGTTTTGGGTTTCGTCTATCCTGATGACCGAAAAATTTTAGAGATGATTGCCTCCCATCGACGTCTGGCTCTGATTGACCATTCGCTGATTGGAAACCTGCAACATCCCTTAGCAAGGGTCATCATAATAAATGATATTCCTGTCGATCTTCTGAATGTCTTCGGGATCGATTTCGACAGTGGGCAGAACTTAATTCAGTAGAGAAGAAAATGGGGACCTCAAAAGTGATTGATAGAAAATCAAGAGACTTATTTAAGGAAGAAAACAAGGATAGAGTGGATGAGATTAGGATTTATCCTGATCCTATTTTGATAAAGAAGGCGGTACCTGTCCAGAATATTGATGGAAAAGTAAAAACAGTAGTGGATCGAATGGCAGAGGTGATGTACGCCCATAAAGGGATAGGCCTTGCTGCTCCGCAAGTGGGGATCTCCCGGCAGATAATTATTGTAGATATCGGACATGGCCTAAGGGCTTTGATTAACCCCGACATCGTGGAGGGAGAAGGCGAATTGATTTTAGAAGAGGGATGTCTCAGCTTACCGAACATTGAAGTGCTGGTCAAACGTAAGCAGAAGGTTCTGGTTCGAGCTTGGGATGTGGACGGGAAGGAGTTGAATTGGGAGGTATCTGATTTCCCTGGGAGAGTTTATCAACACGAAATAGACCATCTAAATGGCATTTTAATCATCCATCATATTTCCCGATTGAAGAGGGAGTTATTGGTCAATAAGATGCTCAAAGAAATTAAGCGTTTACGGGGAAAAGGTTCTATTTTATGAAGACGAATCTGGATTGTTTTCCCTGTTTATTACGTCAGGGATTGGAATCTTCTCGAATGGGAAGCCAAGACGAAAGGATTCAGAGGAAGATCCTAAACTCTATTTTGTCGATTCTATCCGATGTCTCTGTTCACACCACTCCTGTTGAAATAGCTCATCTTGTCCATCTAAGAGTGAAATCGATCACGGGAGATTATGATCCATACAAAGAAGTAAAAAAGAAGCAGAATGAATTAGCCCTGAGATACGAAAATACCCTGAGTGCTCAAATCGCAGAGATGTCCGATTCTTTAAAGGCAGCCATGATGTTTTCTGCTGCTGGAAATGCGATTGATCTCGCTCCGGAGTGCCCTATCCCGGACATTTATAAGAAATACATGGAAATTATCAGCAAGGGATTTATCTGGGATGATTATGAATTATTTCTTAAAAGGTTGGCC
>Ga0208047_1000968_pt1 | contig 10701 bp, 11 predicted proteins | sample Kivu_220m_FD_184162 | JGI IMG/M metagenome (GOLD analysis project Ga0208047, IMG submission 184162) | Freshwater microbial communities from Lake Kivu, Western Province, Rwanda to study Microbial Dark Matter (Phase II) - Kivu_220m (SPAdes)... | ecosystem: Environmental > Aquatic > Freshwater >...
GAATGCCACCATGCCGTTTCATGCCGATCTCGTGCTTTCGTGGCCGTCAATCTTGGCTCTGGGGTTGGCGTGCATCATCGGCCACACAAGAGCACGCGCCGTGCCGAGACGGAAGCGGAACGGCGCTTGCGTAACTAGCGGAGAGTGCTGTTGTTAGGAACTAGGCCGGTTCCAGCCGAAGGGAATTGTGTCTGATTCCCGCAGCAGTCGTGTATGAAATATGATACACTGCCTGGGCCCGAACTATGAACGTTAGGCTCTGATACTGACCGCGCATGAAACCGGAGCGGTTAGTCTTCAGTCCGTCGCAGCCTTACCCCGAGCCGTGAAGATCGTCTTGTCCGATTCCCAGCCCTCGGTCACGATGTCGTAGGCCCGCGGCTTGACGTTCGGGTCCGGTTCGGTCGGGTCAAGGAACGGCTCAGGCGCGGGTCTGGCGGGGTTGACGGAGCAGTTCAGCGGATGAACTTCTGCACCCGCAGCGAGTCTTCAGTCCAGCAGATGTGGTCAAGCAAGTCCTTGAGCAGCGATGGGTTGCGATAGGTCTCGTCGCCGGCATGGAAGTGAATCGCGACAACGTCAAAGGGCTTGTCCAGTCTCGGATTGCGATAGCAGGTGCGCGAACCGCTTGAGCCGATGCGGCTCCAGTTCGGGTCATGGTCCAGCAGCCGGAGCATCTCCCGTTTGTTGATGTTCTTGAGCTGGAGCCAGGCCTGATGCGACCACTTCTTGCGGGGAAACGGTTCCACTACCGGGTCAGGCCGGAAGCAGGCAGAGGCCTTCGAGAGCGGCAGGTCTGAAGGTCTCGGCCACGTATTCGGCCCGGTGCAAAGGCCTGCGGATGACCTTCAGGTGCGGGCCGTCCTCGGTGAGCACGACCCCGGCGGCCCGGCGCGCCTCGAAGATGGCGCAGGCAGCGGCACAGGCGTGCTCGAATGCCTCTTCGCGCGTCGCGCCTTCTTCATACACGCCGCCTACGCCCGGGCAGTGTGCGACGTACCCGGACTCGGCCTTGCGGACCAGCACCGCGAACCGGTACCCGAGAATCTCGTGACGGCGCATCGAATCTGTCGTCTTTGACATGCCTCTCATACTACCATGTCTTCCGGCAACGTCAAGGGCCGCCTTGCAGCCCTGAATCCGACTTTGAGCTACCAGGACACCAAGAGCACCAAGCATACACCGGTTCGGCTCGGTGCCGCCGGATGAGGCACGGACCTGCGACTTGTGCCGGGGTCTTGGACAAGTCGGGATCGGATAGTTCAGAGTTCAGAATCCAGAGACCAGAATTGAGTTGCGAAACCGGAGGGGCAACCACGGATGGACACGAATGAACGCGGATGAGCGCGGACTCGGATAGTTCAGAACCCAGAGTCCAGAGACCAGAATTCGGAGACTGGAGGAGGACCAAGAGCTAACGGGCCAAGGGGGCGACCGCGAATCTGCGGTCAGCGGGTTGTGGATATGCTCGGCTTGAGCGGAATCGTGCGGACTCGACGTTCCGACGCGACTGTGAAGTGGCCGGCCAGAGGCAGGTTGCCGACAAGAATCCGGGCGAGTCGTTCGTGGATATACTCGACTGAGCGCGGGGGAAAGCGAAGAAGGACAACCCCGGCCGGCGCGGGCCTCTTCTCGCGGAAGACAAGATAGCCGTAGTCTTTGTCAAAGGTCAGGACGATGCGGTTCTCGCGGGTCGCGAGGTCCAGCACCTGCCAGTCCGGTGCTCCTCGACATACCAGCGTGGCCGATGTGATATCGAAGCCCTCGCTGACAAGCGCCTTCACGACCAGCAGCGGGATGTTTTCGTTAGCGAGGAAGCGCAACCGGCTCAGGGCAGGCTGTAGACTGCTTCTTCTTTGAGGAGTTCCGAGGTGTATCGAAGCGCCGCGAGGATGTCCTCGTGTCTGAGTTGTGGGTAGTTCTCCAAGACCTGGGCCTCGGTCCAGCCTTGACCGAGCAACTCGATAATGAACTCGACGGCAATCCTCGTCCCCTTGACGACCGGCTTACCGACGAGAACCTCGGGGTTCAGTTCGATTCTCTCTTGCCAGTCCATGATTTATTATACGTCCGGACCATCTGGAATCAAGAGGAGGGCGGTTCCAGTCCTGCTCGAATCTGGTCGCGCACGCAGGTGCGGTCTGCACCGAGCGATGCCTTTGTCGTCCGGGCTCGGTTTCGGATGAGGCACCGACCTGCGACTTGTGCCGGGGTCTGTTTGCCCTGAATCCGACATTGGAGCCACGAAAGTGAGAAAGACACGAAACGAACCTGTCTGCGTGCAACGCGCAGGCAGATGGGAGCCGAATGCCACCATGCCGTTTCATGCCGATCTCGTGCTTTCGTGGCCGTCAATCTTGGCTCTGGGGTTGGCGTGCATCATCGGCCACACAAGAGCACGCGCCGTGCCGGAACGGACACCGAGAAGCGTTCGCCTAACTATCCTAGATTGTGGCGGTTAGAACCTAGCCATATCGCATGTCCGAGCGGCTCGGTCTGATTTCCGCAACACACGTGTCCGAGAAATGATACGCCGAGGCAGGTCGAGATGGTTCGTACAACGCCTCGGACAGGAAGTTAAGTGAAAGGATACACGCCAATCTGGCGCGAATACGACCTAAGTCATTAAGTAACAACGTACTAAGATGGATCCACGAAAGTCCCCTCCCTCGTCCGGGGGATTGTCCTCCACGTCGTTCAGAAGGTCGCGGACAACGTTGTCTCGTACATCGTTCGGCGGGCAATCTCGACTGCGATCTGGCAAGGAGTCCGCTACGCAGCCTGACCGACAGTTCGGACCGGAGTTTGGCCGGCAGCGGCCCGCGATGCCGGCCGGATTGCCGGGCAGGACATCCGGCACGCAACCCACAGCACTCTCTTCCCAGTAGCTCCGGCCACGGCTTCCCCGGTCACTCGGCGAGTGACTTGTCCGGTTGCCCCGTGAGTCACCCGGTTCACGGCAAGGCCAATTGCGGGGACAGCCGTCGCTGGCTCGCGACTCGTGGCCGGGCCGAATCGTCGGACTCCGGCCATGTTTGACAGCGAGTATATAGGAATTGTCATATATCCTCAATCCATGAACGTTCACCCCGAGACCGGCCACCAGGTGGCCGAGGACGTCGTCGCGACGTTCACCCAGATGTTCGACCTGTTCCTGACCAAGGACAAGATGATGGGCATGATGCCCGGGCTGCTGCTCTACCTCGCCCGCCGGCCGGAGATGGTCGACCCCGTGCTTGCGAAGATGCTGCCGATGATGAAGGACATGAACATCGCGGTGAACGATGACCTGCTGGTCGAGATGATGCCTTCCGTCGTCAAGGCCGTAGACCGCGAGCCAGCGCTTCACGCGCCGTAATTGGGGCTTCCGTTTCGGCCAGAATGTGCATTATAGTGCACATTCCGCCGACTGCCCAAATCCATCCTAACTCCTCTATCCTCAATCATCTATCCTCTCTTCGCGCACCGACCCCTCCTATGCCTCCCCCGCAGCTTGCCCGCGGCCAGGTTGAGGTACATGTTGAGGGTCAGGTTGAGGCGCTTCGAGATGAGCATTGACCCGAACGACGACACGAACAATGACTGGAATAACGGATGACCCACGCTGTGGTTCAGGCCGAGGTCGAGGTCAGGATTCAGGTAAGGGTTGAGGTTAAGGTTCAGGTTGAGATGGAACGAACGATACACGTGCCGACGCAAGCGAGTCCGCAAGTGAGGATACTTCTGCCGGCACTTCGGGACGAACAACGACCGGTACTTGGCGAGACACAACTTCGCGTAGCGCGAAGCTCAAGTCATCCGCTCCAGCAGCTTCAACGTCGCCGCGCCGGTAGCGCCGTAGCTCTGGCGGTCGGGAAGGAGAGGGGGCGGCACGTTTGGTGCCGCCCCGGGTGTTGTTCAGCCCGGCCCGGAGCCTGTCCGCGGCCGCATAGCCGAGTTGAAGGAGGACGAGAGCGATGACGGAAGTCGCGGCGGCGCCGTCGCAGCTCAAGCCTTAAGCCCAAGCCGCAGGTGTACACTTGCGGTCAGACCACCGAACGGTAACCAGGGCCGGATTTCGGTGCGGGCATTCGGCTTGACATAGGCGGTCGGTGCAATATCCTCGCACCGGATGTTTGACGAGTATCGGCCGGCCGATTTCGCTGCCGTCGCAGAGTTTGCCGAACGCCAGCCCGAGTTCTCCTATCTGCAGGCAATCATCCGGGCGCATGACGAACGCCGGGTACGCGGCACGTGTCGCGTGTGGCGCGAGGCGAATCGCATCGTCGCGTTCTGTGCCATGGCCTACCCGACTCGGCGCGACGCCTGGCTCTACGGGATGCGCGTCGACCGCCGATTCAGGGGGCAGGGCATCGCCACCCGGCTGGCGCGCGCTTTGATCGGCCTGGCCCGGCAGGCGGGCATGACCTGGGTGGCGCTCGATACGAAAGACGTTCCGTCCAAGGCAGCGGTGTTCCGCATCTGCGAGCGGCTCGGCATGAGCCATGTCACCACCCACGCGACCACGATGTTCTGGAACATCGGGCCCGGCTTTGCCCGGCCGCTCCTCGAACCCGCGCCCGGCCCGTGGCCGCGTTCGCGCGACGCGCGGGTGATGATGCGCCAGCAGTTCCCGCTCTGGATCTGGCAGCGGCCCCGGTCTGAAGCCCGGTTGTTCTACATCGCCGGGGTCCGGGTGAGTGTGGAGTACGACGTTCACCGGGGCCGGCGCTGGGCCGCGGTCGGTGCTTTCGAGCGCCCGCCAGACACGCGGGCTTTCGTTGCCGGCCTGCTGGGACTGGCGGCAGGAAGACGCCGGGGAGTGGTCCTTATCTGTCCGGCCGCCTGGCAGTCGGCGCTCCGCCGCTGGGCCCGCGCGCTGGTGCCGGGATTGGCGCGCGGCGTGAACAGCAACTTCGATGCGTGGCGGATATACGGGCGGCGGCTGCGATGAGGACGTTGTCGGAAGGGAGTGGCCCATGACACCAGGGTACCGGCGAGCGGCGGTGTCGGTTCCGCTGCCGCAGGACTGCCGGCCGCGCCGGCAAGGGAGTAGTAGTCGGGCTCCCTTTGGATGACGGCAGTCCCGCAGAGCGGAATTCGCGACCGCCAATTGACGCCGACGCGGGCCCACGGCCAGGCTGTTCCAGACGTGTCGCCGCCCCGGAACCGATATCAGAGCCACGCAAGCACGAAGCGCACGAAACGGATCGAGTGAACCACCGATGAACACGGATAGCAGCCGGGCAGATTTCTCCGCGAAGCCCATCTGTGGCTGGCTGGCTACGCACTCCGGTTTGGCCTCAGCGGCCCAAGCCGGACAGAGCGTATCTTCGCGGCCATCTGTTTCGGAGTCAGGGCCGCCGCCGTCCCTTGACTTCCTGCCGGGCCCGTTCATAATACCGCGGTGCCAGCACCAGTAAGTCCGGACCTCAGGTCAGGTCGCAGGGCCAAAAGGGCCCGCCTGACCGTGATCGGGCGCTGACCAGTGGACCCACTTGAGCTGATTCACGCCGATATCGCCAGGAGCACGTTTACCGGGTGTGCCAGGAGCATCGTCGGGGAGCTGGCTGAGCTTGCCGGAGGCGGCAGGAAGCTCGCGGACCAAATCGCGGCCGAGGACGCGGTCAGGAGGTGCCTGCAGGTATTACTGCAGGTGCGATCATCCGCTGATTTCGGCGCGGTCTCGGCCAAGGCACTGCGGAGATTCGGCCGGGCGCTCGGAGACTTCACTGGTATCGGTGAAGTGCAACAGCAGTTGACGCGACCCTACACCGAAGAAAACGGCGACCCCGCGTCGGTTGCAGCCGAGCTGGACCGGCTGTGGCGGACGAATCAGGAGTATCTGGGGCTCCCGCAACTGCCGGCCGGATACTGGGCCCAGGCCTTGGCCGGGTACTACGCGGCGGCAGAGAGTGTCGTGCACGTCAGCCCGCTGCTCCGGGAGGTTCGCGGGCTGGGTCAGCCCCGACGACTGACCGTACTCCCTGATGCGCAGCAGATGCTCGAGAAGTACCTCGCCGAAGGCGCCCACCCGCCTCGTCCTCCGAGGTAGTCCCCCCGCGGCCAACGGCTGACTAGTTCTGCCCTGCTCTCCGGGTGTTTGAGTCGCGTCAAGGCCAGGCAGGCGTTACCGCATGAGGTTCGGGTTGATGGTCACGGCTTTCTCCAGCGCTTCGACCGCTTTGTCGGTCTGGCCCAGGTCGCGATAGGCGATGCCGAGGTTGTGCCAGGCCCCGAAGTGCTTGGGATTGAGCTCGGTCGCCCGCTGGTAGCTGCGTACCGCATGCTTGAGGTCCTGCTTTTCGTAATACGCCCGCCCCATGTTGTAGTACGCGGCCACGAACGTCGGCTCGATGCGCACGGTCTCGTGGTAGTGCTCCAGCGCCAGGTCGTACCGCTTCTTCTCCAGATGCAGGTTGGCCAGGTTGAAGTGAGCCTGGTAATAGTCGGACCGTTGGGCGATGGCTGACTCGAACGCGGCGATCGCCTGCGTTTCGTTAGCCGTGTGGAGATAGGCGAAGCCGAGGTTGTTGTAGATCTCGGCCGCGTTCCGGTTCGTACGGAGCGCCCGTTTGTAGGCATCGATTGCCCGGGGCCAGTCGGACCGCATGGCATGGGCGTTGCCGAGCTGGTTGTGTACGTCGGCAGCATCCGGCTCCAGGTCCAGGCAGGTCCGGAGCTCGCGGATCGCGTCGTCCGGCATTTCCTGCCGCAGCAGGGAGATGGCCCGGTCGGTGCGGGCCTGGACCAGGTTCGGGTCGAGCTCAAGCGTCCGCTCGCAGGCCTCGGCCGAACGGGGCCAGAGTCCGCGGGCCGCGCACATCGCCGCCAGGCTCTGGTAGAAGAGGCAGAACAGCGAACGCCGATCGACGATGGCGCCGCCCGCGAGCTGCGAGAAGGAGAGCGGTCGACGTTCGGTCAGCAGCCACGACACACTGCGGGTTCCGATCGGCACCTGCAGGCGGAGGCTTCCGTTCTCGAAGAAGAAGTCGGAGCAGAACCCGAGCTTGCAGATGATGACACTGTCAAACAGGGCAAGACCAAGCTCGTTGCCCGCGCTGCCTTTCGCCCCCAGGTAGTTGTCGATGACGTGAGTCAGCAGGAAATCGGTCGACACCCGAGCCGGTTTGAGCTGCCAGAGTTGCTCCTGCACCGCCTGCAGCACGGCCAGCGGCACGTCGAACTTGCCGGGAGCTTCTACCGGCACCGGGGCTTCGAGTGCCCGTTGCACCGCCGGTACCGATGCGACCGCGGCGAAGACCTGGTCCAGTCGCTCGGCGTAGCGGAGCAGCTCTTCTTCCTCGTGCTGGCCGGCGAGGACCAGCATGCAGTACGTGATGGCGGTGGCGCGGCCGAGGTTCCGTTCGACCTGCTCGAACACCGACACTGCCGCCGGCCCTGAACGGATGAAGTGCCGCGGCAGGATTTCCACGCAGGTGAGCACCTCGCGCAGCCGGTCGACCTCGCCGCTCGGTATTATGCCGAGGGCGCGCCGGGTCGCGGCCTCGCGCTGTTCGGCGTCGAGGAAAGCATCCCCCAGGCGTTCGGAAACGAGCCGGGCTTCGGCGTCGGCGCGGTTGGCTTCGAGTCGGGCGCGGAGGGGGTCGAACTGGGCGAATCCGGACAGTTCGGCCTGTCGCGGCTGGAAGCGCCAATTCGTGCGGCGGGCATAGTGCTCGGCCGGCAGGTCGGCAGGATAATAGCGGGCAGCTCGTTCCAGCACGCTCGCGACCTCTGCTGCAGCGCGGGCGGTGCGTTCCCGGGCCTTGGTGTCGGGAGTACTCATGGAGTTCCGGTGCCGGGAACAGGCCCGGCTTGCGGCGCCGGCAGGTGGTCGGGAACAGGATTGCGCGCGGACGTTCCACTCACGGCCGCTATTGTAGCGGCGCTCGGACGCACGTCAAGCTGAGGTGCATGCCGTTTCGAGTGGCCGCGACGGCATGTCTGTTCTCACCGAGGCCATGAAGCTCCAGTGACATAGTGCCTTCTCATTCCGGCGCAGGCGCCGCCTTGACAAGGGGTGGTCGGAGGCTAGAATTCGCAGCGATGCGTCTGAGCTGCGGAGAATGGTACAACGGTCAAGGGGTCAGGGAATGCAGTGCTCGTCACGCGACCCCTACGCCCAGGCCGGCGGCCAACGGTCGCAGGGGTCGGTGTCTTGTCCCTCTCATTGCCGTACTGCTCGCAGCCGTCGGCTGGGCCTGGGCTCAGCCCGCGCCTCAGGCGACGGGCTCCAAGTACTATGTCTGGGGTCGCGTGCGCGCGCCCGGGGCCTACAGTTTCGTGGCTTCCCCGGACATCGTGGAGTTGCTCTCCGCGGGCGGCGGGCCGGCTGAGAACGCGAACCTGAGGCGGGTGGTCCTGATTCGAGCCGTTACCCAGAAGCGGACGCGCATTGACCTGCAGAAGATGATGGACTCCGGGCAGGTCCTGCGGCTGGCTCCCGGAGACGTGGTCATCATACCGGCATCGCCGTGGGCCTACATCCGCGACGGGCTGGTAGTTACGACCTCGGTCGCGAGTCTGATTACCGTCGTCCTGACGATATTGACCTGGGCACGGCGATGAGCCCGGACGCGAAGCCCGGCGACCCGGCCGCCAAACCCAAGGATGGACGGCTGCCGGGCAGACCGGTAGCTTTCGACGGCAAGGCGACCTTCTACGACTACCTGGCGATGCTCGCCCGCCGGAAATGGCTGGCAATCGGGCTGTTTTCCGGAGTCCTGGCGTTGACCGTGGTGTTCATCGTCCGGACGCAGCCGGTCTTTGAGGCCCGGGCGACTTTCATGGTCACGCCCCGCGACGCGGGCAACGTCTTCGCCAACGGGATTCCCATCTATAGCTCCAAAGGCACCTACGGCGCCAACTGCATTGAACTCCTGCGCAGCCGCAGCATGGCGGCAAAGGTCGCCGCACGGCTGCCCGATTCGCTGAAGCTCCCAGCGGAGAAACTGCAGTCGATGGTCGCGGCCCGGCCGCTGCGCGAGACCGACGTCATTGAAATCGTGGCAACCGGTCCGTCCAAGGCGGCCGCCGTCACGGCCGCCAACCTCTATCTTGATACCTATCAGGAATACGACCTGGATCAGAACCGGGCCGACGTGGAGTCAACCAAGAACTTTATCGCGAGCCAACTGGACGTGGTGAAACCCCGGTTGGACTCGTCCGAGAAGAGGCTGGAGCAGTTCAAGACCACACACCAGATGGCCGACCTCAACGCCGAGACTCGGGCGGTCGTTGACCGGCAGTCCGGCGTCGCCGCCGCGTACCAGCAGGTCGAGGCTGAGATCAGGGCAAACGAGGCGGAACTCGCCTATGTCCAGGATCAGATCGACCAGGCCGGAGAAGAGGTGGCGGACAAGCTGGAGGGCATCGGGTCGCCGTTGATCTCCAGCCTTCAGGCCAGCCTGAACCAACTCGAGGTCGAGAGGACCAACCTGCTGATTGGCGGCTTCAGCCAGACTTCAGACCGGGTCCGGGACCTGGACCATCAGATTGACAGCACTCGCGTTAAGCTCGGGACCGCGCTGAAGGTCCTCATCACTCAGCAGGGATTCAATGACCCGGTCGGGCAGCTCGGTGCCCAGTTCGAATCGGCCCTGACCCTCAAGACCGGGCTGGCTGCTCTTCGGGCCCGGAAGGAGTTCTTGGCGACCGCGCTGGCACGCTACAACGAGCAGATCGCCGGATTGCCCGAGACCGAACGGATTCTGGCCGGTCTGACCCGCGACGCGGAAACCGATCGGACGGTGCATTCGCTGCTCTCCCAGCGCTACGAGGAGACGAAGATCCAGGCAGCCGGCCGACTGCCGTCGGTGAAGATAATCGACTACGCGCAAAGTGCGAGCCAGACCCAGCCTGACGTTCAACGGAGCATTTCCCTTGGCTTGATGCTGGCCTTGGCCCTTGCCCTCGGCTCGGTGTGGGGAGCGGAGTATCTTGATACCTCGATTCACGGTGCGCGCGAGCTGGAACGGAGGTCGTATTCGGTGCTGGGCAGCGTGCCCCATCTCTTGTCCGCCGACCAGCGCCGGTCCAGGCGGAATGGGGAGCTGACCTCTCACCTCATTACCCACACCGACGTCGAGTCTTCCGGAGCCGAGGCGTTTCGCATGCTGCGCACGGGCCTCGCCTTTGCGAACGCCGAGCGCAAGCTGCAATCAATAGCCGTGACCTCGCCGGGTCCGAGCGATGGCAAGTCGACCGTCGCGGTCAACCTCGCGTCGGTGCTGGCCCAGGCAGGATCCCGTGTTCTGCTGGTAGACGCAGACCTGCGTCACCCGATGCTCCACACCGTATTCAAGCGCGGGAAGAAGCCGGGTCTGTCCGACCTTGTCGTCCTGAACAGCGACCCGGCCCAAGCCATCTTTCCGACCGGTCTGGACGGGTTGTCCTGCCTTCCCTGTGGTACCGTTCCGCCGAGCCCGGCCGACCTGCTCACGCTCAATGGAACCCGGGCACTGCTGGAACGGCTGAGGGGCGAGTACGACTATCTGGTGATTGACACGCCGCCAGTGCTGGTCGCAGCCGACACGCCGATTGTCGGGGCGCTGGTCGACACCAATATCATGGTCGTACGGGCCGGCCGGACCGCTTTCGACGCGCTCGAAGATGCCCGCAGAGCCATGCTCAATGGCGGCGCGCACCTGTCCGGCCTGGTGGTAAACGATGTGCAGCGGTCAAAACGCTACGGTCGATACTACCACTACTACTACAAGT
>Ga0208047_1000971_pt1 | contig 10693 bp, 15 predicted proteins | sample Kivu_220m_FD_184162 | JGI IMG/M metagenome (GOLD analysis project Ga0208047, IMG submission 184162) | Freshwater microbial communities from Lake Kivu, Western Province, Rwanda to study Microbial Dark Matter (Phase II) - Kivu_220m (SPAdes)... | ecosystem: Environmental > Aquatic > Freshwater >...
CATGCGGGTGGCCAGCAGGGATTGGTGGCCGTCGCGGAGCATGAGGTCGCAGATTTTTAGGGGGTTCATGTTGCCTCCACTATTCCGCGAACAGATCTTTAGCCTTAAACATCAACACCAACGCCCCCTCCTCCGACCGCGAGCGGTGCTTCTCCCCTGCCAGCACGGCCAGGCTCTCCATCAGGCCCAACATCACGCTGGTGCCGTCGGCGTAGTCTATGGCCATCTCTCCCTCCAGCACCAGGTACATCTCATCTTTGGGATGCTGATGAAAGAGGTAGGTGCCCACAATGCGGACCAGATAGGCGCAGTAATCGTCCACTTGCCCAACTACGAGATGCTTAAACGGATCGGCCAGCCCAGCAGCAACCTCGGCGATATTGACTTTTTCAGCCATTGCTCCTCTCCTACAACGGTATATTCCCATGCTTCTTCGGCGGGTTCGCGTCCCGCTTATTCTGCAAGAACCTCAGGGCCTCGATGAGACGGGGCCGCGTCTCTTGCGGCTCAATGACGTCGTCCACGTAGCCGCGAGCGGCGGCAACGTAGGGGTTGGCGAACTGCTCGCGGTACTCCTGCACCAGCCGCTCTTGCTCTGCGTCCGGATCCTCGGCGGCAGCGATCTCCTTGCGGAAGACGATGTTGACCGCTCCCTCCGGTCCCATCACCGCAATCTCCGCCGTGGGCCAGGCATAGGAGATGTCACCCCGAATGTGCTTGGAGCTCATCACGTCGTAGGCCCCACCGTAGGCCTTGCGGGTGATAACGGTGATCTTGGGGGCCGTGGCCTCGCAATAGGCGTACAACAGCTTGGCCCCGTTGAGAATGATCCCGCCGTGCTCCTGCTCCACCCCCGGCAGGAAGCCGGGCACGTCCACGAAGGTGACGATGGGGATGTTGAAGGCGTCGCAAAAGCGGACGAAGCGGCCGCCCTTTCGGGAGGCGTCAATGTCCAGCACCCCAGCCAGCACCATCGGCTGCTGGGCGACGATGCCCACACTGAAGCCGCCCAGGCGGGCAAACCCCACGATGATGTTCTGCGCCCAGTGCTCGTGTACCTCCAGGAACACCCCGTCGTCCACCACGTGCCGGATGACGTCCTTCATGTCGTAGGCTCTGGTCGGGCTATCTGGGATAATGGTCTTCAGTTCCTCGTCCATCCGCTCCTCCGGGTCGGCGGTGGGGACGAAGGGCGGGTCCTCCAGGTTGTTCTGGGGGATGTAGCTCAGCAATTGGCGGATGAGGCCCAGGCAGTGCTCCTCGTTCTCGGCGGCGAAGTGGGCCACGCCGCTCTTGGAGGCGTGGGCCATGGCCCCGCCCAGTTCCTCGAAGGTCACCTCCTGGTGGGTGACGGCGCGAATGACGTCGGGGCCGGTGATGAACATGTGGCTGGTGTCTTTGGTCATCAGGATGAAGTCGGTCATGGCCGGGGAATAGACGGCGCCGCCGGCGCAGGGGCCCATGATGGCCGAGATCTGGGGGATAACACCGGAGGCCAATACATTGCGCAGGAAGATGTAGGCGTAGCCGGCCAGGGAGACGACCCCCTCCTGGATACGCGCCCCGCCAGAGTCGTTGAGGCCGATGACCGGCGAGCCGTTCTTCATGGCCAGGTCCATGATCTTGCACACCTTCTCGGCGTGGACCTCGGACAGGCTGCCGCCGAAGACGGTGAAGTCCTGGGAGAAGACGTAGACGCGGCGGCCGGTGATGGTGCCCCAGCCGGTGACGACGCTATCCCCCAGGTATTTTCTCTCCTCCATGCCGAAACCCACGGCACGGTGTACGGCGAACATATCCAGTTCACGGAAGGAACCGGGATCGAGCAATTTCTCCACCCGCTCGCGGGCGGTCATCTTGCCGCTTGCGTGTTGGCGGTCAATACGCTCCTGTCCGCCGCCCAGGCGGGCCTGCTCCCGCATCTGGCGCAGTTGCTGGACTTTGTCCTCAATATCCATTGCGTGCCTCCCCAAGAGATAATGTTAGCTTACCCGCCTAGCTCTCAGCCATGCCCTTTTTCAAGCCCAGCAACCGTAGCCAACGCTGCCAGCCAGCCCTCCACTGGAAAGACCGCGCCCGAATCGTGCCTACGATGCCGAAGGGCAGGAAAACGACAATCAGCATGAAAATGGTGCCGTAGATCAGCGTCCACGTGGGGCCGAACCATCTCTCCAGCCAATAGCCCAGGAGCTGGACGATGGTGGCCCCGATGATCGGCCCGATGAGCGTACCCACGCCGCCGATAATCGTCATGGCCAAGGCGTCAATCGTCTTGTACGTGCCCAGCACAGCGGGGGTGACGCTTACGTTGAAGAGCGCCAGGAGCGCACCCGCCAGGGCGGCGAACAGGCCGGCGGCCACAAAGGAGATTAGCTTGTACCACATCGTGTTGTAGCCGATCATCGTCGCCCGGCTCTCGTTATCGCGGGTGGCGATCATGACCCGCCCGGTGGGCGAGTCGATCAGCCGTCGGGCGGCGAGAAAAAGGGAAGAGCGCCAGGAGGGCCAGCACTACCAGGTAGATCCACCATCGCTGCCACCATTGGGCCAGCGACGATCCTTGAGTGGGCATGGAGCGGGTTGTCATCTGCTTACTCCTTTTTACCAAAGATGCCCGCCGGGCGCACGAGCAAGACAACGGCCATGATCAGCACCGTTGAAGCCTTGGCGATAGCGGGACTCCCGCGGATGGTTGCTTCCACGAAGGGCACGTTGATTCCCGAAGCCACGAAATGGTCGCCGAATGCACGGGCCAGGCCCAGCAGCAACGTGCCGACGGCCGCTCCGGGGTAGCTCCCCATGCCGCCGATGACCACGGCGATAAACGCTTGCAGCAAAAAGCTGGAGCCCATCGCCGGGTACACGCCCAGGAATGGGGCGGCAATCACACCGCCCACCGCCGCCAACGCAGAGCCGAGGGCAAACACGAGAGTGAACACCTGTCGCACGTTGATGCCCAGTGCCTGCACCATTACGCTGTCTTGTACCCCCGCCCGGATGATCATGCCGATGCGGGAACGCTTCAACAGAAGGCCCACGGCCACGAACACCAGCACACCCACCGCAATGATGAACAAACGATAGGCAGGGAAAGCTCGCCCCAACACATCAATGGATCTACAGTGCTCCGAGAACCAGGCGAAGAGCGATTCGGAACGACAGGCCTCAGTGAAAAAGGAAGGCGGCTGCATGGGTTGGTTTCCCTCTTCGCCCCAAATCCCTTATAAGTGCACGCCAAAACGTTCGGCCACCACCGCCCCGGCCGTCACTGCCAGGAAGAAGGGAACGGTGTTGAAGAGCAATCGCGGGTTGGCAAAGGTGGACAGCCCCACGTAGGCCCCCAGCACAAAGACGGCACCGTGGGCAAAGTTCAGCACGTCCATCAGGCCAAAGATGAGCGAGAGACCAGAGGCGATCAAGAAGTAGAGAGCCGCCAGGGTCGCGCCCGAAAGCAAGATGGACACCCCCACTTTGGGTTCCATGCCCCGCGTGACGATCAAAATGCCCACCAGGGCAACTACCAAGGTGATGATGAGCGCTCGATTTTTGCGTAGTGTTTCAATGTTCATAGTTGGCTCCCTGTCAAATCTAATCTCTTCAGGCCGCACCCAGGTAGCGGCGGATGGTCTCTTGATCATCTACCAGGTCGGCCATCAGGCCGCTCTTGACGGACCTGCCAGCCTCGATGATGGTGTATCGGTCGGCCAGTTGGCTGGCCATGATGAAGTTCTGTTCGACCAGCAGCACGGTGGTGTGAGCGGACAGTTGGCGGACGGCTTCCATGACCTGTTCGATGAGCACCGGCGCCAGACCCTCACTGGGCTCGTCAATCAGCAACAAGCGGTTGTCGGGCACCAGCGCACGGGCGATGGCCAACATCTGCTGCTGCCCGCCGGAGAGGTTGCTGCCGGGCAGCTTGATCAGCCGCTTGAGGTCCGGAAAGAGACCGAAGATAAAGTCGGCTCGCTGAGCCAGGTCGCCCTTTTTGCGTTCTGCGATCTTCAGATTCTCTTCCACACTCAGGGCGCGGAAGATAGCGCGATGTTCGGGGACGTATCCGATACCTCTGCTGGCAATCTGGTGGGGTGGCTGTCCCTGAATCTCTTGGCCGTTGAAAGCTATAGTGCCCTGGCGTGGCGGGGTGAGACCAAGGATGGATTTGAGCGTGGTCGTCTTGCCCGCTCCGTTCCGCCCCAGCAGCGCCGTAATACTTCCCTCAGGCACCTCAACCGAGACGCCTTCCAGGATATGGAACTGGCCGATGAAAGTGTGGATGGAATTAACCTCGAGTACATTCATACTCCCATCGCCTCCCTAAAGTCGCCATACAACTCGCCCAGGTAGGCCGATTGCACCACTTCGTTGGCCGCAATCTCGGCCGGCGCGCCCTCGGCCAGAACCTGGCCCTGATGCATCACCGTGATCCAATCGGAGACGTTCATCACCAGGTCCATCTTGTGCTCCACCAACATGATGGTTTTGTCTCCCCGGCTGCGGATGTGTTGTATGACGTCCATCAGGAGCGGGATCTCCTCTCTGGCCATGCCGGCTGTGGGCTCATCCAAGAGCAGCAACTCAGGGTCGGCGGCCAAGAGGATGGCCAGCTCCAACTTGCGTTGGCCGCCGTGGGGAAGCACGCGGGCCGGCAGGTTGGCCTGGTCGGCCAGACCGACCTGGGCGACGATCTGGCGGGCACGCTCCTCGTAGCGAGTGAAACGCCGGTAGTGCTGCCAGAACCTGAAGTTGTCCCGGCCTAGCGCCTGCGCTGCCAGCCGGACGTTCTCCAGCACGGTCAGGTTGGGAAAGACGTTGGTGATCTGGAAAGAACGGCCGATGCCCAGGTGCGCCGTGCGATGGGCGGGGAGAGCGGTGATGTCACGCCCTTTGAAGATCACTCGCCCGCTGGTCGGCTCCAGGTTGCCGCTGAGCAGGTTGAAGAACGTGGTTTTGCCGGCACCGTTGGGACCAATGATCGAGTGCAGCGAATGAGCTTTGACCTTGAGGCTCACGTTAGCTAAGGCGACAAGCCCGCCAAAGTCCTTGCGCAGATTGTGGGTTTCCAGGATGATTCCGTTTTCCAATGCTCGCACTCCACAAAAGACGATGTAGTGGGGAGAGGCGCAGCCGCGTCTCTCCCCACTCTAGATTGTCATCTACGGGCAGCGGTCGGCGTAGTTCTCCGGCAGTTGACACGGGGGAGCCGTTTCCTCAGGGCTGTACTCCTTGAGCAACTCGACGAACTTCAGGTCGGGATCAGTCACGTTGTCCACCCGCACGAAATACAGCGGCTGCAGAGCCACGTGGTCGTAAGGGCGAATGATGACCTTGCCCTTTACCCAGCACGCTGCAAACAACGCTGTAGATGAACATGCCGTGCGCCACCGTCCGCCCAAACTTGGTTCGGGCAGCGAATGTGGGGTCCACGTGGATGGGGTTGTTGTCCCCGCTCAGGGCAGCAAAACGGTCAAAATCTGCTTGGCTGAAGACCCGTTTAACGCTCTCTACCTGGCCAACTTGAAGTGGAATGCTCATTCACGCCTTCCGTACCCATTATAGTGCACTATGTCTTCCAGCGCAACTTTGCCCCTGAGCAACGCCGCCAGCTTGTACTGATCCCCGCGGCGAAAGTCGGTGAGAGCTTCCAGCGGCTGGACAGGGCGCTCCTTCGGCGGCTCGTCGTGGTAGCCCAACGGCGTTACGGCGACGACCTCCACCTCGTCGGGGATGTTCAACGTCTGCTTCAGTGGTGTGTCGTCCATCATCGGATTGCCGAACCAGCGCGTGCCCAGGCCCAGGGAAGTGAGATCAATGGCCTGGCCCATGCCGACAGCGTTGTAGAAGAAGTTGCCGTAGGTCACTTGGGCCCCCTTGGGGCGGCCTGTGGTGCCAGACGTGTAAATGATGGCCCAGGTGTCGTCGTAGGTGAGGGGCGGCATTTCGACGCCTTGCGGCGAACTGGCGGTCAGCGCGCCCTCGTAGGTCCATTCGCCCTCCTGCGCTTCGTCGTCTATGACCACGTAGAACTCGCAACTGATCTGAGGCCGGAGCGTGTCCACCGCCTCGGCGAAGTTCGGCTCGTAGATGAGGACGCGGGGCGCACAGTCGTTGATGATGTATTCCAGTTCTGCCACGGCCAGCCGCCAGTTGAGGGTGTTCAGAATGGCGCCCATCTTGCCGCAGCCAAACAGCACCTCGAAATAGTCGGAGCTGTTCTGAGCCAGGATGGACACCCGGTCACCTCGTTGGATGCCCAGGGTGTCTTGCAGAAAGCTGGCGAAGCGGTTGGCTCGTTCGTTGAATTGAGCGTAGGTGAACTGTCGCCCGGTGTGGGCATCCACCAGCGCCAACTTGTGCGGCGTCCGCTCGGCGTGTCGTTTGATCCAGTCGAAGTGGTACATCTTCCCTCCTATCCACGCTGTTTGGTCAGAAAACCCAGCATCAACGAGTTAAAAACGCCCGGCTGTTCCCAGCACACTGCGTGACCGGCGTGCGGCACGACGGCGAACTCGGCGTGGGGAATCTCGCGGGCGATGGTCTCGGCGTATTGGCGCGGCTTGAGGATGTCCTCCTCGCCGACGATCACCAGGGTCGGGACGGCGATTTTGTGCAACTCGGCGGTCACGTCCAATCGGGAAAAGCTCAGCAATAACTCGCGCAGGGCGTCAAAACCATTGGTTCCACCTATGCTTTTTGATTTTTATGCTAGGCTGTGCTATACTACAAGCGTAACTTCACCTATCTCTCGAACCCCGCACAGGGAGGACGTGGCATGTTTCTGAATCGTGAACGGGAACTGGGTTATCTGGACAGCCGTTACAGCCGGCAAGATGCCGAAATCGCGGTGATCTATGGCCGACGGCGGGTGGGCAAGTCGGCGCTGGCTTTTGAGTGGAGCAAGGACAAACGCCGCGTCTTCTTTTTCGCTCAACGTCTGGACAGCGACACCCTGCTCCGCCAATTCTCCCACGAACTGGCTCTGTTGGATAAGTCCAAGGCCGAAGTGCCGGCCGATTTTTCGTATCCCGATTGGGAAAGTGCCTTCAGGGCCATGGGCGACCTGACGCAGACAAGCCGACTGGTGGCGGTGATAGACGAGTATCCCTACCTGGTGGAAATGGTGCCGGGCATCTCGACGGTGCTGCAGAAGGTATGGGATCTGGCCCTGCAACACACCAATCTGTTCTTGATTCTGACCGGCTCCGTGCTCAGTGTGATGCGCCGTCACCTCCTGGTGAGCGAGGCGCCCCTCTATCGGCGGCATACCTGGCCATTTGAGTTACGTCCTCTGCGGGTGAATGACCTCTCTGCTTTCTTCCCCCGCCGCTCCCCCGCCGAACTGGTGGATACCTTTGCTGTGTTAGGCGGCATGCCGCACTACCTTATCTCTGTGGACCGCGAAGCCGGTCTGATGCAGAATATTGAGCAGGACATCCTGTCGCCAGCGGGCTCTCTCTTCGACGAACCCCGCCTGCAACTCCACGAGGAACTGCGCGGTGACATCGAGAGCTACATGCGACTGCTTGGCGCCATTGCCCGTGGGGCTCACCAGCGGCGCGACATCGCCACTGCCTCTGGCCTGAACGACACCAACAAGGTAGGCTGGCACCTGGGCGCGTTGGTGGAGTTGGGTCTGGTGGAATACCGCCAGCCGGTAGGCCGGGTCAGCAAACCGAGACAATGGGGCACCTATCACCTTCGCGACCCCTTTTTCCGCTTCTGGCATCGTTGGGTGCTGCCCCGGCGAAGCTACCTGGAGATTGGCCAGGGACAGCAGGAAGTCCTGGATCAGATCCGGCAGAGCATGCCCTACATCGTCGCCCCAGTGTGGGAAGAGATTGCCCGGTCTTTTCTGTACTCCGCCACCGCACGGGGCGAGATCCCCATGCAGATTGAGGAGATCGGCAGTTGGTGGTCCCGCGATACCCAGATTGACGTGGTGGCTGTCAACCGCGCCGAGCGTCGCGTCGTTTTCGGCGAGGCAAAGTGGCAACGGGCCACCGTCACCCAGGCCGACCTGGACCGGCTGGTCAGTCGCGGTCTGCGCTGGTTGGACGGCGACACGTATTGGGACGTGCACTACGCCTTCTTCGCCCGCGAGTTCGGCCGCGTGTCAGACTCGGCCGCCTCAGACCCCCATGTTCACCTCTATACCCCCGAAGACCTGGTAGATTGGTAGGTCGGTAGATCGGTAGCCCAGTTTCCCAATCTACCGATCTACCAGTTTCCCGATTTCCCGCTTCAAAACCTTCCCCGCCGCCGAAATCGGCAACTCGGACAGGAACACGACGCTCTTGGGCACCTTGTAGCGGGCCAGGTGGTCTTGCATGAAGGCGATCAGTTCCTCTTCGGTGGCTGTCGCGCCGGGCTTGAGCACGACGCACGCTTTGCCAACCTCGCCCCATTTGGCATCTGGCACGCCAACAACAGCGCACATACCCACGGCGGGATGCCTGTACAGCGCGGCCTCGATCTCGGCCGGGTAGACGTTCTCGCCGCCGGAGATGAACATATCCTTTTTGCGGTCCACGATGTAGAAGTACCACTCCTCGTCGTATTTGGCCAGGTCGCCGGTGTGAAACCAGCCCTCGTCGTCCACGACCTCAGTTGAGGGTATTCCAGGCGATCATGCGGTGGCTGACCATGGCCGCCTTTGGCAGTCCCGTGGTGCCGCCGGTGAAGATGAGGGCAGCGATGTCCTCGGCCTCTAACGATTCACAGGTGACGGGGAGCTTCGTAGATTCGGAAAGCGTAGATTCGTAGAGTTGGCTGCCGGGGATGCCGTTGCCTTCAACGTGGAGATATTGGCGTATTGTGTATTGCGTGTTGTGTGTCGCGGCTTCTAGTTCGGCCACGTTGTCTTTGAAGTCGTCGGAGTAGATCAACACTTTTGGCGTGGTGTTCTCGATGATGCCGGCCAGTTCCCGCCAGTGGAGCCGCCAGTTGAGGGCGGTGTGGACGGCGCCCAGCTTAGAGCAGGCAAAGAAGCAGTCCAGGTGCTCGACGCCGTCGCGGGCCAGGATGGCCACGCGGTCGCCTTTGGCAACACCTGCCACGTCTCGCAGCCAGTTAGCGAAACGGTTAGCGCGCTCGTTCATCTGGCGATAGGTCAATCGCCAGGTCGGGTCTTTGCCGGCGTCAACGATGGCTAGCTTGTCGGGGCTGTAGATTTCACGTCGGCCCAGGTAATCGCCAATGTACATTTTGCAGTTCCCTCTCTTGCCAATTAGCTGCCTTTGGTGTATACTTTGTTCATCACCATGTCATGCGAAACTGAGGTGTATGATGACCCAAGAAACAGTTCGATTAGGTGAGACGTTGACGCTTCCCTTCCGGTGGCAGGAAACCCTTCACGCTGCCGATGGCGACGAGTTGACGGTGCTCTATCATGAGGATGGTATCCTGATCCTCAAGGACCTGGTCAACCTGTATGAGTCGCTGAGGGCCTTCTCTGAGATGGTCTCTCCCTCTCGTGACGAGTACGAGGCTCGCATCGCTGAAATGGCGGCTGAGTACGAAACTTGCGGTCTGGTCCAACTGGCCGCTGAGTACGAAGGGCCAGATGAGCCCATGTCCCCTGAACTAGAGGCTCTTTACCTGGAAGCCGAGCGAGAGATCTACGAGTCCCACCTGCCTCCTCTCCGCGAGGGGGCAGTCGTCGAGTTGCCGCCGGAATTCGTGGAACGGTTCAAGCCGAAATCCGATGAGTGATAATTTCTATCTGCCAGTTCACTCCCCCGGTGTTCGCCGAGGAGATATCTACCGCTTTCGCCCCGTCCCTTGGCTCTCTCCACCTGTGTGGGTGCTGGGCCATATAGACTGGACAAACCGACGGGCTACCATACGACTGAGCAACTTGAGTGATGCTTTCCACGATCGGTCACGGTACAACCAGGAATATGTCATCGCCGAGGCCAAATTGCGCTATGTGATTGTTTTGTATCTCGCCACACCTCACGCTCTGTCTGCTTCGGTGATTCCCGTATACTCGTTTGCCGACCACAAAAACCCCGCATTTCTCAAAGCCATCTGCCAAGGAAGGCTACACGACAAACTCTACCTCCCTGCGGACAGTGACCTGGACATCCGCGAATCCTACGCTGACCTGGGCCAAGTACAACCGATGCATACCGGTTTTTTGACCGATGATACAAAGGTTGGCCGACTATCCCTCGCATTTTGGCGTGCCATGCTCGTGCAGTACAGTCGGTGTTTGACTGGTCGCTAGATAGCACTATGTCCACCGCCAGGCGACGGCTGCCATCGCCAACCCTCCTCCGCTGGCCCAGAACACCACGTTGTCCCCCGGCTTCGGCCCCACGCCTCGCTCGAGAGCATCGTCCAGCGCCGCAGGAATGCAAGCTGAGCCCAGGTAGCCCCACTTGTCCATGATCCAGTGGGTCTTGCTCATCGGCTGGCCCAGGTTCTCCATGACGTACTCGATGGTGCGCAGGTTGAGCTGGGTGAACAGGTAGAAGTCAATCTCTTCCACCGTGAGGCCGGCCTTGCGTACTACCTCTCGGATCAACGGCGGCCAGTTGTCGCTGTTGAAGGTGGCGGGGAACTTGCGCACGAACTGGACACGCGGCTTGCCCAACTCGTTCACCACCTGCGGCGTGGCCGGGCGGTAGGTGCCGCCACTGTAGATGCCCAGGGCGTCGTGATACTCCCCGGCGGCGATCAGCTTACCGCTGAG
>Ga0208047_1000974_pt1 | contig 10680 bp, 14 predicted proteins | sample Kivu_220m_FD_184162 | JGI IMG/M metagenome (GOLD analysis project Ga0208047, IMG submission 184162) | Freshwater microbial communities from Lake Kivu, Western Province, Rwanda to study Microbial Dark Matter (Phase II) - Kivu_220m (SPAdes)... | ecosystem: Environmental > Aquatic > Freshwater >...
AGTGCCAGCGAACCTGACCCTGCGGCACACCTTTCTGATTGGGATTCCTGCGGCAGACGCTTTTCTTGTCCGTCTGTACTTCCTCAGTTGCTTCGCTGTCAGCTTCCGTGGTCTCGGTCTGCACCGGCTGCGAGGCCGAATTGGTTTTAGCCGTATCCTCGCTCCAGAACACCCAGCCGTTACAGGGATGTCCTGTTACCGAGCTGCCGGCGGCTGAGATGCTCTTGTAATCCTCTCCCATGACGCGGTAGACGAGTTTGCCGTCGTTCTCGACCACTTCGCAGGTGTACTCGACCTTGTGGTACTTGCCGGTCAGCACCATCCCGGGTTTGATCTCGCGATTGTTAATTGCCATTTGATACCTCCTACTTTTAAGTTACTCACATTCATCACTCACTCTGCAGAGGAAGTCAATAGATTTGCTCAGCAAATTGGAAGGATATTTTGAAAGGACGTAAACCTCGCCCCACCAAGATCAAGATACTTGAGGGCGAGAAGAATAAAAATAGAATAAACCGGCGTGAGCCAAAGCCTCACCCGGGCCGTCCCACCTGCCCTGACCATCTCAGCCAGGCCGCTAAAACCGAGTGGAAGCGCATCGTGCCCCAGCTTGAGGAGATGGGACTACTGACCAAGATCGACCGCACCGAGCTGGCCTTCTACTGTCAGGCCTATGCCAGGTGGAAGAAAGCCGAGGCTGTGCTCAATGACAAGGGCGAACTGTACAAGACGCAGAGCGGCAACGTGATCATCTCACCCATGCTCTGGGTGGCCAACAGGGCCATGGAGCAATGTCACAAGTTTCTAGTCGAGTTCGGCATGACGCCTGCCAGCCGTGGCAGGATCAGCGTTAGTAGGCCAGGTGAGGACGACGGCTGGAACAAACTGCTCGATTTTTGCAAAGAGACCACGAAGGCGCCATGAAACAAAACTTCAGTGAAGCACGAGCCAAACGGGCCGTCGAATTCATCCAGCGTTTGAGGCATACCAAAGGTCAGTGGGCCGGGCAGAACTTCATTCTGCAGGACTGGCAGCGCGAGAAGATCATCCGCCCGTTATTCGGCACCGTCAATCCCGATGGCTCCCGGCAATATAGAACCTGTTACGTTGAGCTGCCGCGCAAGAACGGCAAGACCACCGTCGCCTCGGCCATTGCTCTGTACTTGCTTTATGCTGATAGCGAGGCCGGCTGCGAAATCTACAGCGCCGCCAACGACCGGCCTCAGGCTGCCCTGGTTTTCAACGAGGCGGCGGCCATGGTACGCCAGGAGCCCAACCTGTTTAACATCTCCAAGATCGTGGACAGCCAGAAGCGCATCGTCTATCGCAGGTACAACTCCTTCTACAGCGCCATCTCGGCTGAGGCCTTCACCAAGTGGGGCATCAACGCCCACGGGATTATTTACGATGAATTGCACGCTGCGCCCGACCGCGATCTGTGGGATACCTTAACCACTTCGACCGGCTCACGGCGCCAGCCATTGACTCTGGTGATCACGACGGCAGGGTATGATCGCAATTCGATCTGCTGGGAGCAGCACAATTACGCCCTGAAGGTGCAGAACGGCATCATTGAGGATCCCACCTTCCTTCCGGTGATTTTTTCCGCCGCTGAGGATAGGGACTGGAAGGATGAGAGAGTTTGGGCGTTATGCAATCCGGCGCTGGGCACCTTTCGCAGCATCGACGAGATGCGTACCCTCTGCAACAAGGCGCAGCAGACGCCGGCCCTGGAGATGGCCTTCAGACGGTTGTATTTGAATCAGTGGGTGAATTCCGTAGAAAGGTGGCTGCCCATGGACGCCTGGGATGCCTGCAACGGCGCGGTCGATGTTGAGAAACTCAATGGCCGCACCTGTTACGCTGGGCTGGATTTGTCCGCCACCACCGACCTGACTGCCCTGGCACTGGTTTTTATCGATGATGACGGCTATCTTGACGTGCTGATGCACTTCTGGATACCAGGAGACACTGCTGTGGATAAAGAGAAACGGGACCGCGTGCCCTACCGCGTCTGGGCGCAAAGTGATCTGATCAATCTCACCCCCGGTAACGTCATCGATTACCAGTACATCCGCCACACTTTGCATGAGTTGAGAGAGAAATATGACATTGCTGAGATTGCCTTTGACCGCTGGGGAGCGACCAAGCTGTGCCAGGACTTAACCGACGACGGCTTCTTGATGGTCCCCTTTGGCCAGGGCTTCGCTTCCATGAGCGCCCCAACCAAAGAGCTGATGAACCTTGTGCTGAGCAAGAAGATCAGGCACGGCGGGCATCCTGTGCTGAGGTGGAACTGCGACAACCTGGTCGTGCGCATGGACCCGGCCGGTAACCTCAAGCCTGACAAGGAGAAATCGACCCAGAAGATAGACGGCATGGTGGCCCTGATCATGGCTATCGACCGGGCCAGTCGGCACAGCAATCTGATCGAGACGTCGATGTATGAAACGCAGGGACTCACAGTTATATGAAGATACCATTCTTAAAGAAGCTGCTCGGTAACTCAGCCGCCGGATCCTTAAACAGGGTGGATGACCCGCTCAACCTCTACTGGCGCAGGAGCAACACCGGCGCCAGTGTTACCGAAACCACAGCGCTTTCGGTTGTAACGGTTTACGCCTGCGTGCGCATCTTATCTGAAACGCTGGCTTCCCTGCCGTTGCATCTGTACAAGAGGCTGGAACGCGGCAAACACAGGGCCATTGAGCATCCTCTCTACCAGATATTGCACGACATACCCAATCCGGAGATGAACAGCTTTACCTTCCGCGAGACCTTGATGGCGCATCTGGTTACCTGGGGCAACGCCTATGCCGAGATTGAATGGGACAACTACACCAAGGTCAAGGCGCTCTGGCCATTACGGCCAGATAGGATGCAGGTCTGGCGGGAGAACGACCAGATTATTTACAAATATTACCTGCCCAATGCTGCAGGCATGGTAACCCTGCCTTCATACCGTGTCTGGCATATCCCTGGACTGGGCTTTGACGGGCTTGTTGGTTACCCTCCCATCACACTGGCCCGTGAAGCCATTGGTTTATCGCTGGCCACGGAGGAGTTCGGCGCCAGGTTCTTCGGCAACGGCGCGGCTCCGGGCGGTGTTCTTGAGCACCCGGCCAAACTCTCCAAGGAAGCACAGGAAAACCTGCGTAAATCTTGGAACGAGATGCACTCCGGCCTGTCCAACCAGCACCGGCTGGCCATCCTGGAAGAGGGCATGAAGTGGAGCAAGGTCGGCATACCGCCCGACGATGCTCAGTTCCTGGAGACCCGCAAGTTCCAGCGCAATGAGATAGCCTCATTCTTTCATATACCGCCCCACATGATCGGAGATCTTGACCGGGCCACCTTCTCCAACATCGAGGAGCAGGCTTTAGAGTTCGTGGTCTACACCATGCGCCCTTGGTTGGTGCGCTGGGAACAGTCGATCAACCAGAAGCTGCTCAATCCTGATGAAAGGGCGGATTATTTTGCTGAATTCCTGGTGGATGGACTGCTGAGGGGTAATATCCAGGCACGCTATCAGGCTTATGCTACGGGTCGTCAGTGGGGCTGGCTGTCGGCCAATGATATCAGGGAACTTGAAAATCAGAACCCGCTGCCAGGAGAGGAAGGCGATATTTATTTGAATCCCATGAATATGGTGCCGGCTTTGCAATTATTAAGAACAAACGAACAAAAGGAGTATAAGTGACCCCGCTAGGCTGAAATTGGATCAATTGATACGGAATCGAAACACACCACAAAAGTTGGCTCTCAGGTTCAATATGTTCGCTACCAAGTGCATTTTCTATTTTGTGGTGTAGTGACCAGCATATCATAACTAACGATTGTAGAAAGCACTACACTAGAACGCAAAATCCTCTACTAGAACTTCACATTTATTGACTGGTCATCTATAATGTTTTTGTTCGAAATAATAAAGGCAGCTGGAAAGGAAGAGGTTGTAATGCAGCACTGGTATCAGTGTCCTTATTGCGGTAACAATGTAGCCTATGGTCAGCCGGGATGTTCCCGTTGTGGCAATAAATTACAGTGGCAACAACCACAGCCACCACCACAACCAGTACAGCCTTTACACTATCAGTCAACACCACAGTACCAGCAGCAGTATCAAAAGCCAGACCAAGCTCCTCAACAATTCCAACAACAGCCTCCTCGGTTTCCGCAAGAACCCGAAAAACCAAAGTCAAACACAGGGAAAATTGTATTTGCCATTATTGCAGGTGGATTACTTCTATGTATAGGTTCTTGCGCCATTTGTATAAACTCCGGTTCGAAATCGTCCACGTCTAACCCATCTCAAACTCCAACTACGTCCAGTCCAAATGTTCCTAAGACTCCGACAACCCAGGCAATTCAAGTGAGTGCTGGCGCTTTATACAAAGCCTATGAAGCTAACCAAGTGGCAGCTGATGTGCAATACGAAGGTAAAATCCTGTTGGTCACTGGTGTCGTTAGTTCAATTGGTAAAGATATATTGAGCAACCCCTATGTTGTTATCGGCGATGGGGGAAAGTATTCACTAGTGGGAGTGCACTGTTCGTTTGACAAAGGAACTGAGTCAGAATTAGCCAAATTGTCCAAGGGGCAAACTGTGACAATACAAGGCAAACAGAGCGGTTATATTATGAATGTTATATTATCAGGATGTTCGCTCAAATAACTTCGCAGATAACCGTCATGATAAATATTCGACCGTAGTGAAGATATGCCAGAGGAAGTGGTCATGATAGACAGGGGATTTTAATGCAGAACTGGTATCAGTGTCCTTATTGTGGTAACAATGTAGCCTATGGTCAGCCGGGATGTTCCCGTTGTGGCAATAAATTACAGTGGCAACAACCACAGCCACCGCCTCCAACTTCACAGTATCAGTCACCACCACAGTATCAACAGCAGTTTCAGCAACCGCAGTATCAGCAACCATTCCAAGCTCCGCAACAACAGACATATCAAAATCATATAAAAACCAGAGGAAACAGTGGTCTTAAAATAGCTGCGTTAATATTAGGCATTATAGGTGGACTTGCCGGTTTTATGGGAGCAATCTTTGCATTAGTCGTTGGTGGGATAGGAAGCGCTTTAAAAGCCAGTGGCGCAGAAACTGTGGTGGGGTTGGGCTGGGCAGCTATTCCAATTTCGCTTGTTGGAATAATTGGAGGAGCGATGGCTATGGCAAAGTCTAAAATAGCAGGCGTCATTATGCTTCTGAGTGGAATAGCCGGATTCATTGCCATCTCAGGGGGTTATCTTTTGGGAGGTCCACTGTTAATAGTGGGAGGCGTCCTCGCACTAGTAGCCTCTAGAAAATGATCTGTGCTGCCTATTAACTGCTTTGTTATTCGTTCTTGTCAGACAATCGTTTTTAACATCTAGATACTGCTTCCTAAATGGCCAGATTAGGTCTATGCGTAATGCTCGCTCTTTAGGGTGACTTTCTTGCATTTTGTGCACCTCAAGATCTCAACTTCATCACCCTGAAGTATCATGCGGCTACTACCACAGGAAGGACATTTTGGGGTTGTCCCATCTTTGTAATCATCCTTGGGTTCCCAACGGCCACTCCATACCAGCGACGGTATGTCCTCGGGATGCATAAACTCCACTATTATGACTTCAGTGTTAGTGGCACAATCGGTGCATTACATATTTGCGCTAAGCCCGAATATATTGGCACTGTCAATATCAACCGGATGCATCAATTGGACAAAGTCACCTTTCTCATTGCGAGAGAATTCATTAGGGCCATCTGTATAAACAGTATGGCCGCAGACATCACATTTGTGTAAATAAAGGTCAGCCATATCTTATAAGCATACCACGAAGGCGCTCGATGTGAGCGCCTTTTCTATTGGAGGCCACCATGGAACATAAATCAATAAGAATCCAGTTTAAGGAAGGACAGGAAGGCAATTTCATCGCCCAGATCGCTACGCTCAATGTGATCGACAGCGACAACGACCTGACCAAAGCCGGCGCCTTCCCTGCTGGCAAAGAACTGCTCATCTCGGCCTATCAGCACGGCTCCTGGCAGGGTGCTCTCCCAGTGGGCAAGGCCGTGATCAGGGAGATCGGTGATGCTGTGATCGCGGAAGGGCAGTTTAACCTCAATTCCGCATCCGGCCGTGAGCACTACGAGGCGGTCAAGTTCACCGGCAGCCTGCAGGAATGGAGCTACGGCTTCTGGCCGGTCAGGTGGAACATGGAAGAAGTCGACGGCAAACAGGTGAGGATCCTGGAGTCCGTCGACCCTGTAGAGATATCACCCGTATTGAAGGGCGCCGGCGTAGGAACGGCGACCCTGGCCATCAAAGAAGACGACGGTGCTACCTTCGCTCAGCATTTCGAGACGGCGCTTGCTGCTGTCGCTGGAGTGGTTGAGCGCTCCAAATCGCTTGCCGATCTGAGGCGCAAGGAAGGCCGCACCTTATCCCAGGCTAACCGCAATCGGATTAAAGACCTGCAGTCTCAGTTAAATATCCTGTCTGCCGAACTGCAGACGCTCCTGGACGAGACTGATACCGCCAGCAAATCCGTGGTCGGCAGCCTGTACCTGGCATTTTCCAGGACATTACGCAATCTGAATTAAACGGAGGTCAACAATTGAACCTTAAAGAACTTAACGAGGCTATTGTAGCCAAATCCAAAGCCCTCCACGATATCTTCGAGGAGGCTGGTCCGGACATGGATATGTCCAAGGTCAAGAGTTTGAGCGGTGACACCGCCGCCAAGGTCGAGGCCATCAAGGCTATGAACGCCGAGCTTGACGACCTGGGCAAGAAACGAGACCAGGCAAACCAGCTTATCGAGAGCCGCAAACGCGCCGATGAGATGTCCAACGCACAGCCAATTCCCAAGGCCGATCCTTCACCTGCTGCCCGCAAATCCCTGGGCGAGATGGTGATGGAGAGCGCTGCTCTCAAGAACAAAGGCCAGACGTCCAGCCTGGATGTAGACCTCAAAACCCTTTTCGAGCGCACGGCTGGCTTCGCGCCTGAAAGCGTGCGCATCCCCAGGGTGGAGCAGTACGCTGTGCGGCCTCTGATGGTCGCTGACCTGCTGCCGGTGCTGCCTACCTCCCAGGCGGCCATCAAGTACATGGAGGAGACCACCTTCACCAACAACGCCGCTGAAACCGCTGAGGCTGGGACTTACGGCGAGGCAGCGCTGGCTTTCACCGAGCGCAGCGTGCCGGTCGAGAAGATCGCCGTCTGGCTGCCCGTCACCGATGAGCAGCTCGAGGACGTCCCTTCCATGGCCGCCTACATCAACAACCGCCTGGCCTACATGCTGGAAGCCAGGCTGGACTCACAGATACTCAACGGCAACGGAACACCGCCCAATCTGATGGGCACGCTCAACGTGAGCGGCATCCAGACCCAGGCCAAGGGCGCCGACCCGACGCCGGATGCCTTCTACAAGGCCTTCACCCTGCTTCGCACGGTTGGCTTTGCCGAGCCCGACGTCGTTTTCATGAACCCGGCCGACTGGCAGGACATCCGCCTGCTGAGGACTTCCGACGGCATCTACATCTTCGGCAGCCCGCTTGACCCGGGCATCGAAAGGATGTGGGGCATACGTGTCGTTCTGTCGATGGCTGTGGTGGCCAACACCGGCATCGTCGGCGCCTATGGACAGTATTCCGCGCTCTACATGCGGCGTGGGCTGGAGATCAAGGTCACCGACTCCCACGACACCTACTTCATCTCCGGCAAGCAGGCCATCAGGGCAGATATGCGCTGCGCAGTAGTGCACTTCCGGCCCAAGGCCTTCTGCAAGGTCACCGGCATCTAAGATCAAGGGGCGGGAGAGATTCCCGCCCCGAGTAATTCAGGAGGAAAAATATGCCCATCATACAAGGTGGAAAAGTAATTGAAGGCGCCACCAAGCGGCCCTGGATGAACGATGGTGTTCCTACCAATGGGACATCCGGCACTCTGGCAGGTGTTGCAGATCCCGGTGACCTGCTCATCGATTACACCAACGGCAATCTATATCAGAATACCAATACCAAGCTCTCGCCGACCTGGACAAAGTACACCACGGAGGCCGAGCCGACACAGCACCTCTGGACTAACAATGGCGCTCCCACGGACGGCACCGAGGGCACGCTGGCTGGATCAGCCGAGCCCGGTGATCTGCTGATCGACACGGCCAACAAGAAGGTCTATCAGAACACCAACACTAAGGCTTCTCCCACCTGGAACTCGGTGCGCGATGTCCTGGAGTCCGAGATAGGGACCGGCGCCGTCACCGAGACCAAGATCGGGGCTGCAGCTGTCTCCAAGGGCAAGCTGGCCGGCGGCTTCTTCAAGGTCAGCTTAATCTCGGGAGGCTCTGCGGGAGATCGCACCGTCACAGGTATAACCGCCTCAGACGAGCTGGTCTCGGTGCTGCGGCTTGTGGCAGACGGCCACCTGGACGACATGACCGACCTGACCAGTGAGTTCACGGCCGGGGCGGGCAAGATCAACAACGCCGACGGCACCGACACCACCGGCGACAAGCTACTGGTGATCTGGCTGGACATCACAGCATGAGCACCGATAAAGAACGGGAGCAGGCCCGCGAGAGGGTGCGGCGTTACCGGGAGAAGCACAAATCTCAGACCGTAACGCCCGTTACAGCTTCAAATGTAACGCCCGTAACGCCCAATAAGGCCGTCTGCAAGTGCAGGTACTACCGTTACAGCGACGGTCAGCTGGTCTGCTCCCAATGCGGCCGTCCGGCGCCGGTAAAAACGGTTGAGGACAAGCTCAAGCGGGGGATAAACATCAAATGATCATCAAATACAACAGCATCATCATCAATGGCAGGGACAGGTCCGGTCAGATTGAGGAAGTTCCAGATAACGTGGCCTTGCACCTGATCAAGCAGGGCTACGCTGAGCTAGCCCCATCAATTCAGACGCAGGATCCTGTTGAAGATAAGCCTAAAAAGAGGAACAGGCCATGGGCTTAAACCAGACGTCGGCGCCGGCCATCGAGCCGGTCAGCCTTGAGGAGATCAAGCTGCACCTGCGCCTGGACAGCGGTGTAACCGAGGACGCCCTGCTCTCATCACTTATCACGGCGGCTCGCCAGTATTGCGAGGGCTTCCAGCGAAGGGCTTATATCACGCAGACCTGGCAGATGTGGCTGGACAGGTTCCCGGTCATAGATAATATCTACCTCCCCTGGCCGCCGCTGCAGTCCGTGTCCTCGATCAAGTATTACGACACAGAGGATGTCGAGAGCACGCTGCACGACAGCAACTACTATGTGGATACCCATTCCCAGCCTGGCCGCCTCTCCCTCAACTACGGCAAGTCCTGGCCCACGACAGCCCTGCGGCCCACCAACGGCGTCTGCGTCACCTTCGTCTGCGGGTATGGGGACAGTGCCCAGGATGTGCCCGTTAAAGTCCTGTACGCGATGAAGCTGCTGGTCGGGCATTTCTACGAGAACAGGGAGGCCGTCTCAGCTTCACAGCTCTACCCGGCGCCCATGAGCGTGGATGCCCTGCTCTGGCAGGATCGGTGTTTCTAGATGAAAGCTGGACAGTTAAAACACCGCATCGTCATTGAGCAGCAGACCCAGACCAAGAATGCCATCGATGAGGTCATCTTAACCTGGAGTACCTTTTGCACGGTCTGGGCAGCCATCGAGCCTGCGACCGGACAGAGCTACTATGCGGCCAACCAGCTGGAATCCAAAGTCGATGGCAGGGTGAGAATTCGCTATCGCGCTGATCTTGAGCCCACCATGCGCATCAAGTTTGGCGACAGGATCCTCAACATTATATCTATCGTACACACGCAAGAGAACCATAGAGAATTGCATTTGATGTACTCGGAGGCCTTGGACTGATGGACACATTCACCGTCGAGATCGAGGGCAAGAAGGAGTTTGAGGCCACGCTGCGCAACCTGGTCAAGGCGCTGCCCAACGAGAAGGTTGAGCCTGTGATGATGGAGGGGGCGAAGGTGATCGCTGATACCGCCAGGTCCAAGGCGCCCAAGGGCCCGACCGGAAACCTTAAAAGGAGCGTCAAAGCCAAGTTCCTGCGGCAGATCGGCAATTACCCGCGCTCGGCGGCCGCCGCTGTGGACCGCAAGATAGCGCCGCATGCGCATTTAATTGAGTACGGCACCAGGCCGCGCGTTCAGAAGACAACGGGTAGACCGACCGGTACAGGCCCTGCAATACCTTTCTTCCGTCCGGCTGTCGATAGCAACGTGGCCCGCATCTACACGCAGATCAAGGACAAGCTTCTGGATATGATCATGGAAGCTGCACGAAAGTAATGTACGTTGAACACGCTCTCTTGAAACACCTGCTGGCGCAGACGGCCCTAGCCGCACTGATCGGGGAGAGGCTTTACTATGTCACCGCGCCGCAAGACGTCCAGACTCCTTACGTCGTGTTCTTCAAGGTCTCGGCGACAAGGGGGCGGACATTAACCGCCTCCTCCCATTTGGTTAACTCGCGCTTCCAGTTCTCCATCTTCTCACAGACCTATTACGCATCCAAACAGATCGCCGAGCAGATCCAGCTGGCACTGCAGGATAAGAGCAACGAGATCATCGGCGGAGCGGGTGGAGTGCGGGTCAGCATCCAGTATGACGGCGAGCAGGATCTATACGAGCCTGAGACCGGGCTCTACCACGTTCCCGTGGAATATTTAATAGAC
>Ga0208047_1000977_pt1 | contig 10666 bp, 7 predicted proteins | sample Kivu_220m_FD_184162 | JGI IMG/M metagenome (GOLD analysis project Ga0208047, IMG submission 184162) | Freshwater microbial communities from Lake Kivu, Western Province, Rwanda to study Microbial Dark Matter (Phase II) - Kivu_220m (SPAdes)... | ecosystem: Environmental > Aquatic > Freshwater >...
ATCTATACATTTTCAATTTTTCTTTTATCATCTTCCTCGCCCGGTGTATATTTGTCTTAACTGTTCCAATAGGTTTACCTGTGAGTTCTGAAATTTCTCTATAGCTGTAATCCTGCAGGTCCCTTAAAATTATTGGAATCCGGTAACTTTCATCGAGGTTTACTATAATTTTTAATACTTCTTTTACCGTCTCTTTATTAAAAAAACCTATTTCAAGGCCCTGGTTGAATTTATTAAAAACTACTTCATGCTCCTCGGTTATCTTTTCTAAACTCACCTTTTTATCTTTTATTTTTGAGCGCAGTCTTAGTTTGTCAATACAGGTATTTACCGTAAGTTTCCTTATCCAGGTTTTAAAACTTGAAAGTCCTCTAAAGCCCTTTATGGACAGGTACACTTTTACAAATACTTCCTGGCTTACATCCTCTGCTTCATGGATGTCTCTTAATATAAAAAAGGCGGTAGTATAGACATATTTTGAGAATTGCTTAACCAGCTCTTCAAAAGCAGCCTTATCTCCCTTTTTTGATTTTGCAACCAATACCTTTTCATCTATTTCACGGGGTATGCTTCTTTTATTATTTTTATCCAACACTTCCCTCTTTTTAAAGCTGCCTAGTCAACTTTCTTTGTTAGTGGGCTCTCGACCAATTCCAGGGTGATATTTAAATACTCTCCATCTCTATATATTTTTATATTAACTGAATCTCCTACATTATGCCTTAAGATCTGCGCATATAATTCAGAAAAGGTTTTCACTTCAACTCCATCAAATTCAGTGATTATGTCTCCGGCTTTTATTCCAGCCTTCTCTGCAGGATATCCTTCTGCAACATTACCAATATACACTCCGGTTACATCAGTTTTGTTTTCTCCCGCCTCTATACCTATATAAGGAACCTTCGCTTTTATAATTTTATCTGCAATATTAACCACTGTATCGCTGGGTATAGCAAATCCTATCCCTGCGCTTGTCCCTGATGGAGAAATTATAAAAGTATTAATACCTATTACCTGGCCGGCTGAATTTACCAGCGGGCCACCGCTATTGCCCTGATTTATTGCGGCGTCAGTCTGTATCAGGTTAGCCACTGGAAGTATTTCCTGTAAACCTGGAATATCCCTTCCTTTTGCACTTATCACTCCAGTGGTTACGGTTTGCTGGAGCCCAAAAGGGCTTCCTACTGCAATAACCAGATCTCCTACTTTTGCGCTATCTATTGAGGTGAAGCTGGCAGCTTTGAGGCCATCTGCTTCTATCTTTATAACTGCCACATCAGTATTTACATCTGCTCCTACCAGTTTTGCTGGATACTCACTGCCATCATATAAAGTTACCAGAATCTTTTTAGCTCCGCGGCCTACATGACTATTAGTTATAATGTAGCCGTCTTTATTATAAATTACTCCAGAACCTATTCCCTCCTCTTCATACATCTGCCCAAAAAAATCCTGCTTTTGTACAGTTACCCTAATATTTACTACCGAAGGAGTGATTCTCTCAACAACTTCACTTATTGCTTTATCAAATTCTTCAAGTAAAAGCTCACTGCCTTCCCGTTTTTCGTCTAGTCCTGCCGCGCCCGATTCTTCCTTTTCTACTAATTTATCTTCCTGGGTTTTTTGATCAGGCGTAACCTGTTCTTCATTACCCGTAAAGCCTTTAAGCAAATCCGATGGAGATACTTTATTTATTACAGACAGAATACCCAGCGTAAGCGCTCCCCCGATAAATAAAAAGACCATCGCTATCACTATTATGATAAGACCTCTTATAAAAAAAGACTTAAACCCATTATTTTCACCCATTTTAAATTCCTCCTTACCATTCTAAACTCTTGATATTTATTCTGTTTCTTCAGCCTCTTCAACAGGAACATTGCCGGATCTTAATCTGAGGGCATCTTCCTGAATTTTCAATGCGGCGTCCCCAGGCAGTATATCCCCGGATATAACATTTTTAACGTTATCCCTTATAGCATCTCTTATTATCCTTATAAGTTCTTCATGAGGTTTCCCCCGGCACACCTTCGCCTGCTGAAAGGCATCATAAACTATGTCATTATTTTTAATTACTTCATCTCTATCAATATTCTTTAAAACCGGAAAAGTATCTGTATTTGAAGTCCAGTCTATCTGGACCTTTTCAGTTAACATATATTGTATAAATTCATTCACTGCCTCTAATTCACTTCCGTAACAATTTATATTTATCATAAAACCAAGACCGGAAATCAAAGGTGTAGGATATTTATCACCCTGCCAAACACGGGGTATTTTTGCTACACCGATATTTAATTCAGCTTCCTGATATTCTTTTATAGACCGGATATTGTTGATAATCATGTGAGCGTTCCCGCTCTTGAATAATTCATTTATCTCTTCATATTCTATATCATAAGGTAAAATTTTTTCTTCATTATATATATAAGTTAAGAATTCCATAGTCTTTTCAGTAGCTTTGGTATCTAAAGTCAGTGAATTGGAACTATAATCAACAATCCAATCAGCGTATCCTCCTATAAAAGGTATTATCCAGTCTGGCTCACTGGCATTGAGTAAAAATCCATAAGTCCATTCCCTAAAATTATTCACTTCCTTGCAATATTCAATAACTTCTTCAAAATCCATAGGAAGTTTATCTATCAAGTCTTTATTATAAAAAAGGGCTAAAAAATCAAAGCTTCTGAAAGGAATTATGTAATTTCTGTTGTTATATTCAGAAATTTCCACAAGACCTTCTAAAAATAAAGAATAATCTGCTTCATCTGCTATTTCTTTTATTACGTTTCCCGGAACAAGCCTTTGTACACCATCAAAATCAAGCAGCAGTAATTCAGGTCCTGCGCCAGCCAGACTAGCAGCTTCAAACTGGTCTTCCAGCTCCTCCTGGTTCCTAAAATGTCTTGTTTCTATATCAATATGATCATTTTCAACTATAAAATTGTCCACGCTTTCTATCAGGGCGAATCTCTCTTTGGGGTCGAGGCAATCCCAGAGAGTTATCCGGGTTGGAAGTTTTTCACTGGCTGTAATTTCACTTTCACCGTCTTCCACTACTTCCTCTTCAGCTTTTCCCATATCCCCTTCTACCCGGGGTTTAATCAAATTACATGATATGTTATTTAATAAAAAAAATAGGGAGAGTGCAATAGACATTATTATTAATCTTACAGGTGCTCTGCTTTTGACCTTAAGCACATTTCCAACCATTTTATATCCTCAATTCTATTAATATGACCGGACTTTCACCAATTATATTATAAATGCAATTTTCATTCCATATCATAAAATCATAAAAAATAGCTGTCAAATAAAACCATCATTTATTTTATAAAAAGTGGGTGTCTTTTAAAAAATGCTGATAAGCATTATAAACAATCAGGTATTAAAATTATTTTGCTGCTTTCTTATTACTTTACTAGCAATTATTCAATATTTATAAATTATAAATATGTCAGTGATATTATTTTTCAATTCTGTCCAGTTTTGTTATCCTTTTTCTGCCCATAATAAGCGCCTCTTCCGTGTTTTCTTAAGTAGTGCTTATCAAGCAGGCTCTTTTTTATATTACCAATGTTTGGGTCAATTAATATTGAATAAAGTGCAGTTTCTGCAATCTCTTCTAAGGCAATGCTGACCTCTACAGCCTCTATTGCATTCTCTCCCCAGCTAAACGGCCCATGGCATGCTACCAGCACTGCTTTCATATAATGGTAATCTTTAGATTTAAATGTATCCACAATTAGCTTTCCGGTTTCTAGCTCATAATCTTTTAATATGCAACTGTCGTTTATAACTCTGGTACATGGTACCTCTCCGTAGAAATAATCAGCGTGGGTGGTACCAAGGCATGGTATTGCTTTTTTAGCCTGGGCCCAGGCTGTAGCATAAGTTGAGTGTGTATGGGCTACTCCTCCAATATTAGAAAAGGCTCTGTAAAGCTCCAGGTGGGTTTTAGTATCCGAGGAAGGATTTAGTTTTCCTTCTACTTTATTTCCCTCAAGATCTACTAATACTATATCTTCAGGAGTCAGCTTTTTATATGATACTCCACTGGGTTTAATAGCAACCAGGGAATTGCCCCTATCAATCCCAGACACATTCCCAAAGGTAGAGATAACCAAACCGCTTTGGTAAAGCCTTATATTTGCCTTATATACCTCTTCTTTTAGTTCTGAAAGACTCACTTTCTTAATTCATCCTCCAGTATATTTCCTAACTTTTTATACTTGGCATACAGAGTATTATAAATAAAGGCTTTTTTCTTATCCGGATAATAAGTAGTCTCAAATCCCGATCCCATATTTTTCTGGGCTTCCTCTACTGATTTATATATGCCGGTTACCACTGCTCCAAACATAGCAGCTCCTAAAGCTACTGCCTGCTCTGACTTTGCCACCCTTACTGGCATATCTAGCACATCAGATAGTATCTGCATTACTAACGATGATTTTTTAGGTATTCCTCCAATAGCCACTACCTGGTTTATGGCAATATTTTCCTGGTTAAATCTTTCTATTATGGCTTTTGCTCCAAAAGCAGTTGCCTCAACCAGTGCTCTGAATAATTTAGGAGCATCAGTTCCCAGAGTCACACCTAAAATTGCTCCCTTAAGCTTCTGATCTGCATAGGGTGTTCTTCTTCCGTTTAGCCAGTCCAGGACAACTAAACTACTTTCTCCGGGATTTATCCTGGAGGCTGCTTCAGTAAGTCTGGGAATAATTAAATCAACTGCTTTATCTATTTCTTTTTTGTTTAGAGCACTGGAAAGTAAATTCTCCAGAGGCCAGGAAAGCAAATCCCGAAACCAGGCATAAACATCTCCATAGGCAGATTGGCCTGCCTCCAGACCTATCATACCCGGTATCACGGAACCATCAACCTGTCCGCATATTCCAGCCACCAGTTTTTCTCCAATTTCATTTTTAGGGCTTACTGCAATATCACAGCAGGAAGTACCGATTATTTTTACAAAAGTCCCGGGGCTGATTCCTGCACCGACCGCTCCCATATGGGCATCATAAGCTCCCACAGATACAGGGATACCTTCTTTTAAGCCTAGCCTCGCTGCCCACTCAGCAGTTAGTTTTCCTGCAGCATTATCTGAGGTATAAGTTTCGTTATACAATCTATCTCTTAAGCCAGATAGAAGAGGTGATACTTTGGACAGGAATTTTTCCGGGGGCAAACCGCCCCAGGAAGCATGCCACATTGCTTTGTGTCCTGCTGCACATCTGCTTCGCTTTAGCTTCAATGGATCCATATTACCAGTAAGCACAGCTGGTATCCAGTCTGCATGCTCTACCCAGGAGAAGGCAGCCTCTCTTACCTTATTATCTTCTATTAGTATGTGAAGAATCTTTGACCAGAACCACTCAGAAGAATACACTCCTCCCTCATATTTGGTATAATCTTCACCTCCCCAGGATCTAGCGACCTTATTTATTAACTCTGCCTCTTCTACTGCAGTATGGTCCTTCCACAGTATAAACATAGCATTGGGGTTGTCAGTAAATCCTTCCTTTAAAGCCAGCACAGTACCATCTTTATCTATCGGTGCAGGAGTAGAACCGGTTGTATCTACTCCTATGCCTATTATATTATCTGCAGTATCCGGGGAAGCCTTTTTAAGCGCCCCCACTACTGACTCTTCAAGAGATTTGATATGATCCAGGGGATGCTGCCGGAACTGGTTTTTGTCAGGACTGCAGTACTTACCTTCTGCCCATCTTCTAAAATAAGATATTTGAGATGATATTTCCTCACCGCTTAAGATATCAACGATAACCGAACGTACAGAATCAGTACCGAAATCCATACCTATTACATATTTAAATTTACTCATATTGTATTTTTCTTAAGATATTTATTATCACCCGAGTTTAATTCTAGCTTATTTTCTTTTTTATAATATAATGACCAGCGACACTTGAACTATCCAGATCGAATATACTATTAAAAACAACAGAGGTAGCACCTATCAACCCGACATTTTCTCCCAATTTTGAAAATTGAATATTATAATTATCTTTAACCTTTGGAAAAGTTTTTTTGGAAACTGATTCTCTAACTTTGCTTAAATACTTATTGCCAAATTTAATAATTTCCCCATGAATTATAATAAGCTCCGGGTTAAACATTTTAATTGTATTGGAAATTCCTATACCCAGATATTCAGCATTTTTCTCAACATTTCCAGTAACTATCTCATCACCATGCTCATAAAGCCGGTATAAATCCTCCATTTTAAGCTTTCTACCGCCATAATCAACAAACTTTCCACTTTTTCTAATGTCAGCCATGATATCCTCTATAAGAGAACTGATTGAACATAAAGTTTCAAGACACCCTGTATTTCCACAGTGGCACATCCTGTCTCCAGCAAGATCGGTTATTATATGACCAACCTCTCCAGCCATTCCCTTGTCTCCAGTCATAAGTTTATTATCTATAAACACACCAGTGCCTATACCGGTTCCGGTCTCAACACAGACAAAATTCTTAACATCCTTCGAAAGTCCGTATTTTTTTTCTGCAATTGCCTGAACTCTGCATTCATTTTCAATAAAAGTAGGAAGCCCAATTTTTTCCTCCACAATCTCCTTAAGCTTTATATTGTTCCATCCATCTAAATTTGGTGAGAAAATAACCAAACCTTTTTTGCTGTCAACCAGACCACTAGCCCCTATTCCGATGCCTATTATTTCTTCTTTATTAACCTTAGATGTTCTTATAATCTTCTTCAAGTTCTTTACCAGCTTATCTATAACCTCATCCGGTCCAAGCCACTCTTCAGTTGGAATTTTTATTATTTCTATTATGTTTGACCCTAGATCGGTTAGAGCGATCCTGATAGTTTTTACTCCTATCATTACTCCTAATATATAACCCGCTCTGCTATTAAACTGAAGAAGCACTGCTTTTTTACCACCGGAAGGAGTAGAATCACCTTTACCAATCTCTTCTATAAGACCATCTTTAATAAGCTCACCTATATAAGCAGAAGTAGTGGGACGGCTGATTTTGAGATGCCTGGATATGTCAATTCGAGAGATAGGCCCCATCTCCATGACTATCTTAAGTATGTTTTTCTTATTTATTTCTTTTAACGAAATATTACTTTTTTCTTTTCTGTAAATCACAATAAAAAATTATATCATTAAATTGAATTATAATTCACTCCTTAAATATTTATAATTTAAAAAATCAGACTTCTATAACATCTATGCCTGTAAATTTACAGAAAGTATTCATCTCTCTTCTTATGTCTCCGAAAATCATACTGGCGTGATGTACAAAGCCTTCTTCAATTATAGTCCTGTAAAGCCTTTTTAAATCTTTTACTTTAACCCACTTCCAGGAGCCTCTAAGTGTTCTATTATCAGGTACTGCTTCTCCAACTGTAGAAAGCATCTTGAACCTGCCTCCTGTCTCTACCAGCCTGTTTAAAGTCACGAGTCCCTCTTTCAATTGGAATTCTGCTGTTCCATAGCATTTATCATAGCCAATCTGCCAACCCAGTACCGAATGAGTATTAACTTGAGGTCTGCATGATTTACATTTTAAACTTATAGGGGCATTCCCACAGTGCCATGCCAAAAATGTATTTTCATCCTCCTGGTTCTGTATAGTCCAGTCAATAAAATGAGGCACATCCTGCTTAAAGGTTAAAAGGTGCTGTACTGCCATAGTAATTGCACCATGAATATCAACCTCACATGCGCACATTATCCTACTGTCAGTAAGCCTTCCCATACTAAGACAGGGAGATATCCCTATCTCTTCCTGCATTGCTGTCCAACACTGTATTGCAAAACCGGAAAGATTTTCTTCTCCTGCATATTTCTTAAGTATATATTCAAGTCTTGCAATTTTAGAGATTATCCTGCCATCTGCAAGCTTGCAGTCATAAGATTTTTTTATCTCATTTTCTATTTCTTTTATGTCTTCCTCTTTTGTATTCTCTATATCTGCTTTTAACTTAAGCAATGTAAAAGGCACGACTTTAATTCTAAACTTTTCTATTAGACCCACCTCATTTATAGCACAGGTCTCAAAAGGGGCAGGCCTTGGGCCAAGTGCTCCTACTTTCATACCTATAAATCCAGCACTTGCAAGCACTGCTTTAGAAAACCTCTTTACATCAGATATGAATTCCTTCTCTTCAGGAAAATAAATCCCTGAAAAATCAAATTTAATATTTCTTCTAGCAAGTCCTGATGCAGTAGATATGGTGCCACAGAATGAATCTGACTTTCTATTTCCATCCTCAGTAAATGGTCCTTCTTTAGTACCAAAAACATGAATCGGAAGACTGTCAAAAGCTTCCGCAATTAAAAGATTTGGTATTTCCTCGCCAAAAGTCATCATGCCTATAATGAGTCCCTGAATATCTTTTTCTTTAAATAATTTTATAACCTTATCTGCATCTCCCATAAAAGTAACCAGCCCACCATCTGTTAGTTTTTTATCAGGATATATTAACTCAATTTCTTCTATATTTCCCTCAATTGATTTAATTACCCTATCCCGCATACTAATTGCCCACTCCTTATTAAATGGTGACCTGTGAGACGGAACAAAACCTATTCTTACCATTTCAAACCTTTCTTACATCATTTTAATTATCTATTATCTTTATAGTTTTAATTCTTCATTATTAATAAATTATATTTTTACAGTATACCTCCCATACCTCTCAGCTGCATTTCATAAAACAAATAAGCTATTTAATTGTTTATCTATTTAATAATTATTGTCAACCTGCTGCCTTTTATTAAATAAATTAATAAGCAAACTGTGATAAATATATATGTTAGTCATTTTAACTAACTTAATATTGTTTGTCAATGTTCTCTTTTTTCTTTTCGTGTTATTTAAAAATTAAAAGTGGACTGATTTTAATTGATTTAAAGCTAACCATTTATTAGCTATAATTGAAGGCTAAAAGAGAAAGATTTTTAAATTATTGCACAACTACATAAAAAATTCTCATATTTTAAGAGAAAAATCATAGAAATAGTAAAAAAACTTCATGATGGAAAATTTATCAAGAAAATTGAAAAATATCCATATTATTCTATTAATGAAAATTATAAATCAAGTAAAGAAAAAACCACTATTCGATAACCTTTAATATAATAAAAAACATGAAAAGAGTTTTAAAACAAATAGATAATCCAGGAATCCGCAGTAGCCTGATTTATTCCATTATAGATGGATGTCTCTGGGCAGTGATGTTTGGGTTCTGTGAGAATTATATTGTTCCCTTTATTTTTCTATTTAAAGCCAATTCGTTTATGGCAATTTTTATTCAAGGTGTACTTTTTTTAGGTGTTTTTTCCGGTCAAATAATAGGCCCATGGCTGATTAAATTAATAGGACAGCGTAAAGCATTGTCAGTGATTACCGTACGTATTCAAGGCATATGCATTTTCCTTATCATATTAACTGCTTATGTAACAAAATCTCCTTCATTGTTAATACTTTTATTTTTCATAAGCACCACTTCTGCAAATGCCGGTGGACCTGGCTGGATTTCATGGATGAATGATCTTGTGCCCCAGAAACTCAGAGGAACTTACTGGTCGATTCGTAACCGAACTATTGGTTTTACGCAGTTTATTTCGATCATCATCGCAGGTTTATGCCTTTTTGTGTTTAAAAAAATCGAGATGGAAATTATTGGATACAGTATTTTATTTATTGTAGGAGCTATTGCAAGGTTTTCCTGCGGATTTTTTCTTGTAAAAAAATATGAACCGCCTCTCAAATCAGGCAACAATCAGAATGAATTTAAATTTACGATTTTTCTACAGAAAATATTCACAACAAATTTTGGAAAATTTTCTCTATTCCAATTTTTGATGGCCTTTTCTGTAAATATCATGGCGCCTGTTATAAATATCCATATTATAGAATCACTCCACTTTAATTATATACAATTTATGGCTGTTACATTGTCTTTTATGGCAGCATCATTTATATCTGTCACATACTGGGGGCCTCATTCGGATCGTTACGGGAATTATAAAATATTAGTAGTAACCTCAATTAGTCTACCTATCCTGGCACTCATCTGGGTCTTTAATAGGAATTTTTATATAATTTTACTGACACAAATTTTTGCAGGGTTTGTCTGGTCTGGATTTAATTTATGTACACAAAACTTCATATTTGATGCAGTTCGCAGGGAAAATGTAGCAAAAATATCATCATACTACAGTATATTAGCCAACTTATTTGCATTCTTAGGCGCTACTCTTGGCGGATTATTAACATTATTCACAAGAACAGTGCATCTGACTTTTTTTACAACAAATAATTATGAGCTAATATTTATCTTATCATGTTTATTAAGAATACTTGTAGTCTTATTTTTTATAAAGAATTTTAAAGAAGTTCGCGAGGTTGAAGCAGCTCCCTCACTCATGCATTTTTATGTTTACATGCCGACGACTCATATAATTAATAAGTTTAATCTTATTATTGGCAGAATTAAACGATAAGGCACTATTACTCTCCCCACAAGTCCAAACCATATTCTCTCATGATTCTACATGACACAGCTTTTTTTAAAACATCACTCATTATTTATATATTAAAAGTAAAATCAGCTATTAGAAAAAATAACCGACCCAAATATACCACTTTGCCTATAGCA
>Ga0208047_1000978_pt1 | contig 10653 bp, 9 predicted proteins | sample Kivu_220m_FD_184162 | JGI IMG/M metagenome (GOLD analysis project Ga0208047, IMG submission 184162) | Freshwater microbial communities from Lake Kivu, Western Province, Rwanda to study Microbial Dark Matter (Phase II) - Kivu_220m (SPAdes)... | ecosystem: Environmental > Aquatic > Freshwater >...
GCATAGGAGATATGCATGAGGACGACCTTGAACCTTCCCGACGATCTTGTAAACACTTTAATGACCGAAACGGGGGTGAAGAACAAGACCCTCCTTATTCGCAGGTCGCTGGAAGAGCTGCTCGGCCGAATCAGGCGGGAAAATCTGAAGCGACTTCGGGGAAAAATGGAACTCGAAATCGACCTGGAGGCCTTGAGGAAGAAGGATCTGACGTGAAAAAGACGGCCGAGTATTTCGTGGATACCAGCATCTGGATTCCCTTTTTTCGTGGGGCAGACTCAAGGCTCGGAGACTTCCTTGATCAGCTCATCGACGAGAACCGTATTTCGATCAACGGCATTGTGATGACCGAACTATTGACCGGCGCCAGGAATTCCGCCGAATTCGACCGTCTATCGTCAGCCCTGAGCGGGCTGAAATTCATCGAAATGGATCTCCCTTCCTCAGAAGCGGCGGGCCGAAACGGATCCGCCTTGAAGAAAAAAGGAATTTCCGTACCGTTGAGCGACCTGATCATCGCTACGGACTGCATCGTCCATGATTTTATTTTGATCGAGCGAGACAGCCACTTCGCCGCAATCTCCGGCCATCTCGCTCTTCGCAGGCATTCGCTTCCTGCCGGCTAAAATTGACTTAATTTCCTTTTTGCTGTTATCTTTGTTGCATAGAGGGAACTGGGCGGTGAAGTGTCGTCAGCCAGCACATCTGCGGCGTCTGCGTCAAAGCCTGCCGCGGGCCGAAAGCGGGGCCATGAAGAAGCCCTATATCAAGAAGTTCGATCAAATCGGGGATGTCGCGGTCTGGATCGTGGACGGCCGCACCGTGCGGAAGTCGATCGACGAGGAGTTCACCAATTTCGGCCAGCATTACCGCTTCCGGTTCATCCCCAAGAATGAGTTCTGGATCGACAAGGAGTTCGGCCCGGGCGAAGAGCAATTCTTCATCGACCACCTTCTTGTCGAACGGCGGCTGATGGCGGCCGGCATGCCCTACGATAACGCCCTGGAGAAGGCGGATGCGGTTGAGAAAAGGGAGCGCCGGCGGTCGGAGATGATCCGGATGGTCTCGTCTTTGGACCGCGACCACGTGATCGCCGCGGTCCATAAGAATCTGCTCAAAAAATACAGCGCCGCGGTCAAAGTCTGGATCGTGAGAGGGGAGCTCGTCCGGAGCCTTTTTTTCATCGACTTCACCGAGGGCGGCCACGACAAGGTGTATCATTTCGTGCCGAGAAACGAGGTCTGGCTGGACGACGACCTCAGCCCCGCCGATCGGAAATACGTCCTCCTCCATGAGCTCCACGAGAGGCATCTCATGTCTCTGGGATGGCCTTATTTCAAGGCTCACCGTTCCGCCAGCCGGATCGAATACCACTGCCGCGCCCATCCGGTCGAACTGGAGATAAATATCCGCCTGGAAATGAAGAAGAACGGCTGAAGGCGGCAGGATCGAATCAGGGCTTCGGCGGCAAAATAAAAACTATAATGATTGCCTGAGCTTTTTCTGCTTGTACATCAACCTGTCGGCCCGGGCCATCAGGTCGTCGATGGTGCAGGGCTTCTCCGGGTCGTAGGAGCTGAGGCCGATGCTCACGGATATTCTGTAACGGCGGTTGTCGCGGGCGTTGTGGATCTTGATGTTGTCCAGCAAACGGCCCGTCAGATATTCCGGATTGATCCCGTCGGTTCCGATGGCCAGAAGGGCGAATTCATCCCCGCCGATCCGGGCGATGATGTCGGAGTCGCGGAACGATTCCTTGAAAATCACCGCGACCTCGATGAGGGCCTTGTCTCCCTCCTCGTGGCCCAGCGTGTCATTGATCGTCTTCAGGTCGTCCAGGTCGCAGAAGAATAACAGCAGCGATTTTTTGGACCGTTTTGCGAGCTTTAGCTGCTGTTCGGCCAGGGCGATGAACCCTCTCCTGTTGTAGAGGCCGGTCAGAGGGTCGGTGATGGACATGGCGAAGAGTTCCGCCTCCATCCGCTTCCGCTCCGTGATGTCGATGCATGTCCCGACCCACTCGCGTAAGCTGCCGTCCGGATTGAACGCGGGAGCGCCGCGGGCGATGAAATTCCGGTACTCGCCGTCGTGCCGGCGCAGGCGGTATTCGACTTCGTAAGGGCGCTTCGTCGCGACCGCTTGGCTCCAAGCCTCGACGGTGTTGGCGAGGTCCTCCGGATGGATCGCTTTGATCCATCCCTGGCCTTGGATGTCGTCGAAGGTCTGGCCGGTGAATTTCCGCCAGGCGGGGATGTCCTCCTCCACCTCTCCTACGGCGTTGGTGACCCAGCCCAGCTGTTCCGTCATTTCGATATAAGACCGGTAGCGCGCCGACGTTTTGCGGAAGGCATCCTCGGCCGTTTTGCGCGCGGTGATGTTCTCGAGGGTTCCTTCGTAGCACAGGACCCGGCCTTTCTTATCTTTGACCGCCCGGGCGCAGTCGTTGACCCAGATGCTCACCCCGTCGCTCCGGCGCAGCTGCAGCTCGAAATCGCGGACGACGCCTTCTTTTTCCATTATCGCCATCCAGCGGGTGCGGTCCTCCGGATTCAGGTAATCGGCCGCGGCGTTCATCTTCACGAAGGAATCGTAATCCGGGAATCCCAGCATTTCGATCAGGGCCGGATTGGCATCCATGATTTTGCCCGACGGTGTGCTCCGGTAGAGGCCGATGGGGATGTTGTCGAACAAAGAACGGTAGCGCTTTTCGCTGTCGCGAAAATCCGCAAGAGTCTGTTTGTTTGGGATGGACCGCCGGCCCGGCTTCCGGATTCGCTTGATCGGGCGGCGCGGCTTTGCCGACGCTTTGACGGGATGCTCTTTTGCCGGGCTGCGTTTTTTCATAGACACCCTCTTCGGAAGGCCTCACGAGCATAAATATGGAGGAATCTTTCCCTACCGCGGGAAAATCATATTTCGCGCGGAGCGAATTGTCAATTGCCGCTTGTTGAATGGGGTCTTCCGCTTGTTTAGAGGCGGCTGATCGTCCCGCAGAACTCGCACTTGACCTCCGCCGCCGCTTTACCCGCGGGCGGGGTGAGCGTCGCGCCGCAGACCGCGCATTTCAGGGCCGCCGGGGCGGCCGCCGGGGCCGCCTGCCCTTTGGGGATGGCCCGCTCGGCGGCGAGATCGCCCGATTTGGCCCGCGCGATGAGCGCCTGCCAGGCGGCGGAATCCGCGTCCAGGCGCAAAACGGCCGCGTCGACCTTCGTCCCCCCGCCGAAACGGAACTCCAAGATTTCTTTTTTCCCGATCCCCAGGATCGCGCCGCCTTTTTCGCTGGCCTGGACGGATTGGACCCGGCCCAGCGGGGCCTCCCACTGGAGCTCCTGGAATTTCTGTTTTTCCTTGGCAACGAAGAGGACCTTCTTCGTGACGACCTCTTCCTTCCGCTCGAACAGCACGCGTTCGTCGGTCAGGAATAAGACACCCTTGGGTCCCTCCTTTTCCGAGGTCATCCACTGCCCGCCGGCCGCCGATACGACGCTTTCTCCCGGCTGGAGCCTGAACGAGGCGCCTTCTGCCTGGTCCAAGACCCAGGCCAGCTCTTTGACCTGTCCGGTGGTCTGCTTCACGTTCTCTTCGATCGTCTTGCCCATTTCCTGAAGCTCTTCCCCCGCGGTCTTGATCCTGGCCTCCAAGTCCTGGAGGGCGGCTTCCGCCGCGGACAGCTCCACCTCGCTCTTGTTATAGCGCAGGAACGGAAGCCTCTGCTGGAAGAGGTCGGCCTTGTAGCGCAAGTCCTTGGCCCGGGCCTCCGTCGCTTCGACGATGCGGGGCCGAAGCTCCGCCCATTGTTGCGCCAGCACGTCGGCCTTGCGCTCGAGAAAGCTGCGGAACGCGTATCCGCGCACCCTCAGCTGCCCGATCGATGCGGGCAGGCCGCGCAATTCCGCGCCGAGGTCGTCGCCGGCCTTTCGGGCCCAGCTCAGGGAGATGTCATCCTGCATTTCGCGGAACCGGGCTTCCAGGGCTTCGACGCGTTTGATGAATTCCGGATTGGGCTGCTCCGTGCTCATGAGCTCTCCTTATCAGGCTTTGCGAATTATGGAGACACAATACCTATTACCCTATTTTCTGGTTCCCTTTGAAATGAGAAAATAGGTATTGTGTCTCCTAATATTTTGTTCAGGCTTTGTGGCGGACCAACTGGCTGACGCCCTCCAGGAGCATGTCGATCTCCTTCGTGGAGATGTAAATCGGCGTCGAAACCCGGACGGACGTCGTCTTCGTGGCGGGGTTGCCGGTCGTTCTCACCACCAGGTTGTATTTCTCCCGGACATAATCCACGATCTTCGAGCAGTCCACGCCTTCCACCGAGAACGTGGTCAGTCCGCCGCTGAGGTAGGGATCGGACGGCGTGTTGATCTGCGCCCCGGGGATCTTGCCCAGCCCCTGCTTGAGATAGGCGGCCAGGGCTTTGATCCGCCGCTCGATGCGGTCCTTGCCGATGTGGTTCGCGAAATCGACGGCCTCGCCGAGAGCGTAAACCATGGCGTCCGCGCGCTGGCCCGCCGGATCGTACTTCCGGGCGCCGGTCGTCTTCTCCCAGCCCGAGGAAACGATCGTCGGCCAGACCTTGTCCTGAACGTCTTTTTTCGCATAGAGAAGGCCGATGCCCGTCGGAGTTCCGAACCATTTGTAGGGGCTCGAGGCGAAGAAGTCCGCGCCCATGTCGTGCATGTTCAGGCTGAACATCCCCAGCCCGTGCGCGCTGTCGCCCATGACGAGGATGCCCTTCTCGTGGGCCATCTTGCTCAATTCCCTGAGGGGCGTGATCAGGCCGGTGATGAAGACGGTGTGGCTGATGCTGATGATCTTCGTCTTCGGCGTGATCGCGGCGGCGTAGCTCTTCACGATCTCGTCGACGCCTTTGACCGGCAGGGTAAAGGGAACTTCGGTGATTTTGACGCCATACCGCTTGGCTTTGAGCGTCCAGGGGCCGATCATGCCGGGATGCTCGAGGTTGGATATGAGCACCTCGTCGCCCTCCTTGAGGTCGAGGCCGTTGATGACGAGATTCAATCCTTCGGTCGTGTTGCTGGTGAAGGAGACTTCGTCCGGAGACGCGCCGATGAACTGGGCCAGCTTGGCGCGGACCGCCTCCTTCCCTCCCGGCAGGAAATTGTAGACGTCGTAGGGATTCCCCACCTGCACCTTGAAATACTTCATCAGGGTGTTGAACACCGGCTTGGGCATGGGACCGACCGTGCCGTTGTTCATCATGATCAGCGTGTCGTCGAAGAGGTACATCTTGCGCACCTCGTCCCAGAATGCGCCGTCGGGCGAGATGTCCTCGACGTATTTCTGGTTCAGGGTGGTGATGCTTTGATAGATCTCGGCGTTGAGCTTGTCGATCGCGCCGATCGATAGAGCCGAGCCGGCCAGCAGATACTTGAAGAAGTCGCGGCGGGCGAAGGCGCCGGTCGGGGCGTCCTCCTCGTAAAGATCGGTATGATGGCTGTCGTTGTTCATTGCGTCCCTCCTAGGGGATTATTCTATTAAAAGAAAAATAAAATTGCACCCCAATATTTTTTCTCCCGCGCCCGAAAGGCTTATAATGGGGGCCGCACAAGAAGGAGCGAATCATGGACCGGACATTCATCGACCATCTGGAAGCCGATCTGGCCAAGATCCGGGCCGAAGGCCTTTACAAGCAGGAGCGCGTCCTGACGACGACCCAGGGCGTCGAGATCAAGACGTCGGCCGGGCTCAGGGTCCTTAATTTCTGCGCCAACAACTACTTGGGGCTGTGCAACGAGCCGCGGGTCATGGCCGCCGCCAATTACGCCTTTTTCCGCTGGGGCTTCGGCATGGCCTCGGTCCGTTTCATCTGCGGGACGCAGCAGCTCCACAAGGACCTCGAGCGGGGCATGGCCGATTTCCTGGGCATGGACGACGCCCTGCTCTATTCGTCCGCTTTCGACGCCAACGGAGGCGTCTTCGAGCCCCTCCTCGACGAGAACTCGGCCATCATCTCCGACGAGCTCAACCACGCCTCGATCATCGACGGCGTGAGGCTGGCCCGGGCGAAACGCTACGTCTACAGGAACAACGACATGGCCGACCTCGAGGCCAAATTGCGGGAGGCGGAAGGAGCCAGATTCAAGCTCATCGTCACGGACGGCGTCTTCTCCATGGACGGCATCATCGCCCAGGTCGACAAGATCTGCGGGCTGGCCGAGCGCTACCGGGCCCTGGTCATGATCGACGACTCGCACGCCACGGGCTTCATCGGCCCGACCGGCCGCGGCACGCACGAGCACTGCGGCGTCATGGATAAAGTGGATCTCGTCGTCACGACCTTCGGTAAGGCCATGGGCGGGGCGTCCGGCGGCTGCATCGCCGGCCGCAAGGCGATCATCGAATTGCTCCGCCAGCGCTCGCGGCCCTACATCTTCTCCAACTCGCTCACGCCCGCCATCACCGGCGCCACCCTCGAAGTCCTGAAAATCGTCACGGAGTCGACCGAGCTGCGCGACCGCCTCATGGCGAACACGCTCCTCTTCCGGAAAGGCATGGAAAACGCCGGATTCAGGATCATCCCCGGAATCCATCCCATCGTTCCCGTCTGCTTCGGGCACCTACCCAACGACGCTCAGCTCTCCCAGCGCTTTGCCGACGAACTGCTCCAAGAGGGGATCTACGTGATCGGATTCTATTTTCCGGTCGTGCCGAGGGGAAAATCGAGGATTCGGGTCCAGATCAGCGCCGCCCACACGCCCGAACAGATCGAGTTCGCGATTGACAAGTTCAAGAGGGTGGCCAAGAAGCTGATCGGGTGAAATGCAGGCGGCCTCTTCGGCGGCGGGCTGTCCCGCGTCTTCACTTCGCCGCCGTAAGCGGCGGGTCTTCTACTTCTTCCAGTCTCCGATCTTTCGCGTCTCCAGTTTCTTAATCTCATCGTAATCGGTCTGGTCGGTCGTGAACGGCGTGACGCTGATGTAGCCGTTGGCGATGGCCCAAGTGTCGTCCTTGATCTCTCTTGGCTCGAGGCGCTTGTAGGCGTACCAGTAATAGGTCTGGCCCGAAGGCGTCGCCCGTTTTTCGAAGAAGATGATGGGTCCGCGGGAATCTTGCGGGACGGGCAGGACGCCTTTGATCTGGTCCTTGGGCAGGTTGGGGACGTTGACGTTGAGGAATGTCCCCTTCTTCATGGGATTGTCTTGGAGCGACTTGACGAGCTCGACGATGAATTCGGCCGCCACGGTATAGTCCATGGTCTTTCCCCGGGCGAGGTTTGCGGCGATGGAGGGGATGCCGCATAAGGCCCCTTCCCGAGCGGCGCCGAGGGTGGCCGAGTAGAACGTGACCGTTCCCAGGTTCTGCCCGCGGTTGATCCCGGAGATGACGATATCGGGCCGCTCGGGGAGGAGGGATTCGACCGCCAGCCGGACGCAGGTGGCCGGCGTGCCCTTGACGGCAAACCATTTCGCTCCCTTCCTTTCGGTTTCTTCGACGAAGATCGGATCCTGCGACGTCATGCTGTGGCTCGAGCCGCTCCCTTCGGTGGCGGGAGCGGAGACGGCCACTGTTCCGATCTTGGACAGGTGTTCAAAAAGAACCGCGATTCCCGGCGCTTCGATGCCGTCGTCGTTGGTGATGAGGATTTTTAGCGGAACTTTGTTCGATTGAGGCGTCGCGCAGCCGATCAACAGCAAAAAAATCGCGATTCCCATGACGAATCGTCCGGTCATCCTCATCATCGCGGCCTCCTGTCGTCCCCGAAAAATTTTTTCTGCCCAAATCATGTGCATTCTCCGCAAAGTGACGGGCTTTCAAGCCGTTATCAAATCCCGGCCCCCACTTTTCCACAACCTTATGCACAATTTTTGTGGAAAAGAGGCCCGCTCTCTCATTTCTCTCTCACTTCTTGTTCTTGACGTACTTGTCGAACCACTCGAACATCTCGGCCAGGACGGTCAGAACGGATTCGCGGGCGCTGTAGCCGTGGCTCTCGTAAGGAAGATAGACGAAGCGCGCCGTCGCGCCGAAGCCCTTCAGGGCGGCGAAGAGCCGTTCGGACTGGATGGGGAACGTCCCCGAGTTGTTGTCGGCCTGGCCGTGGATGAGGAGGATCGGTGTCTTGATCTTGTTCGCAGACATGAACGGCGACATCTTGATGTAGGTGTCCGGCGCTTCCCAGAGCGTCCGGCGCTCGCTCTGGAAGCCGAACGGCGTCAGGGTCCGGTTGTAGGCTCCGCTCCGGGCGATGCCGGCCGCGAACAGGTCGCAGTGGGCGAGCAGGTTGGCCGTCATGAAAGCGCCGTAGCTATGGCCGCCGACGCCGACGCGCTTGGGGTCGGCCACCCCCATCTTGTCGAGGATGTCGATCGCCGCCTTGGCGTTGGCCACGATCTGCGTGACGAACGTGTCGTTGACGGTCTTCGGGTCGCCTACGACGGGCATCGTGGCGTTGTCGAGCACGGCGTATCCCTGGGTGACGAAGAACAGCTGCGACGTGCCGCGGTAGAAGGTGAACCGGTCGGTCGAGCCGCGAACCTGGCCGGCGGTCGATGTGTCGCCGTATTCCAGCGGGTAGGCCCAGATGACGGCCGGGAGGCGCGTGCCTTCCTTGTAGTCTACCGGCAGGTAGAGAGTACCCGAGAGATCGACGCCGTCGTCGCGCTTATATTTGATGAGCTGTTTCTTGACTCCCGTCATCTGCGGCGCCGGGTCTTTAAAATCGGTCAGCGCCTGCATTTTCTTGGTCTTGAACTCATAGAGGTAGTAGTTCGGGACCTCGGTCTTGGACTCCTGGCTGATGATGATCTTGTCGCGGCCGGGGCCGGCGAATCCGACGAAGGACTGATACTTGCCGTCGGCGCAGCGGAAGAGCTCTTCTTTCTGCATGGTCTTCAGGTTCATCCGGGCTAAAAAGGGCCGGTCGCCTTTGGGCGTGGCGCCCGAGCCGGCGAGGTAGATCCAGTCCTTGTCCTGGAGGACGACCCGGTCTCCACCCTTCGTTGTCATGACCGGTTGGCCGGGATCCTTATAGGCATCCTGCTGGTTGAGGTCGAAAATCTTTTTCGGGGCGACGCCGGGCTTGCCGATGTCGACCAGCCAGGTCGTCCGCCAGCGCTTCCTCCAATTGCTTTCGGTGGCCAGAGCCAATCCGGGCGCGTCGAGCCAGGTCATCCCGGCGTAGCGGTTCTCGGTCTTGAGGACTTCCTTGGGCTCGCCGGTGAACGGAGCGTCGAGGACCAGGACGCGGTCCCGGAAGGGAACGCTCTTTTCAGGATCGCCCTCGTCCAGGGCTTCGACCCAGATCAGGGTCGCCGGTTTGAGGGCCTGCCAGTTGGGCTGGCGCATGCCCTTCGGGACGCCGTTGATCGGGACGTCTTCGTTGGGGGGAAGGTCGGCCAGGAGCTTGACCAGCTTTCCGCTCATGTCCCAGATCTCGTACGACTTGGCGAATCCGGAAAAGGACACGCTGAAGGAATAGGGCCGCTTAATGCGAGTGACGAGGAGGTATTTGCCGTCGGAGGACGGATTCGCGTCGCCGTAGATCCCCGGCTCTCCGACCTTCCGCGCCTGGCCCGTCACGACGTCCACTTCGACGAGCTGGCTCGTGGCGTAATAATCGAAGAGCTTCTCGTCGAAAGCCGTCTTGAGAAGGTCTTGCAGGGTGGCCACCTGGGCTTTCCTGCCCGTCGACTCCTGGACGTCGGGACCGATGGGGACCCGCGGAGCCTCGGGGGCCGGCCCCCGGCCGTCGATGATCATATTGGCGAGCAGGCGCTTGTTGTCCGGCAGCCAGGCGATGCCGCCGCGGAGGACCATGTTGACCGTCGGCCCGGTCAGGGCTTTGGCCTGGCCCGTCGCCGTGTCGACGACCCAGAGTTCGACGCCGTTTTCGAGGTAGCGCGTGAAAGAAATGTATTTTCCGTCTTCGGACCACTGGGCGCCGGTGAACTTGATTCCGGCCGGGAGCTCGATCTTGCGGACCTTGCCGTCCTTGAGGCTCTTGAGCGACATCGCCGTGTTGAAGCTCAGGACCTGCGAGCTGTTGTTGGCCGGCGTGATGCGGATTCCGGCGATGCGCAGCATCGGCTGGGAGATGTAGGCGATGGTCGGCATGCTCTCGCTTTCGGTGAGGAGCATGGTGTCGCGGGCGGAACTCAGGGTGACCCGCGGCGTCGGCGGCGCGTCGAGGATGTCCATGACCGCCTTGGGCGGCAGCTTGTAGGGTTCCTGGGCGATTCCGGCGAATGGGATGACGAAAGCGGCGGCCAAAACGAATAGAAAGAGACGCTTTTTCATGACTCCTCCTCGGAAGAACGCTGTGAGGCCAAGAGTCAGTATTTATAACCCAAACCAGGCGAGAATTCAATCGGATAAAGGGATAAAGGGGGACGACGCATCCTGTCCCTAATAATATCTTATGGATATACAGGCGGTGGGCGTGCCCAAATCCACCTTCTATATTCGAAGCCGCTTTATTATTAGGGACAGGATGCGTCGTCCCCCTTTTATAGTATAATCGGGCCGCTTGAATGTCCCCCTGAACGCCGGAGGATTCATGATCCGAAATAAAAAGCTCATTATGTCCTTCATTTCCGTTGTTGCGGCGATCGCGCTGTTCGGCCTGGCCGCCTGCGCGAAGAAGCCGGCGCCGGCGAGCCTGATCTTGTTGAACGGCGATGTCTATAC
>Ga0208047_1000981_pt1 | contig 10639 bp, 18 predicted proteins | sample Kivu_220m_FD_184162 | JGI IMG/M metagenome (GOLD analysis project Ga0208047, IMG submission 184162) | Freshwater microbial communities from Lake Kivu, Western Province, Rwanda to study Microbial Dark Matter (Phase II) - Kivu_220m (SPAdes)... | ecosystem: Environmental > Aquatic > Freshwater >...
CCTGCAGTATCAACGAGGACGGACGGGGGTGGGCCGAGCCAGGACCCGTCGCCTGTTATTAATAATCGAGAAGGCCCTCGACGGGTGGAAGGTCCGGGGGCCCCCCGCACGCCCGCAGCATCAACGAGGACGGACGGGGGTGGGCCGAGCCAGGACCCGTCGCCTGTTATTGTTAATCGAGAAGGCCCTCGACGGGTGGAAGGTCCGGGGGCCCCCCGCACGCCCGCAGCATCGGCGAGGACGGACGGGGGTGGGCCGAGCCAGGACCCGTCCCCTGTCGTTGTTAATCGAGAAGGCCCTCGACGGGTGGAAGGTCCGGGGGCCCCCCGCACGCCCGCAGCATCGGCGAGGACGGACGGGGGTGGGCCGAGCCAGGACCCGTCGAGGGATGTTCTCGTCCTGGTCAAGCCACAGTTCGAGGCCGGCAAGGGGAAAGTCGGAAAGAAGGGGATCGTCCGCGACGCGGCCCTCCAAGCCGCCGTCCTCGAGAGGATCGTCCGGGAAGCCGCGGCCCTCGGCTTCCGCCTGCGCGGCCTCCGCCGGGCCGCGGTCCGAGGGCAAAAAGGCAACCAGGAATTTTTCGCCTGGTTCGACCTTGGCGCCGGCGGTTTGCATCCGTCCCCCGAGGACGTGCTAAAATGGGTCGCCGAAGTCACTGGAACACAAGGGCGGCAGGCGGAGGAAGCGCGGCAAAAATGAGAAAAATCCAACGAGCGGGCGTCGTCATCAAACCCCACGCTCCAGGGGTGGAGCGCGTCCTCGCCGAACTGACCCTATGCCTCGAGCGGCACGGCATCGTCTGTCTTCTCGAACCGCAGGCCGCCGAAAGAATCGGAAGGCCCGCGTCGGCCGCCCTCGCCCGCGAAGAAATCCCGGGGACATCCGACCTGGTCGTCGTCCTCGGCGGCGACGGGACGCTCCTCGGGATCGCCCACGCGGCCGCCAGAGCGCGCGTCCCCGTCCTGGGGGTCAACATGGGGAGTCTCGGATTCCTGACCGAGGTCCCGATCGCCGAAATGATCCTCACCTTGGACGCCCTGCTCGACGGGAGGGAGGACCTCATCAGCCCGCGGATGGTCCTCGAGGCTTCGTGGAGCGGCGGGACCGAGCTCGTCCTCAACGACGTCGTCATCAACAAGGGGGCCAAGGCCCGGATGATCGAGCTCGGGCTGGCGGTCAACGGAAACGACGTGGCCACCCTCCGGGCCGACGGGCTCATCGTCGCCACCCCGACCGGCAGCACGGCCTACTCGCTTTCGGCCGGCGGACCGATCATCCAGCCCAAGGTCCCGGCGATCGTCCTGACGCCGATCTGCCCCCACACTTTGACTTTCCGGCCGTGCGTCATCTCCTCGGATGCCAGCGTCCGGATAGCCCTCCTGACCAGGGGGGAAAGGGTTTTTCTGACCCTCGACGGCCAACGCGGGGGGAGGATGGAGGACGGCGAATCGGTGGCGATCAAGCGGGCCGAGGCGGTGTTGGAGCTCGTGACGTCTCCCCAGCGCCGGTACTTCGGCCTGTTGCGCGAAAAGCTCGGCTGGGCCGAATAATTTTAATTCGGTGACAGCAACCCTGTTTACTCTATTTTTAAAGATATATCTATTATGCTTATCGGCCTGGGAATTATGGTGGCGAAATCGAGGGGGGCCTGCGTCATAAAAGTGGGGACAGGGTATCACGTCCCCCGTTTTTTTATGGTATAATCTGCCGCCCAAAATCGAAAATTGCGCGAGGAGGCCCCGGTGTCCGATAACGTTCTGGCGGTCAACGACAACACCTTCGAGGAAGAAGTCATCAAGTCGGCGATCCCCGTTCTGATCGATTTTACCGCGACCTGGTGCTTCCCCTGCCGGATGATCGCCCCGATTGTCGAGGAGCTGGCGGTCGAATACAAGGACAAGCTCAAGGTCGGCAAGATGGACATCGACGAAAGCCCTCAGACGCCGGCCAAATACGGAATCCGCGGGATTCCGACGCTGCTCGTTTTCAAGGGCGGAGAGCTAAAGGAATCGCTCGTCGGAGCCCTTCCCAAGGCCAAGATCGTCGCCGCCCTCTCGAAACATCTGTAATCTGACGGTGAAAAAGATGGGGGACACTTTAAAGTGTCCCCAAAAAATAGGGTAAACAGGGTTGCTGTCACCTATTTAATAGGAGAAAACGTGGGCGAGGGGATTGACGTCGTCATCATCGGGGCGGGGCCGGCGGGCCTCGCCGCCGCGATCTACACCGGCCGCGGCCGCCTCCGGACGGTCGTCCTCGAAAAGGGGATTCCCGGCGGCCAGATCCTGATCACCGACTGGATCGAAAACTACCCCGGCTTCCCGAAAGGCATCGCCCCCTTCGACCTCATGGAGAACTTTCGCAAGCAGGCCCTCCGCTTCGGGGCCGAAATCGCGGCCGACGAAGTCCAGGCGGTCGTCCCAGATCCCGACCCCGCTCGCGCCGGCGGCTGGCTCGTCCGCGGCGCCAAGGCCGAATATCCGACCCGGACCGTCCTCATCGCCACCGGCTCCGAATACCGGCGGCTCGGCCTGCCCGACGAAAGCCGGCTCGTCGGCCGGGGCGTGTCGTACTGCGCGACCTGCGACGGAGCGTTTTTCCGCGAGCGCGACATCGCCGTCGTCGGCGGCGGCGATACGGCCCTGATGGAAGCCGTCTTCCTGACGAAATTCGCCCGCAAAGTCCACCTCATCCACCGCCGCGACGCCCTTCGCGGGACGAAAATCCTCCAGGAGCGGATCTTCGAAAATCCCAAGATCGAGGTCCAATGGAGCTCGGTCGTCGATGCCATTCTGGGGAAAGACAACGTCGAGGGGGTCGTCCTGCGCAGCGTCAAGGACGGCTCGAAGCGCGATTTGGCGATCGAGGGCCTCTTCATCTCCATCGGCACGGTCCCCGTCACCGGCTTCGTCAAGGACATCCTCGCCCTCAACGAGTGGGGGCAGGTCATCGTCACCGAACACATGGCCACCTCAAGGCCCGGGATTTACGCCGCCGGCGACGTCATCGCCGGTGCCCCCCGTCAGGTCGCCACGGCGGCCGGGACGGGCGTCACGGCGGCGATGGCCATCAACGAGTTCCTCTCGACCTATAAGTGATATTCAAGATGCGGGACACATTAAAGTGTCCCCCATCTTTCTTTCATCTTTTAACGGAGGTGAGGGTCGAGGGCGAACGCCGCCCGCATTCCCGCCCGGCGCATGACCTCGCGGCTGACGCAGTCGACGAGGCTGAGCGTTCGTCTGCGCGCCGCTAGAAGCGCCGCGACGGCGGCTTCGTGGATCTCGCGGTCGACCCAGACGACCCGGAGGACGGGGACGACGTTCTCTTCGAAATCTTTGGCCGCCTCCATGCCCAGCCGCCGCTGAACGAGAGCGGAGGTTTCGACGAGGACATAGTTATGGCAGACGAACGTTTCTCCCCCGGAAAGCCCCCGCCGCCACCGCTCCGCAGTTTCGGCATGGCCGGCGTCGTCGGCGTCGAGAAGGGCATAGAGAGCGCTTGTATCGACGAAAACCGCCATTATTATTCCCTGTCGCCCTTTGCCCCGTTAAACGCGTCGGATAAGTATTCGTCGTGCCGCCTGGAAACATCGCTCAGTCCGGAGCGGTACTTGCCCACAACGGCCAGCGCCCTTCGGCGGCGCTCATCCTCATCGGCCGAGATCCCCGGCCAATCGGCGCGGGCATAGGGCGCCGCCTTCTCCTCGGCCATGATGCGTTTGCGGAAGCCTTCTGATGCCGGCAAGAACGGGGACACATTAAAGTGTCCCCCATCTTTTTGGGCTCCGGCCGCGCGCGCCGCCGCGAGCGCATCGCGAATATAGTGGCTTCGTGTTTTCCCTTGCCCGCGCCGGGCCGTCTCGACCGCCCGGAATTCGGCCGCCGGAAGGCTGATCGTGAATTTAACCGTCTTGGCCATCGTAAATATCCATTCATACTCAGTATGAATGGGTCATACCGAATTGTCAATCCCTTTTCGGCCGGCTCTTCGCCCCAATCGCCTGGGGGCGTCAATCGGCCGCGATGTCCCTGAAACGGGGGTTCAAGGTCAGCAGCCGGCAGTCGTGCTGGCGGACGAGGACGGCGATATAGCAATCGGTGAGCGGGATCATCTTGCCCTTCCGCTTGAGACGATAGGCGAGCTCGGCGGCATCGTTCCACGTGGAAACCCCCTCGCCGGCGATAGGGAGCGACCGGGCGATATCGGCGATGACGGCCAGCTCCCTCTCCGATTTCGCCGCCTGTCGGAGCTCGGCCAGGACGATTTTTGCCGTCATCGCGGTTCCGTCGGCGATGGCTTGGCGCACGGCCAGGGCCGTCTTCTGGTCCTCGAGCCTGAAAAAGGCGAGCCAGGCCGAAGTGTCGATGAGGACCTTCAGCGGCGGGGCGGGGGCCGATGCTTCAACGCTCATCGGGCCGGAGCTCCTCGGCGGTGAGGTCGAACTCGAGCCTTCCGCCCTGGGCGAGAATCCGCTCAACGCGCCTCCTCCTCAGAAATTCCTCGATCGCGGCCATGATCGCCGCCGCTTTCGTCCCGGCCCCAGTCTCCCTGACCAACTCGTCGAGAATTCCGGTTTCCGTGCTCATGGTCGTCTCGATATTGACGAATAGATAGACGGTTGAGGATGCGGATTTTTCTCAGGCGGGCGAAAAAATCGGCTGACCTACGTTTTTTTCAGGCGGGCGAGCTCGGCCTCGAGTTCCTCGACTCTCGCCCGCAGGCGCTTGAAGTCCTTCAGCAGGCCATACAACTCGGGCGCGGCGGCCCAGAACTTCCGCCAGACGCGGATGTCGAGATGGGGCGATCCGCTGACGAATCCCCCGGCCGGGATGTCGTTGGTGATTCCCGTCTTGGCCGCGACGACGGCCCCGTCGCCGATATCGATGTGGTCGGGGACGCCGGCCTGGCCGCTCAGGATCGCCCCCCGGCCGATCTTGCTGCTCCCGCCGATTCCGACCTGGGCGACGAGAAGGGCGTTTTCGCCGACCTCGACGCTATGGGCGACCATGACCAAATCGTCGATTTTCGCCCCCTTCCGGATGACGGTCTCGCCCAGCGCCGCCCGGTCGACGGCCGAGTTGGCCCCGATTTCGACATCGTCCTCGATGACGACCGTCCCGACCTGGGGGATCTTGACGTGCGTCCCTTCGGGGCCGCGCAAGTATCCGTACCCGTCGGCCCCGATCGAGACCCCGTTATGGAGGATGACGTGGTCGCCAATCAGGACCTCCTCGCGGACGACGACGCCCGAATGGAGGATGCAATTCGCCCCGACCTTGACGCGCGGGTAGATCGAGACGAGCGGGAAGATGACCGTTCCCGGTCCGACCTCGGCCCCGTCGCCGACGACGCTCAGGGCGCCGATCGACACGCCGGCCGCGATTTTGGCCGTCGCGGAAACGGCCGCCGTGGGATGGATGCCGGGCGCGGGCCGGTAGGGGCGATGGAAGATTTCGACCGCGCGGATGAAGGCGAGGTGCGGGTTTTCGGACCGGATGACGGGGAGGCGGTCGAAGAGTTCGCCGGGCGGAAGGATGGCCGCCCCCGCCGCCGTCGCTTCGAGGAGCGGACGCAGCTTGGGCTGGGCCGGCGCCAGGAAGACAAGATCGCCGGCCGCCGCCCGCTCCAGGCTCGAACAGCCGCCGATTTCGACCGCCCCGTCGCCCTCGTAGGGGCAGCCCAACCGTTCCGCAAGCTCCCGGACCGTCAGTTTCATCCCTTCCTCCGCCCCTATTATATAAAATAAGGGGACAGGTCCACTATTCCACGAATATTGTAACGATAAAATGTGGGACACATTAAAGTGTCCCCCATCTTTTTTTAAAAGGGAAACGTGATACCCTGTCCCTCAATTAAACAAATTTTTATGCATGGGAGAAGGGGGGTAGGAAGAGCCAGCTTTTCAGAAAATTAGTGGTTTAACAAAAAATAGAAATATACTATAATTTTAGTATAACCAATAAGGCAAGGCAGTCCAAAATGAGACAAAAGACCAAGGGCGAGCGTCCATATCATCGGGAGAGAAAGTTGCCTCCTCTGCGTATCGCTAAAATACATCCCAAGGGGCAAATCGTCATCCCTAAAGATATTCGGGACGATTTCAATCTCGAGCCGGGAGATAAGGTCGAAGTCCGGCCGACCGACGACGGTATCATCCTCTTCCCCCTCCGTCGGCGACAAACGATGACGGAAATCCTTCGCGGAGCTTTCAAAGGCCCGTTCACCCTCGAGGAGCTCGAACGGATTTATTTGGGGCGTTATGCGAAATCTTAAAGAATTTGAGGGAGACGAGCCGATTTTCATAGACGCCAATATCTTCCTTCATCATGCCTTCGACAGCCGTCCCGGCGCCGTGGAGTTTCTGGCCCGGCTCGAGCGGCAAGGACTCCGGGCCTACACGTCGACTCTTGTTCTCGAAGAAGTCATGTTCATTCTTCTCGTCCAATCTCTCGGAATGGCCCGCGCCGCGGATGATCCGGCGAAACTTAACGACACCCTCATGAATCCCGAGGCGAGAAAGCTGGCCATGTTGTCCGTCCGGAAGTATTTTGAATACATCGATGTTCTCAAGGCGTGCGGTTTGCAGATTATAAGCCTGACGGACGGGGATCTCTCGACGGCATTGGACGTCATATCCGGATCCGGGATCATGACGGCCGACGCCTGCCACGTGGCGGTCATGAAGAGGAAGGGGATCTCTCATATCGCCACTGCGGACGGCGATTTTGCCCGCGTCGCCGATATCGTTGCCTGGACCCCCTAGCCAAAAAAGCGGGACACATTAAAGTGTCCCCCATCTTTTCTAGACGAAGAGGGCCTGGTCGGTGCGGCGCTGGATCATCCGCTCGTTGAGGACGGCGGCGAGCTCCGCCCCCCACAGCAAAATGACCAGCGACGTCGAAATCCACAGGAGAAAGAAGATGATCGAGGTCAGCGTCCCTTGGACGAGCTTGCCGAGGACGATTCCCACGGCCGACAGATGGGCCACGTAGAAAACGAACCCCCGTTTGAAAACCTCCCACAGGACCGAGCCGACCGCCGCGGCGATCGCCGCCGCCGCCGTATAGACCTTTATTTCAGGGATGAATTTATAAATCACGAACAACACGAGAAACCCCAGGAAAAAAGGCAGGAGGTACTGGATGAAGACGTTGTCGACGACGGCCACCGCCTTGGGGTTGATGTTGTCCCGGACGAAGGCGCTCTCCCGGATGGCCCGGTGCATCGCCGTCCAGACGGCCGTGATCGAGAGCGAGAAGAAGAGGATCACGGCCATGATGAACATGATCAGGTATTCCATCAGCCGGTTGTAGAAAAACGACTTCCGCGAGGAGCTTCGGAAAATCCGGTTGATCGCGGCGATGAGGTTGGCGAAGAGGAAGCTCGCGGCGATGAGCGAGCCGATGATCCCGAACCAGCCGAGGTTGCCCAGGTTTTCCGAAACGCCGGACAGCCTGGTGAAAAACGACGGGTCGAAGTCGGCGAAGAAATCCTCGGTGAAGAGGTTCAGGCTCCGGACGGCGATCTCCGAGTTGCCCATGATCTTGGTCGCGACCCAGGCGAAAAGGGCAAGGAGGGGCACGGCGCTCATCAGGGTGAAATAGCTGATCGTGATCGCGTAGGCGAAGCAGGCGTCGGCGTTGAACCGCTTGAAGGTCGCGCCGAGCAAGCGGAAAAACGACCTCATTTCAATCGAATCTCATCGCCGGGCTCTTCGGCCGTCCGGGCGGGCGGCGGCCAACTCCCCCCGTCGTCAGGCGTACTTCCCCCACTGGACCATGAGGATGATGAACGTCACGAGGAGGGCGTAGATGACCAGCGTCTCGATCAGGATCAGGCCGAGCAGGAGCAGGAAGCGGATGTGCGGGGCGGCGGCGGGATTCCGCGAGATGCCCTCGCACGCGGCGCTCAAGGCTTTGGCCTGGCAGAAGGCTCCGGCCGCCGCGGCCAGAGTGATGATCGCCCCGCCGACGCTGATCGACAGCTTGTAGAGGGACGCCTTGTTGGCTCCGAGCTCCGCTCCTTCCTGGGCCAGGGCGGGAGCCGCCGCCGCGAGGGCGAAGATGAACGCGATGGTCAGCGCTTTCCACGTTTTCGTCATGTCCGATCTCCTTTCGATCGAAAGCGGGGACACATCACTTATTTGTCCACTTTTTAGGACAAATAAGTGATGTGTCCCCGTATTTTATCATGTCTGCTCTTCGGCGTGCTCGACGGCGCCGGCGAGATAGATGCAGCTCAAGAGGACGAAGACGAAAGCCTGGAGGACGGCGGTGAAGATCGAGAGGGCCATGAACGGCAGCGGCAGGAGATAGGGGATGATCGAGGCGATGACGACGATGAGGACTTCCTCGGCGAAAATGTTGCTGAAAAGACGGATGGAGAGCGAGATCGGCCGGGAGAAATGGCTGATGACCTCGATCGGGATCATGAGCGGGGCCAGGGCCGGGATCGGCCCCATGAAGTGCTTCAGATATTTGCCCACCCCCTGGGCCTTCATCCCCTGCCAGTGGTAGTAGATGAAGACCGTCACGGCGCACCCGACCGTCACGTTGAGCTTGGCCGTGGGCGACATGAAACCGGGGATGAGGCCAAGCAGGTTCGAAAAAAAGATGAACAGGCCGACCGTCCCGACGACGGGGAGGTACCGCTTCCCCTCGGGGCCGATGATGTCCATGAGCAGCCCCTCGAAGAAGCCGATGATCGATTCCAGGACGTCCTGGAGCTTGCCCGGGACGACGTCGCGCTTCCGGCCGGCGAGGGTGAAGAAGACGATCATGAAGACGGCGACGATGAAGACCATGACGATGTAGTCGGGGATGCAGTGGCCCGGGTCCTTGACCTTGATGCCGGCGAGGGCGAGAAGGGCGGCGACGGGGCGGCCGAACAGCTTGTTGGCCAGCTCAACGATCGCCAGGCTATGCTCTAAACCTTCCATGACGTCTCGGACTTCACGCGAGCGAGGGTCGCGACCGCCTCGACGATGAACACCGGGAGAATCGTCGAAAAGCCGGCCGCGAAAGCCAGGATCTTCCTCGGATAGGCGAGCATTATAAGAGAAAAAACGGCCAGAATCAACGCCATCCGGAGGGCGTAAACGGCGATTCCGGAGCGGATAGCCCGGCTTTTCGCCGGGGCTTTAGTCTCGGCCCCGGGCACGGCCCCAGATCCGGGCCCGGCGGCGGCGCCGCCCGTGCCGACGACGCGGCCGAGGGCGCTCTTGAGCCAGAGGAAGGAGATGGCGGCCAGAAGCCCCCCGCCGAGAAAAAGCGCTCCCTCGATCAGGCCCAAAAAAAGGGCGACGGGAATGGCCAAGAGGGCGGAGAGAGCGGCGATTTCGAGGGGGATGCGCCTCAGGATCCGTTCCTCGAGCGGGTCGCCGGGACCTGCGTTTTTCGGGTCGCTCATGAAGCCCGGATTTTATCACAGGAAGGGGGATGTGAGAATTCGCGGGATGGCCGAGCGTCTATCGAGCGTAATGGATAAACAAAATCATACAGGAAAAGGCATAAAAAATCTTGATAATTTATGCAATATATTATATCATTTATATGCTAATCGAAGGCATCCTGAGATCTTCATGAGAACGACGCTCGACCTCGACCCCGATTTGCTCGAGCGCGTAACCCGAGCGACGGGGCAGAAAATTAAGAAAAGAGCCATCGAAACGGCCCTTCGCGAGTATTTAAAAGCCAGAAAATGCGACGAGCTGGCCGCCCTCGTCGGCAACTACGACAAATTCGAATTGACGCCCGAAAAGCTCGACGAGATGCGCCGTGAGCCCTGACGGCCGGACCGTTCCTCCCGGAGCCGTTTTGATCGACACTTCAGCTTGGATTCAGAGCTTCCGGTCTTCCGGCCCCCCGGACCTTCATGACTACATCCGGAAGGTCATCACGGGGCGGCTCGCCGCGGCATGCGGGATCGTCGACCTCGAACTTTTGTCCGGCTGCCGAAGCCGGGAGGAATTCGCGAAACTCAAGACCGCCCTCGAGGCTCAACATCGCCTCGAATTCGAACAGCCCGTCTGGTCTCTCGGCTATGAGACGGCCTTTTCCTTAAGAAGAAAGGGAATCACGGTCCCGACGGTGGATATCCTCATCGCCTCTCTGGCCTTGCACCATCAGGTCGTTCTCGCCCATCACGATTCGCACTTCGAGCTCATCAAGAAGGTCATGCCCGGCCTGAAGACCGTACATTTTCTACTGGGCTAAACGGGAGGCGCGTATTCATCGGCGCCTTGAGAATATTTCTGATTATTTTCCGTTTTTCTGAAGATCGTGACTTTGTATTGGACCAGCAAAGTCGTAAAATATTGGCGAGAGGACGCGAATGGAAATTAGATATGACGCCGCGGCGGACGTTCTCCTCCTTATCCTTAGAAATTCCCTTCCCGTCGATGCAATCGAGGAGCCAGGCGGCGTGATCGTCAGTTATGGGAAAGACGGAAATCCCGTTAGTGTTGAATTTTTAAAGGCTTCCGAGAAGCGTCTTATCGTTCCGGGCCAAATCAGCATTCCTATCCAAACGTCGTTATAGAATTTCGCCCCCCGCGTCTCGCTCCCCATCCGCCTGATCTTCCCGGTTGTACTTGGCGATGCCGCGGATGAGGCTCATCAGGCCCGAGGCCACCCCC
>Ga0208047_1000986_pt1 | contig 10615 bp, 6 predicted proteins | sample Kivu_220m_FD_184162 | JGI IMG/M metagenome (GOLD analysis project Ga0208047, IMG submission 184162) | Freshwater microbial communities from Lake Kivu, Western Province, Rwanda to study Microbial Dark Matter (Phase II) - Kivu_220m (SPAdes)... | ecosystem: Environmental > Aquatic > Freshwater >...
GTATCATGAGAGACGACGTTCTAAGTGCTCCGACTTGGGTATCAGCAGAATCTTTATAGGGATTTGGCTTGGGCTTGTTCAAATCCTGAACGCCGGATCCCACTAGCACTGAATTGCTAATAAAACAGACGAAGAGGCCAATCACGAAGACGAATGAAATGATAAAAATTTTCTTCATTTTTTCCTCCTATAGAAAATTAAAAAATCATCGAATAGGCGAATTGATTTTTCCTTGGATCGTACCACCTCCTTTGGCTGACGGATTCCTTTTTGGGCGTCATATTTCCCATCGCCGTTCCGCTTGAAGCATGGCCGGCGTAGATAGAGAGTAGCCAAAAAACGTTAGGGAGCTAGTCGTAGAGGGAGTGAAGGGAAAAGAATATCTCAGAGCAACTTCGGAAAGCATTTCAAGCCCCGCTTCAAAGAGCTTGCTAACGCACTAAAAATGAACCAGTTAAGTCTCCTTGTCAAGTAAAATTTTGTCTAATTTTTTGGACTGACAAGAAGTGTTATTTTGAGAAGCAAAAATGCCCGAAAAGTGACAAAAAATGTCACTTTTCGTTAGATTTCGACCTTGAAGACGCCCTTGAGGGCGAAACCGAAAATGATCGAAAGGATGAAAAAAGCGACAAGCCAGTGGAATCGGATCCCGAGAAATTTCAAACGCTGCGATTGATAGAGAATCTCGATGGCCTCTGCGGGCGAATCCTTGGCCAGAGATTTTTCTCCCGGATAAAGCAGTTCGTCTCCGAATCCGCGGACGCGCGAAGCCGGCACTTTCGAAAGCGCGGGGCCGTCGACAACGAAGAGCTTCGAGATTTCCTTTCCGCCGATGCTGACCTTGAGGAGATGGCGGCCTGACGCTTCTGCCTTGACCCGCCAATCGACCTCGCCTTCCTCCTCGATCCTTAGCGGCGGCGTCTCCACGGTCACGCCGGCCGGCGTGGCGAGCGACGCCTCGACCGCTCCTGCGGCCGCCGACCCCTGCCCTTTCGCCAGCTTGACCTTGACGATCGCCCTTTCCCCGATTCGCAGAGGCGCTTTCTCGAACCAGACGCTGAGCTGCGCTAGAATGAGGAGAACGGGGATGATCATGACCAGCATGGGCTTGAGTGCGAAGGCCATATATTTCCCGTTGGCCGCCAAGAGCGAGCCTTGCGAACGGAGAGATTGGCCCATATTGTCCTTATAGAGCCTCAATTCGAGAAGGTGGGCTTTGATCTTGTTCTTCGTCCGCCTGATGCCTTGCTGGTTCGAAGTCGCCTTGAAGATGGCGAGCATGAGAAGGCCGGTCAACAGGGATATGGCCAACATGCCGGCCCACGGGCCGAGCGGGCGGAAGGGAGCCATGAGGACGTCGAAGAGGGCGCCCATTAGTGCGTTAATTATTTGCATCCACGCGTGTCCCATTATAAGCTAAACAAAAGCAATTGGTTACAGTCGTCGGGCATTGAATCATGATCGCTCGAATCCGTAAACAGTTGATTCAATGGGGCTTTCTCAAATGCGGTCACGCTCAAAATCTGCAAAATGTTGTAGAGCGGAGGCTTCAGATCCATCCTTTTTTTGATGATGGCGACGAGAGCGTAAATCGCAATGGCCACCCAGATCTGCGTCCGGACCGCGTTCTCCGACGTTCCGTAAAACGATTTGATCCGCAGGTTTTGTTTCATCCAGCGGAAGAACAGTTCCACCTGCCACCGGAGCTTGTAGAGTTTGGCGATCGTCAAAGCGGGCAGCAGAAAGTTGTTCGACAGGAAGATCAAGTAGCGATCGTTTTGCCGATCGTAAAACCGCACCCGACGAAGCGGCTCGGGATACTCGATCTTGGATTTGGGGCCGGTCAGGACGATCGTCTGGTCCGAGGTCAAGTCCATGGCTTTATCGACGGCTCGCGAGCGGAGTCTTCGCGATTGAAGATTCGATTTGGCTCGGGTGACGAAGAAGGCCCGGCCTTGATGAAGAGTATAGAGTCGGAAGTAGTCCAAATATCCCCGGTCCAGAATGTAAAAAGAACCGGGCTCGAGGGGGAGAACATCGAGGATTCGCACATCGTGCGTTTTCCCTTCTGTAATATGGATAAAAGAAGGGATGGAGCCCCGCAGATCGAGAAGAGTATGAAGTTTGATGGCGCCTTTCCTCTTTCGAAAAAAGGCCCAAGGGAAAAGCGACAGACACAGGTCGATCGTTGTAGAGTCGAAGGCGTAGACGGTGTTCTGGAGATCCAGGCCAATGTCCTCGTCGCGGTAAAGAGTTCGAGCCTCGGCGATGAGGACGTGAGCGAAGTCGGCGTAAATCCGCCAGTCGCGCTTTTCGTTGGCGTGGGCCAAGTTGTTTCGGGAAACGTTGCTGCGGATGCCCATGTGATAGAGCCGATTCTTCATCGTTTGCAGGCAAGAGACGATATCGCGCAGACTCTCCCGATACGTCAGCTGAGCAAAAGCTAGGCAGAAGAATTGATCGAGACAAGAAAATCTTTTGACCTTGTAGTCTCCTCGGTAACGTCGGACGCATTTTCGAAATTCGTGAAGCGGCAGAAAGGACATGATCTGGGCGAAGACGGTCGGAGGGATGTTCATCGGTCGCTCCCTGGAGTGAAAAAGAGCGCCGATTATATAAAATCGCGTTCAAATCGGTTACGGCCAAAACATCCCTTATTTTATTCATTATGTGCATAATGGAGGATTTTTCGTTTTCAACGTTGGGACACTACTGATTTGCATCTATTCTCTAACGAGAAGGGGGACACACTATAAAAGATGGGGGACACGTAAAGCACAAGCAAAGATGGGGGACACGAAGTAACGAAGCGTAAGATGGGGGACACGAAGTAACGAAGCGTAAGATGGGGGACACGAAGAAAATTCAAGAGAATTTTCATCATGTCCCCCATTCGCAACATGTCCCCCATCTTGCATGTCTCCATTATTAACCGATATACCCCAGGCCTTTCAGCTTCTTCTTGATTTCATCCTCGGAGCTCGATTCTTCGATCTGGCCGATTTCCTTTTCGAGGCAGTGGGCGATGAACTCCTCGGCCGACGAATAGCCGCTCATCGCCGCGTAGCGCCGGACCTTGTCCATGAGGTCCTTGGGGAGCTTGATTTTCTCGGTGGCCATGCCTCGCCTCCTCCTCTATAGAACCGTCCGGCCGATCATCTCCGGCGTCTTCGGCAGGCTGAACCGGTCGAGAATCGTCGCCGTCACGTCGTAGAGGGCCGGGGCTTCGGCCTTCACCGGCTCGTTGGCGAACAGGATCCCCGACAAGAGCTCGGCCGCGCCCATGTGGTCGCCGCTCCATTTGGCGGTGTTGTCTTCCATTATCTCCCGGGGGATGCGGCCCAGCGGCGACTGGAAAGAAATCCGGTGTCCCCGGTTGAAGCCGAGGACGATGTCCGGAGCGCTCTCCGCCGCGACGCCCGTGTAAACGTCTTTCGCGGCATACGCTCTCAAGACGACCTGTTCGCCCGTCTTCGGGTCGCGGTACTCTTCGAGTTTACGGCAAATCTCATGGACGAGGTTGTCCTTATCGGCGCCCGCCGCGACGATACCCTCGGCCTCCCTCCCGCGCTCGTTGATATAAAGCCCGTTGAGCCCCAGCCCGTAAGCCTTGGTCTTCGACCAGTCCGTCGAGGCAAAGGCCAACTCCAATTCTTCCCGCTTGAACGGATTCTTGAAGGCGTGGTATCCGGCCTCCAGGAGCCAGGTGTTCAGGTTGAAGCTCCTGGCGTAAGGGTTGAAGCCGTGGTCCGACATGACCATGACCAGAGTCTCTTTTCCGGCTTTGGCCATGGCCGAGGCGAGGATCGAGTCGGCTTCGGCATAGGTCCGCTCGATGACGTTTCCGAACTTGGCGGCGATCGCTTCGTCGTAAGCGGGATGCCGGGGGTCGAGGAGGCGCCAGAACATGTGCTGCCGCTGGTCAGTGCTCGAGACATAGGCGAAGAGAAAGCCTGTGTCGAACCGGTCGAGCTCGTAGTCGATGATCGCCCTGGTTTCGGCCAGGACCTGATCGTCCTGCTCGAGGAATTCCTCCTCGTCGAAAACGCCGTTGTCCAAAGCCTGGGTTTCGGCCGGGAGCCCTTTTGTGTAGAACGGCCCGAACCGGCGGGCCAGCTCCTCGGCGTAGGAGGGCGGCGTGGCAATGGGAAGGGCGGCGTCGGCCGGGTCGATGTTGATCGAGGAGAGAAAGAGCTTGAACTGGGGGCGGACCTCCTTAAGGTAAAAGCGGCAAATCCCGGAAACGCTCTGGGTCGGGATCAGGGGGAAGCGCAGGCGGACCCAATCGCTCCACTCCTTCTCCTTGAGGATGATTTCCTGGCCGGGGAGAACGACCTTGGCGACCGGCGAGGCCGGGTCGAGATAGACCTTGAGGTCGATCTCGGTCGTAGGGCGGTCCTTCCTGAAGGTGTTGACCGGGCCGGGGATCTTCGCGTCGACCCTGTTCCCGATGACATAGACCTGGTGGATTTCGCCGCCGCCGATGTCCTCGTTCACAGCCTGGGACTCGGTCGTATAGAAGTGGAACGTGTTGTAATTGCCGTAGATGTCCGGAGTCCCCAGTCCGGAGAGCGTCCGTTGTTTCGTCCGAACAGGGGGGTAATTGGCCGGCATCTTGAAGATCGTGGCCGGGATGTCACCGTCCTCGAGGACCTGCCAGAAAGCCCGGCCGCGGCGAAGGTTTCGGACTTGCCCGCCTTTGATGGGAATGACGAGATTGCCGATCCGGACGGTTTTTTCCGCCTCGGTCGTCTCGGTGGCCGAGAAGATGGGGAAATAGCTCTTCGGGTCGCGGTGGATGAAATCGTAGATCCCGTGCCCGCCGGGATTCGTGCCGGCGATGAAGTTCGACCAGGCGACGGGGCTCTGGGGAGGGATAGAGGTCGCCAGGCGGCGGTAGCCTCCCTCGGAGGCCAGCTTCCGGAACGTCGGGAGCTTGCCCTCGCGCATCCAGATATCGGTGAGATGGGGGTCCATCCCGTCGAAGCCGAGGACGAGGATTTTTTGCTTGGGCGTCCGCCGGGCGGCGAGGCCGGCGGTTTTGGCGCTCGTCCCGGCCCGGGCTTTCGTCCCGGCCGCAAGGAGCGAGGCGGCCGCCGCGCCGTTTTTCAAAAAATCGCGCCGGGTAAGGCGTTTTTCGTTCATCGTTTTTTCCGTTTCGTCTCTTTCTGATTATGGCCCGGCGGCTTGGCCGTTTCAAGGGGGGATTTGGCTGCGAGAAGCGAAGTTCCATCCATGTGGGCCGGCTTCGGCAGGCCGAAAAGCTCGAGGACGGTCGGGGCGAGGTCCATGATCGACGGCGCGCTCGTCCGGAGTTTGAGGCTCGAGAAGAGCACTCCGGGCACGCAGGCCGGGTCGATGCAGTGGTCGCCGCTCCAGCATTTCGTGTTGTCCTCGAAGACCGTCGGGCTCAAGCTCCCGGTAACGGAGGCCCAGGACGCCCGGAATCCCTCGTTGTAGCCGACGATGAGGTCGGGGGCGTTGTCTTTGTAAGGCCCCTTGTAGATATCGTCCTTGTCGTAGATGCGGTTGATGGCCGTCGCCCCCGCCCCCGTCCCCGCGCCGTCGTCCTTCAAGCCCGTGAGCTTGGCTTTGAGCTCGGCCCGGAGGGATTTCGCATCCTCGCCCGCCGCCACGGTCCCCTGGGCCTCCCGCCCCTTTTGATTGACGTAGATCCCTCCCAATCCCAGGGCATAGGCCTTGGTCTTGGTCCAATCGACGTCCTTGAACCATTCGCCGTCGCCACGGGCGCCGTCCTTCAGGGCGAGATAGCCGTTCTCGCGGAGCCAGGTGTTCAGGTTGACGCCCCGCTTGAAAGGCTTGAATCCGTGGTCGGACATGACGAAGAGCGCCGCCTCCGGGCGCATCCGCTTCCGCATCCGGCCGAGCATCTCGTCCATCCGGACGAAGAGGTCCTCGATGACCTTGGCGCTCGCCTCGCGCGGCCCGGCTTTCAACGCGGGATGGCCGGCGTCGAGATAGCGCCAGAACATATGGCTGATGCTGTCGGTCGTCTCGAAGACGCAGACGACAAGCCCCCGCCGCGTCTTGGCCAGGGCGTTCTCGAGCATCTTCTCCCACTCCATGTGGTTGGCGTAGGTCAGCTCGAGGAATTGGGCCTCGTCCAGGGCGCCTTCGTTGAGGGCCCAAGTGTCGTTGGCTTCGCCCAGGGTGATGTAGCTTCCGAGAAGCTTAGCCAGATAGACGGAGTAGATGAAGGGGTGCGAAATCGGCAGGGCCGGTTTCTCCGGGTCGATGTTGAGCGGAGTGACATACATCTCGAAATGGGGCTCGAGCGACCTCATCAAGAATTTCGCCGTCGCCCTGATTTTCATCCCCAATCCGGGCTTGAACGTCAGCCGGATCCAGGGGGAGAATTCGCCCTTCTTGAGGGCGATTTTTCGTCCCCCGACCTCGACCTTCGCCCGGCCCTCGTCCTTATCCAGCCTAATCCGCAACGGCAGCCGGATTTCGACGGGTTTGCGGAGGAGCGAATTCTCGGGGCCGGAGAGGCAGGTTTCGACCCGGCCGCCCCGGACCTCGGCGGGGATGACGACCCCGCCCTCGGGCTTGGCGGTTTTCGCCGGGTCGGAGGTGAAAAAGGAAAACGTCCCCTGGCTTCCCTTGAGGTCGGGGGCGCACATCCCCGACAAGAGGTGCCCTTTGAATTTTTCCGGCGGGAAGGTGATGGGAACCCTGAGGATCGTGCTGAAAATGCCGTTCTCCCCCAGGATTTTCCAGAAGGGCACGCTCTTGCGGAGCCCCCGGATTTCGGGCTTCGAGAGCGGAATCCGATATTTCCCGACATTCAGCGCCCGTCGGGGACCGCCGATCCGGGCCGAGCTGAGGTCGGGGAGATACGTCCGCGGATCGCGGCTGAGGAAATCGAAGATGTTGTGTTTCGACGGCTCGGACCCCGTCATGAAAGACGACCAGGCGACGGGGGAGATGGCCGGCGTCGTCGTCTGGAGGCGGGCATAACCTCCCTCGGCCTTGAGCGCCGCGAGATTCGGCAGCTTTCCCTGGCCCATGAATTTTTCGGCGAGCTCGGGAGACAGGCCGTCGAGGCCGATGACGACGACTTGCTCCGTCAGGCTTTTCTTGTAGGCCTTTTTCCCTCGAACGAGCCTCCATAGGGCCCGAAACGGCCAGGCCAGGAAGGAAAACAAGGCCAGGAAGAAGGCGATGAAGAAGACGAGGAAGGACGACAGAAAGGCGAATCCGGCCCCCGGCCCGATGTAGGCGGCGAGGGGACCGCCCGCCGCGAGGAGCATGGCGATGAGGAGGGCGGTCCGGATGAAGCGCGGCACGGGAAGACTCATAAGAAACGGTCGAGGATGATCTTGGCGGCGTCCTTGATGGCCAGGTCCGGCCCGAAATCGTTCTTGGACAGGAAGAAGGCGTCGTCCCAGGTGTGCATGCCCTGGAGGCCGGGGCTCCGGCCGAAGACTTCCCGGCGCTTGACCGAGCCCTTCATGTCGAAGCCGGGCTCGCCGAGGACGATGAGGTCGGGGCCCTGCGAAGCCAGCGGGCCGTCGTAGACTTCGCGTCCGTCCCAGACCTTTCGGACGACCTTCCGGCCGTCGAATTCCAGCTTTTCGAGCCGCCGGGCGATCTCGGCCTTGAGGGCCTTGGCTTCCCGGGCCAGGACCGTCCCGCGGGGGAAGCGCGATTTGGAGTTCAAATAGATCCTGTTCGGGTCGAGGGCGAAGGCCACGGTCTTGGGGCTGATGTCCTCCAGGCCCGAGGGAAAGGGCTTCGAAAATTTCAGGAATCTCTCTTTTTCGAGCCAGGCGTTGAGATAGACCTCCTGGATAATACCCGTGAAACCGTGATCGCTCAGGAAGAAGATGTATTCCTCGTCCCCGGGCGTCTTGCGGAACGTCGTCCAGATCTTATAGATGAGGCGGTCGATCTGGCGGTAATACTCAAGGACGTTCTGGTGGTGGGGATGACCGGGATGGACGACGGCGTTCCAGAGGAAGTGGTGGAGCCGGTCCGTCCCCGTCAGGACGAACTCGAAGTAGTCCCACGGCTCCTCCCAGAACATGTTCAGGGCCTTCTGCCAGCCCATGAATGTCTTGATGAGCTCCTGCCACAGGAAACCGGCGTTTTCCCTGGCCTTCAGGGTGTCGATGTCGATTTGATAGCCGGCTTTCTCGAGGGGGTCCTTCAGGGAGCGCGGCCAGACGGCCTTGGCCAGGTCGACGGCCACGAATCCCGAGATGAGAACGCCCTCGATCTCCCGCGCGGGGTAGGTCGAAGGCTGGTTGATGACGATCGACCGCAGGCCCATCTTTCCCAGGGTGTCCCAGATCGTCGGGGCCTTGACGTCGCCGAAATTGGGGTAGCGGACCTCGTAGGACTTGGGCTTGAAGTCGGTGAAGCCGAAAATGCCGTGATTCCCGGAATTCGTCCCGGTCATGAAGTCCGTCCAGCTGACCGCCGAGATTTCGGGGAGGCTGGCCTTCATCTTGTGGAGGTGTCCCGAATCGATGATCCGGCTGAGGGTCGACATGACCCCCGTCCGGGCGAGCTCCTGGATGAGGCCGAAGGGGACGCCGTCCAAACCGATGACGCAGACCCGGTTCTTCTTTTTTTTCTTAGGGATAGCCATTAATCCCGGCTATTATAACACCGCTTTCCGGGTTGTCAACGGGAGGCCGCTCTGACCGTCGAACAGCTTATTCGAAATTCTCTGGAAAGAACGGGTGGCCGGCGAAGTCGCCTCCCGCCCGTAGCGTCGTGGGACCCTCGTCAGGGTGACGGAGCGAGGACGGAAGGTGACGAGCCGAGACAGGACCCGTTCTTTCGACGATGCCAAGAAGTTGTTCGACGGTCAGGAGGCCGCGCAGCGCGGCTCGGCGAGAAAGCCGAGGGCTTTTTCGCCGTCCCCGTCCATGACGACGCACATCTCGAGGCCGCCGGAAACAGCCGGGACGTCGATGACCCGGACGACCTCGGAGAGGTGCTCGTATTCGGGGACGAGGTCGGCCAGGGAGTTGGGCGATTTCCGGAAATAGTCCTCGGCGAAGATGTTGCCCGGCTCGTCGGGAAAGAGAGCCAGGTAGCGGATCCTGGCCTCGACGAGGTCCTGGAAAAAATGCGTCCCGAAGGAGAGGTCGGGGACGTACCGGCCGACTTTGCGGGCGACCTCGACGAGCATGGCCGTGTTGTTGATGTCGGCGTACTGGACCTTGACCCCGAGACGGATGTCGCCCCGGCTTCCCCAGCGGCCGGGCCCCATGAGGACGAACGACTTGCGGGGGAGGAGGCCGTTTAGCCGGCTGACGGCGTCGCCGACGGCGGCCATGGCCGCCGAGGTCGGGAGGCTGGAGTAGGAGACCGGGTCGATGTAGACGATCGTCCGGATGCCGGAGACGCGGGCGGACGTGACATGGCGGTTGGCGCTGAAAAGCTTTCGCTCCTCGGCGATCCAGGCGGGGATGTCGACCGAGGCTTCCTCTTCCTGGCGGCTCTGGGGGCGGCATTGGAGGATATGGAGGTGGCGGCCGTCATGGGCGAATTCGATGTCCATGGGCATGCCGAACGTCTCACGGAGGACCCGCATGATCTCCCGGATCTGCTTGACGAATCCCGTCCCCTCGATCAGGCCGGCCAGGGTCGCGACGAAGGGGTCGCGGCCGGGGCGGTGAAGGGCCTGGTTCGCCCTCCGGACCGACCCGTCCTCGAAGACGGAGAAGATCCGGTCCCACCACGGGAAATCGGGACCGACCTCGCGGAGGAGGTCGTCGATGGGATGGGTCTCGAAGCGGCGGGTTTCGAGGTTGATGACGTCGACGAACTTCTGAGAGTAGTGGAGAATCTCGTCCGGGGTGATGTTGACCCGGATCGAGGGCTGGCCGGGGCTGACGAGGACGGGATAATCGTTGCCCACCCGGTCGACGGCCCGGGTCCCCAGGCCGGTCACGAGGCGGACGATGCCGTCCTCCCTCCGGACTCGGGGGGACCAGCGGAATTCGTTGTTGCCGAAGGCCACGCCGGCCACGGCCGGGAAAAAGTACTTGCCGACGCGGGTTCCGACGACGCGCTGGATGAGGATAGCCATCTCCTCGTAGTAATCGAGGAGGCCGCGCTCGGCCCGGTACTGGATCGCGTCGGGGTTGAAGATCGAAGCGTAGACCTCGGCCACGGCGTCGGTCAGGGCGGCCAGGCGCTCCCCCTTCGTCCCGGTATTGGCCAGGAAGAGGCTCCGGTATTTCCCCGAAAAGGCCGTCCCCGTGCTGTCCTCGAGGAGGCTCGAGGAGCGGACGATGAGCGGCCCCTCGCCGGCGTCCTCGAGGATGAGCTTGAACTGGTTGATCATCTCCGGGGGGAAGAACGACTGCTTGCAGACCTGCTCGAGGTAGGGGTAGTAGTGCCGGATTTCCTCGAGGCGCGAGAATTTGAAGCTCTGGAGGTCTTCGAGGAAGTTGTAGTGGATGAAGTCGATGAGGCCGTCGGAGGCAACGAACCAGGATTCGGGGACGAGGAAATCGCCGATGGCCGGGTTCTCCCGTCTCTTCCGCTCGAGGATGTGCTCGGCCAGGATCATCCCCGACGACTTGCCCCCGAGACGGCCCGATCCCTGGCTGGGGCCCGAAATCCGGTTGAG
>Ga0208047_1000987_pt1 | contig 10606 bp, 7 predicted proteins | sample Kivu_220m_FD_184162 | JGI IMG/M metagenome (GOLD analysis project Ga0208047, IMG submission 184162) | Freshwater microbial communities from Lake Kivu, Western Province, Rwanda to study Microbial Dark Matter (Phase II) - Kivu_220m (SPAdes)... | ecosystem: Environmental > Aquatic > Freshwater >...
GTAGCGGAATGACCGGGATGTAGCGCAGTTGGCTAGCGCACCACGTTCGGGACGTGGGGGTCGGAAGTTCGAGTCTTCTCATCCCGACTCAGGCCTCTTTAGCTCAGTTGGTAGAGCAGCTGATTCGTAATTAGCAGGTCGGGGGTTCAAGTCCCCTGAGAGGCTCACAGGGGATATGCACCTGGATGAACAGATTATCCAATCGAATGATCTCTGTTTCTTTTCCTGTTGATTTTATTCGTTATAATCTCTACCACTAAGTACATGGCAGGAACTACTAACATAGTCAGCAGCATGGAACTTGTCAATCCTCCAATCAAAACCCATGACAACCCGTTTTTCCATTCCGCACCTGCGCCTTTTGCAAGAGCAATGGGAAGCATGGCAATGATCATGGCAATGGTTGTCATTAAAATCGGCCTGAATCGTTGCATGGTTCCTTCCTTGATGGCCTCTGATAATTCAGTGCCTTTGCTTTTGAGATGATTGATGTTATCAACAATAAGGATAGCATTTTTGATTACCAGACCCACCAGCATAATAAGGCCCAGGATGGTGAATATACTCATGTTGGTAATGGTAAGCGCAAGTGCAAGAAATGCCCCGATGATGGCAACGGGAACCGCAAACATAACCACAAACGGATCAATCCAGTTGTTGTACAATGCAACCATAATCAGGTAAACCAAAATCAAACTGAGCAGCAATGCCCCCCCCAAAGAGCTGAAGGATTTCTGTTGGTTCTCCAGATCGCCCCCCATTTTAACAATCACCTCGCGAGGAAGCTGAAACTCTTTGATTTTACCAGCGACTTCGGCTCCCACAGTCCCTACGGCTCTTCCAACGACATATGCCCCTACGGTTGCTGATGAGATTTTATCGGTACGTTCCAGTTTTGTGGGGCCCAGGGTCCGTGTCACCGTTGCGAATTGCGAAAGAAGGATCAACTCGCCTTTATTGTTTAAGAAGCCGATATTATTAAGGTCATCAGGATTTTTCCTGTTAAACTGGTCAAGCCGGACATTTATATTGTACTCATTTTCTCCCTTGATAAATTTGCTGTTGCTGTTTCCTGTTAAGGAATTTTGCATCGTAGCGCCAATCATATCCATAGACAGGCCAAGGTCGCCGAGTCGTCTTCGGTCGATGGTTACGCTGAGTTCGGGACTTCCACTTTCAACAGAGAGGCTCACCTGGGATGTTCCGGGAACAGTTTTTACAAGCTCCCTGATCTTTTCACTCCAGAAAAATAAGGTATCCAGATTATTGCATTCCACAATTACCTGAACAGGAGCACTCGTTCCGCCGGATGCGCTTTCTACATATGTTTTGATATCAACACCAGGCAATGCCATGAAAAGTTCTCTTTTTATCTGTACCGAGAAATCAGTATTTGATATCTTCCTTTTATCAAGGGGTACCATATTCACATATAACAGCATGGAATTTGCCTGGGATTGATTCCCGACGGAACCGGAAAATGCGCCTACAGTAGTAAAGATATTTTCCACTTCAGCATGGGGCTTTACAATGTCCTCAACCTTCATGGAAAGCAAATTGGTCTGTTCAATGGTTGCATCCTTAGGAAGTTCAATTTCAATAATAAACTGACCGTTATCGCCTGCACTGACAAATTCAGTACCGATCAACCCCATTGTCATCAAACTCAGCGATGCAATGATGAGCAGGAACACCCCACCCATAAGCCAACGTTTATGCGTCAATGACCAGTCAAGGAGGTTGCGGTAAGCCCGTTCAAACAATTCGATTCCGTTATCAAACCATATCAACGGAAGATTCCTTTTTTTCGAACGGTCAATCTGAACCAGTTTGGTAAAGCGCGATGCCAGGAATGAGGTAATGGTAAAGGAGACCGCTAAACTAATCAATGTGGCCACAATAATTACAACGGAAAACTCTCTTAGAAGATCAGCAACAATCCCACTGACAAACAATATCGGGAGAAATACCACAACAATCACCAGGGTGATACTGGCCACCGACAATCCAATGTCCTTACTGGTAGATATAACTGCTTCACCTGGTGACAGACCTTTTTCAAGATGCGAAAAGATATTTTCAAGCACGACGATAGAATCATCCACCAGAATTCCAACGACGAGAGAAAATCCCAGCAACGACATAAGGTTAAGTGAATACCCTAGTGTCATGTCACATTTAGTATGACGTAAATAAAATATTTTGTATCTTAGCCGAAAAAAAGGCTATGAATACTTACAAAGTAACGCTTACACAAGAAGAACGGGATCAATTGACTGAAATAACCAGAACCGGAACCCATGCTGCACGAAAAATAATTCATGCACTGATTCTTCTCAATGTTGATCGTGGACTCTATGCAGACAGGACGGTTAATGAAGATATCTGCAAGGTATTGAAGATCGGGATGCGGACCATTGACCGGGTTAAAAAGCGGTTTGTTGAAGAAGGGTTGGAAGCAGCTTTAAAGATGGCGCCAACTTCCCGTGTATACGATAAACTGGTGGACGGAGATATGGAAGCCCACTTAATTGCATTGGCTTGTGGTGAACCACCCAAGGGTTTTGCCCGTTGGTCTTTGCGATTATTGGCCGACAAATTGGTAGAACTTCGGTATACCGATGGTATTTCACACGAAACGGTACGCCGGACGCTAAAAAAAACGAACTTAAGCCTTGGAAAGTAGTAAGCTGGGTTATTCCGGCCAAGGAAAACGGAGAATTTGTTGCAGCCATGGAAAAAGTTTTGGACGTGTATAAGAGACCTTATGACCCCATGCGTCCGGTAATTTGTATGGATGAATCACCAAAGCAATTGATTGGAGAAACTCGTGTCCCGATACCCATGAGTAAAGGGCATGACCGTAAATGTGATTATGAATACGAACGTTTAGGCATGTGTAATATTTTTCTCGCAAGTGAACCGTTGGCCGGATTCCGCAAAGTGAAAATCACTGAAAGAAAGTGTAAGGTTGATTGGGCTGAGTTCATCAAAGAGATCGCTGATGAGCATTATCCCGAAGTTGAATTGATTACTCTGGTCATGGATAATCTTGGCACTCATACACCGGGTGCGTTTTACGAACGATATGAACCGGCTGAAGCTAAACGGATACTGGATCGGTTTGAGTTTGTGTTTACTCCGAAACATGGGAGTTGGCTGGACATGGCTGAGATTGAATTAAACGTATTGAATAATCAATGTTTAGGACGGAGAATAGACTCAATTGATAAAGTTCGGGATGAGGTTCAAGCCTGGGAACAGTCTCGAAATGGGCTCGAAAAGAAAATCAAATGGCATTTCACCACGGACAAAGCCCGAATCAAATTGAGAAGACTTTATCCGTCATATGATTGTTGACATGACACTAGCCTAGTACCTGTAATGTTCCGGCTTAAAGGGGCCCTCCACGGGCACGCCAATGTAAGCTGCCTGTTCCGGGGTCATTTTGGTCAGTTTCACACCCAGCTGGCCCAGGTGCAGGCGCGCTACCTCTTCATCCAGTTTTTTCGAAAGGCGGTAGACATCTACGGGGTAATCGTGGCTCCACAGATCGAGCTGGGCAAGGGTCTGATTGGAGAAGGAGTTGCTCATCACAAAGGAGGGGTGGCCTGTGGCGCACCCTAAGTTCACCAGCCGGCCTTCGGCAAGGAGGTAGATCGATTTCCCGTCGGCGTAGGTATATTTATCCACCTGGGGTTTGATGTTGAGTTTGGTAATCCCATCCCACTGGTTTAGCTGCTCCACCTGGATCTCATTGTCGAAGTGTCCGATGTTGCAAACGATCGCTTCATCCTTCATCTTCGACATGTGCTCGGCGGTGATCACATCCTTGTTCCCTGTCGCTGTCACCCAGATATTCCCTTCTGCCAGGGCGTCTTCAACGGTAGTCACCTCAAACCCCTCCATAGAGGCCTGCAGGGCACATATCGGGTCGATCTCGGTCACCAGCACGCGGGCGCCATATGATTTCATCGACTTGGCACAGCCCTTTCCTACATCGCCGTAACCGAGCACCACCACCACCTTGCCGGCGATCATGACATCCGTGGCACGCTTGATCCCGTCGGCCAGGGACTCACGGCATCCGTAAAGGTTGTCGAACTTCGACTTGGTGACTGAATCGTTCACATTGATGGCCGGAGCCAGCAGGGTCCCGTTTTCTTTCATCTGGTAAAGCCGGTGGACGCCGGTGGTGGTCTCTTCCGAAACCCCTTTCCACTCTTTCACCATCCGGTACCAGCGGGTGTTGTCCTCCACGTAGACATTTTTCAATTGGTTGAGGAGAGCCTTCTCCTCGGCTGTATGCATCACCTTCTTCAACCGTTCGGGATCCTTCTCAATGGCATGCCCCTGGTGGATCATCAGCGTTGCATCACCTCCATCGTCCACCACCAGATTCGGCCCCTTTCCGCCGGGGAACGAGAGGGCTTGTACCGTGCACCACCAATATTCCTCCAGCGTTTCGCCTTTCCATGCAAAGACCGGTATCCCCCTGACAGCCAGTGCGGCGGCGGCATGATCCTGTGTAGAAAAGATGTTGCAGGAGGCCCAGCGAACGTCGGCCCCGAGCTCGATCAGGGTCTCGATCAGCACAGCGGTTTGGATGGTCATATGGAGGGAACCTGTGATCCTGGCTCCGCTGAGCGGCTTTTCCGCTGCATATTTTCTCCGGATCGCCATCAGGCCGGGCATCTCCTTTTCGGCAATGTCGATCTCTTTTCTGCCCCATTCGGCCAGCTTCAGATCTGCCACTTTGTATTTCAAGTCTTTTTCGAAGGTTACATCTTCCATACAGGGTAGTTTTTCAAAATGAGCCGCAAAGTTAGTCAAAATAGGGAGCCGGCCAAACGAAATTCGTATTTTTGGGACTCTGTTACCCCCTGAATCCCATATGCCGGTTATCTTTTCGAAACGGATCAACGCTGCAACACAACTCATCGTGTGGCATGCCACGGAAGAGGTTCCATGGCTTCGCAATCAGCTGGAACTTGATCCGGACGACGAGAGTCGTTTTCAATCCATCACCAACCAGAACCGGAAACGGCAGTGGTTGGGTTGCCGGATGGCGCTCTCCCACCTGATGGATACCCCCCGCATCCCGATCCGATACGATCAGTATGGGAAGCCCTCACTGGCCTCCTGGGAGGCGGAGATCTCCTTCACCCATACCGGCCTTTACGCCGCCGCGATCTGCTCGCATGACTCCCGGCCAGGGATCGACCTGGAGCAGGTCAGGGACAAGATCAGCAGGGTAGCCGCTCGTTTTCTGACACCCGGTGAGCTCTCTATGATCTCCGGGAAGGATTACCAGCTCACACTTTTAACCCTTTTCTGGGCTGCCAAAGAGACCCTATACAAAATCAACGGAAAGCCCGATTTGGAGCTGCAACATGACCTGAGAATCGAATCCTTTGATTACCTTTGCTTCCCTGAAGGCGAACTGCTCGCGAAGATGAAACTTCCCGATTCGGAACCGGTGATCCCGGTCTCCTATCACCTGGTGGAAGGGATGATCCTGACCTGGGCAACGCTCCCTGCAAACACCTGACCCATGGCCGTATCCATCATAAAACAGGCGCAAAAAAGGATCCTGGTCCTCGACGGGGCGATGGGGACGATGATACAGAGCTACCGACTGGATGAGACCGGTTACAGGGGAGAACGCTTCCGGGACTTCCCGGCAGGACTGAAGGGGAACAACGACCTTCTTTCGCTGACCCAGCCCCGCATCATCCAGGAGATCCATGAGAAGTACCTTGAAGCGGGAGCCGATATTATTGAGACCAATACCTTCAACGCCAACCGGATCTCCCTCGCCGACTACAGGATGGAACATCTTGCTTACGAGATCAACCTCGAGGCGGCCCTCCTGGCCCGGGAAGCGGCCGACTGCTACTCCCGCTTCACCCCTTCCCGTCCCCGCTGGGTGGCCGGTTCCATGGGCCCCACCAACAAAACCGCCTCCCTCTCCCCAAATGTGCAGGATCCCGCCTTTAGGGCAGTCACCTTCAACGATCTCTACCAGGCCTACCGTGAGCAGGCATCGGGCCTGATCGACGGAAAGGTCGACCTGTTGCTGGTGGAGACCATCTTCGACACCCTCAATGCCAAGGCGGCGCTGGCAGCCATCCAGGATATTCTAGACGAGCGAAAGATCCTCCTCCCTGTGGCCGCCTCCGTGACCGTGGCCGACCTGAGCGGCAGAACCCTTTCGGGCCAGACCCTCGAAGCCTTTCTTTACTCTATCTACCATTTCAACCTCTTTGCCCTCGGGCTGAACTGCTCCCTCGGAGCCAAAGAACTCCGTCCCTACCTGGAGGAGTTTTCGCAGATGGTCCCCTTTCCGTTAGTGGTCTACCCCAATGCAGGCCTTCCGAACCAGTTCGGCGATTATGATGAAACCCCCGCCACCATGGAAGGGTTCGTGAAAAATTTCCTGGAAGCGGGCTATGTCAATATCATCGGAGGCTGCTGCGGCACCACCCCGGAGCATATCAGGCGGTTGGCCGATTTGGCACCCGTTTACAAACCCAGGGAGATCCCGAAAAAGAGACATGCCCTCCGGCTGAGCGGCCTCGATCCCCTGCTGGTATACAAGGGGAGCAACTTCATCAATATCGGGGAACGGACCAACGTCAGCGGATCGAAAAAATTCGCCCGCCTGATCCGTGAGGAGAAATACGAGGAGGCCCTATCGGTCGCACGTCAGCAGGTGGAGAACGGCGCCCAGATCATCGACATCAACATGGATGACGCGATGCTCGATGCCGAAAAGGCGATGAGCCTCTTTCTCCGGCTTCTTGCATCCGAGCCTGCCATCGCGAAAGTGCCCCTGATGATCGACTCCTCTTCGTGGCAGGTGATCACCTCGGCCCTTACCCACATCCAGGGAAAGCCCGTGGTCAACTCCATCAGCCTCAAAGAGGGGCCGGAACAGTTTAGGGAGCATGCCCGGTACCTCAAAAAGATGGGGGCCGCCGTGGTGGTGATGGCATTTGACGAGGAGGGGCAGGCCACCACTTTCCAGCGAAGAACCGAGATCTTTCTCCGGGCTTATGACATCCTCACCCGAGAGGTGGAAATGCTCCCCGAAGATATCATCTTTGACCCCAATATCCTCACCGTGGCCACCGGGATGGAGGAACACGCCCCCTATGCCGTCGACTTCATCCGTACCGTGAAATGGCTTAAGGAGACCTTTCCTGCCACGCATGTCAGCGGAGGCATCAGCAACCTCTCCTTCGCTTTCCGGGGAAACGACGCGATACGGGAGGCAATGCATTCGGCATTCCTCTATCACGCCATCAAGGCAGGCCTTGATATGGGGATCGTGAATGCTGGGAACCTTCCCGTGTATGACGACATCCCGAAAGAGCTGATGAAGCTGGTGGAAGATGTGATCCTGAACCGGAGAAAAGATGCCACCGAACGGCTGACCGCCTATGCCCATGCACACCAGCATAAGGAAAAACGGGAGATCCAGGAACAGGAATGGCGCACCTACTCCCTGGAAAAGCGTCTCTCCTTTGCCCTGATCAACGGGAATCCCGACTTCATTGATCCGGATATCGACGAAGCGCTCGTGCATTATCCCAGGGCGCTTCAGATCATCGAAGGGCCTTTGATGGAGGGGATGAACGAGGTGGGTGAGCTCTTTGGCTCGGGGAAGATGTTCCTGCCCCAGGTGGTGAAAAGCGCCCGTGTCATGAAAAAGGCGGTGGCACGCCTGCAGCCGGTCATCGAAGCCGAAAAGCAGGAAGGGGCACTGGCTGCCCGGAGCGCCGGGAAGATCCTTCTGGCGACAGTAAAAGGGGATGTTCACGACATCGGGAAAAATATCGTGGCCGTGGTGCTGGGATGCAACAACGTGGAGGTGGTCGACCTGGGGGTGATGGTACCTGCCGAAAAGATCCTCCGGGAGGCTGTTGAACGGGAGGTCGACCTCATCGGCCTCTCGGGACTGATCACCCCTTCCCTGGAAGAGATGATCCATGTGGCCAGGGAGATGGAGCGGACCGGACTGCATCTCCCGCTCCTGATCGGGGGGGCCACCACCTCCGAGATCCATACTGCCGTGAAGATCGAACCCGCCATCACCTCCCCGGTGATCCATGTCAGGGATGCTTCCAAAGCGCCCGGTGTGGTCAGGAACCTGCTCTCAGAGGGGCAGAAAGATGCTTACATCGCCACCGTCAGCCAACATTACCGGGATCTCCGGATGCAGCACGAGAAAAAACACACCAAGCTGAACATCACCCTGTCGGAAGCCAGGAAGAACCGTTTGAAACCGGACTGGAACGCCTATTTCATCCCCAAGCCCCAGATGACCGGGAACATGGTATTCTATGATTTCCCTCTGCATGAAATCCGTGACTTCATCGACTGGACCTTTTTCTTCCACGCCTGGAAACTCAACGGGAAATACCCCGCTATCCTGGAAGACCCTGTCAAGGGGGAGGAGGCACGGAAACTTCTCCGCGACGCCCACCGCATGCTGGATGATATCATCGGCAAAAAGATGCTGTTAGCCAAAGGGATCATCGGGATCTATCCCTGCAACTCGGTGGGGGATGACGTGGAGGTTTACAAAGACGACACCCGCCGGACCAGGATAGCCACCCTTCACTTTCTCCGTAACCAGGAGCAGAAAGAGGAGGGCAGGCCGAATCTCTGCCTGGCTGATTTCATCGCCCCCAGGGAGACGGGCGTACCCGATTACATAGGGATGTTCGTGGTGACCGCAGGCCTCGGGGTGAAGGAGTGGGTGCAGCAGTATGAGCAGGAGCTGGATGATTACCAGGCGATCCTCATCAAGATTCTGGCCGACCGGCTGGCGGAAGCCTTTGCCGAGAAGCTGCATCAGCAGGTAAGGCGTGAGTTCTGGGGATACGTCAGGGAGGAAAACCTGGAGATCCCTTCCATCCTTCGGGAAGAGTACCAGGGAATCCGCCCGGCGCCAGGTTATCCGGCCTGTCCCGATCACTCTGAAAAAGAGGAGATCTTCCGGCTGCTTGAAGTCAATAAAACCATCGATGTGAGGCTTACCGACAACTTCGCCATGTATCCGGCTGCCAGCGTTTGCGGGTATTATTTCCCGCATCCTGAAAGCCGCTACTTTAACCTGGGAAAGATCAGCAAGGACCAGGTTTCCGATTACTCGAGGAGAAAAAACAGCTCCCCCGACCGCATTGAGAAACTGCTGAACAACCACCTGAACTATTCATCATGAAAGTCATCGACCAGATAAGGAACTCGGATAACACCCTCTTTTCATTTGAACTGTTGCCCCCTCTGAAAGGGAACAACATCGAACTGGTCTACAGGGCCATCGACCCCCTGATCCCCTTCAACCCCTCCTTCATCAATGTCACCTACCACCAGGAAGAGGTGGTTTACAAGAACCATCCGAGCGGGCTTCTGGAAAAAAGAACCGTCAGGAAACGACCGGGAACGGTGGCGATCTCGGCCGCGATCAAATGCAAGTACCCTTCGGTGGAGGTGGTGCCCCACCTGATCTGCGGCGGTTTTTCCAAAGAGGACACCGAGTATGCCCTGATCGATTTTCACTATATCGGTGTCAACAACCTGCTGGCGCTGAGGGGGGATCCACCGAAAGGGATCCGAACCTTCATCCCCGAGCCCGACGGACACCCCTATGCCTCCGGCCTGGTGAAACAGATCACGGACATGAACCACGGGAAGTACCTTGATGAAGGGCTGCGCAACACCACCGCCACCAATTTCTGTGTAGGGATTGCCGGCTATCCCGAAAAACACCTTGAATCGCCGAACTTCTCCTACGACCTGAAGTACCTTAAAGAGAAGATCGACGCCGGCGCCGATTACATCATCACCCAGATGTTCTTCGACAACCAGTATTACTTCGATTTCGTGAAACGTTGCCGTGAAGCAGGGATCACTGTCCCGATCATACCAGGGTTGAAACCGGTGGCCACGATCAGGGACATCACCATCCTCCCCCAGGTTTTCAACATCGACATCCCGGAAGAGCTGGTGAAGGAGATCCAGCGATGCAAATCCAATGAGGAGGCGTTCCAGGCAGGAATTGAATGGACCACACAGCAGTCGAAAGGACTGATCGCCTTCGGCGTTCCCGTTCTCCATTACTTTACGGTGGGTGTCTCTGAAAATATCCGGCAGATCGCCTCTGCAGTTTTTTAAATAGAAGCCTATGCACATTTTATCTTCCATAATCCACGGTCGCCACGACAAGAAGAAACGGTTCGCCGTGCTGATCGATCCCGACAAATACACCCTTGAACGGCTGAAGCGGCTGATCCGTATCTCCGTCAAATCGGGTGTCGACTATTTTTTCTTTGGCGGTTCTCTTCTTACGCGCGATCAGCAGGACCTTTTCCTGACCCACATCAAAGAGAGCTGCGATATCCCGGTGGTCCTTTTTCCGGGCAACCATTTTCAGATCAACACCAAAGCCGACGGGATCCTCTTTCTTTCGCTCATCTCAGGACGCAATCCCGAGTTGCTCATCGGCAAGCATGTGGTGGCAGCGCCCTACCTGAAAGCCAGCAAGATCGAGGTGATCCCCACCGGCTACCTGTTGATCGACGGGGGGAACCGGACC
>Ga0208047_1000990_pt1 | contig 10573 bp, 12 predicted proteins | sample Kivu_220m_FD_184162 | JGI IMG/M metagenome (GOLD analysis project Ga0208047, IMG submission 184162) | Freshwater microbial communities from Lake Kivu, Western Province, Rwanda to study Microbial Dark Matter (Phase II) - Kivu_220m (SPAdes)... | ecosystem: Environmental > Aquatic > Freshwater >...
ACACGGGTGGATGGGCTAACGGCAGCGGAAATGTTCTATAATACAATTCAACATCTGCAAACAGCTTCTCATGACTGCTATAAAACTTAATGGAGTGTAAATATGGCCGATAATCGTATGACGGCATGGGAAACCTTCAAACTGAATCTCTCCCGCATAAACTGGCGTGACTTTCTGCTGTGCATGTTCGCGCCTATGATGATTCTTGAGATCTGTTCATGGATCGGAGTGCCCCTTACAGGCGTTTACATCGCGCTAACCTGGCTTATACTGGTGGCAACAATAAGCCTCATTACACTGAGTACCGTCAGCATGTTTGCCATAATAGCCTTCATCATGATACTCACCCAGACCATCGCCGCGTTCCTGGCGCCGCAGCACCCTTTTTTCACACTGGTGCCCTCGCTGGACAGCACCATACTCGGCCTCATTTTCATCGGCTCCATGCTCAGGCCCAGGCCTTTTGTCATGTCCCTGGTCGGCAAAGAGACTATCCAACGCACAGAGGCAAAGTTCGGCAAAAGCAAGTTCTTTTTCAAGGCATGGTTCGACATTAACATAGTCTGGGGAATGTTTTATGTCCTTCAGGGCTTGTTGATCAGCTATACCATTGCTTTACATGTAGGGACCGGCAAGCTGCTTGATTTCCTGATGGGCTGGCCGGCGGTGCTCGTTCTGCTCTATTTCAGTGTGGACTATCCCCAGAGGTACTGGACCAAACACTGGGACAAGATGAAGGTCGAGATCGAGGCGGCGCAGCAGTACGAGAGCCGTGAATCGCCTGCGTAATCATTCAGACAGGTCAGTCCGCCTTTGTGCGAATCTGACGTGATTTGGTGGGACAGAACAACAGAGCTATAATCCAATTCAGACTCGAATATAGTGTCGCTGGAGGTTCTGTCTAATATGAACTTCAAATTTATTCCGGCATTGCTCTTAATGATCCTGGTTTTATCCGGCTGCGTTGCCGGTACGGCTGATTCCACCACCCCGTCAGATAACTCAACTTCAGCGCCTTCGGACAAGGCGCCGCGCATGAGCATCGAGGAGCTGTTGCAGAAGATCAACAGCGGATCGGATATCCTCATTGTCGATGCCAGGAGGGATGTGGAAGAACAATTCAAGACAGCGCATATCAAGGGCGCCATCGCGGTTCCTCCCGATAAAATCACGGCGGGACAATGGGCGCCGCCGCCTGATCTAAATAGAGAAATAGTCATCTACTGCTCCTGTCCCAACGATGGGACAAGCGCCAGCGCTGCGCTTCTATTAATAGCCAAAGGTTACACCAACGTCAGGGCATTGAGGGGCGGCTGGAACGCCTGGCAGGCAGCCGGATACCCTGTGGAATCCGGTACCGATTAGGTCTTTCAATCCCGCGCTTTTCACTCAGGCGTGATATCAGAGATATATGAGACACCGGCAACCGCGCGTTTTATGCGTGTCGTATCCAGAAGGTGACGCATATCCACGAACTCGCCCGCACGCGCAATTCTTCTGATTTCGTCGTCAAGGTTCAAGCTATACTCCCACTGCATGTTCTCAAAAACCATACCGTGGTTATGCAGCATCATTTTCTTGCTGCCTGCATTGGCCGGATGCATGTAGAATGCATTTTCCAGAGTTGCCTTCGACAGGTGTGAGACGTCGGCGGTCAGGTCGAGGCCTATTCCGAAGCTGATCATGGTCCGTCCGGGCAGCTTCGGCTCCAGATTGATATCCATCCAGGTGTTTATATTCTCCGGGTCGATGATCAGGCCTCTGTTGGCCGGCGCATGTTTTTTAATAGGTGATATTTTGACGCCTGAGCTGAAGAGCACATCCAGGTCGGCGATCATGGCCAGGCTGATCAGGCTGCTGTTAACCGCCTGCCGCTCCCGGGCGATATCGAAAACTGCTTCGTACAGCTCGCTGAGGGTAATCGCCTTGCTGCCGGCGACGTCACCCACCAGCATGATGTCGTTGAATTCGCCATGCAAAGCCAGATTGAGGCCGGTGTGGATCACGACCTCGCCTGTGTCTTTTTGAGGGATGAGGAAATCGGGCGTGTCGTTCCCGTCGGTGGGCAACCAGACCATGATGCCGCCGCTGGTCATCATCTCGCCCAGCAGCGGAAGGCAGTCTTCAAGGCTGCCGCCCAGGGCGCCCAGGCCGATGGAGTACTCGGCCTCGGAGAAACGCCGCTGCCGGATATCTTCCGGCTCCAGTGAGGCGTTCATGACCTTGGTCAGATCGCCCACGGTTTTCAATGCGGCGGGGTGGTCGGTAACGTGGAAGACGTGAAAGCTGGTATCCTTTCTGTGATAACAGGGAAGGCTTCTCCAGTCCTTTTCGGAGCGTTTCATATCCTTCAGCATGGAGCTGTGCTCCACGGCCTCATCCACCATAGTATAGGTAGGAAACATGCCTTCCATACCTGCCATTTTCAACACCTGGGCCGGGTACTCCGTAATTCCACACAGCGCGATATGTCCTTTTCTGCCGGCCAGTTTTTTATGTGTAGACAGAAGGAGCCTGATGCCCCCGCTGCTCAAATACAGCGCACCGGACATGTCGAGCACCAGATACTGGTCATCCTCCCTTATAAGGGACTCAAGCTCTTTGCCCAGGCCGGCGGCCTCGAAGGCGCCCAGCCTGCCTTCCAGGGCCACCACCAGGATGCCGTTCCTGCGCTCCGATTTAACGCTCATTTCAATTCAATGTAATTAATAAGCCGGAGTATGTCAACAGACAGCAGTCCAAATAAAGACGGTATACAACCGATAATACACTTGACAGATTGTATAGTATACTTTACAATTAGTATAATAAACTATATAGGAGACATTGGAATGCAAATAAGCAGATTTCGAATTTACAGGGCGATCATAGCGGGCGGGCTGGCCGTTGCCGTGGCGATTGCGATCGCCACCGATATGCCCGTAATCGCGCTGGCCGCGGTTGTCATTGCTATCGCACTTGCGATAATTCTGGAGCGCCGCAACAAAGAGATAGTGCGGGATGAGCGGATCCAGCAGATCGGCGGGAAAGCCGCCACTGCATCATTTAACACCGTGATTATACTGGCCGCCGTTGCCGCGCTGGGCGCCGCCCTTTTCCGCAACCAGCTGCCGGAGAACGTTGTTTTCCTTGGCACTATCATGGGTTATTTCGTCTGCGTCGCCATAATACTGCACATGTGTTTTTATGCATATTTCAGCCGCAAATTATAAGGTGCGAAGATGAAAAACAGGTTGAAGGTATTCCGGGCCATGCACGACCTCACACAGGAGGCGCTGGCCGATCGATTGCGCGTGACCAGGCAGACAGTCATATCCATCGAAAACGGCAAATACGACCCTTCCCTGCCGCTTGCCTTCCGTATCGCCAATCTTTTTAACGTAAAAATCGAGGATGTCTTCTCCTATGAAGGCGAGTCGGGCGAATTCCGCGGCTACCCACCCGGCTCCGAAAAATGAGGCCCGCGTAAACAGGCATGCAACCCGCATCACCAACCTGCCGGGTTGAATTCGCCGGTCACTGGTGATAGTATTTCCAGCATAATACGCATAAAGGAGGACTATTGATGCTTGCCATTTTAATAACTGCGGATATTACATCCTTTAAGGTTTCAGGCTAGACACCGTATCATCGTTTAACCGATAGATTACCGGTCGTTCCGCAGGGAACGGCTTTTTTATTCTTCTCCTGCTCAGGAAGTAAGGCTTGATCGCCCACGGGATGTGAGTCCGTGGATTATGCGACATTGAATAATGTCCTGTTTAACTTACTTTCGAAAAGGAGCAAGAATTGAATATAGAATCAATCCATTCACGAACACCAACCCTCCGGGATATCGGGTGGAATTCGTTTTTTCAGAAGAACTTCCAGGCGTTGCAAATCCCGGACACCATGCCTGCCAGAGTCATTACCGAACTAAAGGATACTTTTCAGGTTTACACTGAATGCGGGGAATTGACTGCCGCGGTTTCAGGCAGGATGCGACACTTCGCTGAAACTGAAGAGCGATATCCGGCCGTCGGCGACTGGGTTGTCATCAAACGACTGAACCAAACAATGCCGCTTCAGCGATTGCAGTCACAACACGGAATCCGGCTGCGCCGTAAAAGCAGCAATCGCCGGGGGCGCTCTTGATCCATCCAGGCTGGAGAACTTCAGGAAACTGCAAAGGGAAATAAATTACCTTGCATACCGGGAAGAGCATGGTACACGCCTGTACGAAAAGCTCAGATGGAAGAAAGTAGCTAAGCTGGTGAAAGAAATAAAGCATAATCCCAAGAATCGTTAACCGGCTGCAGACATTTGAACAAATAGTCTCCCTCGCATCATTCTTGATCGCAGGGGGGCTATCAGTTTTTTGCTATGGCTGTTAATATGACCTGAAGGTGTTAGTCACCGGACCGTATATAGACTCATGGATAATAGCTTGCCTTCACACAGGATCGGCAAGAAACGGGTCTTTCTAAAAGAAGACCTCCTGATTGAGAGTAAAAAGCTTATCCCAATGCTCAATAAATTTCCTACCGTAGTGCAAATTGACAAAATTACATTCAGTTACTACAATGTTATAACAAAGTAGTAACCTCATAGGAGTAAGAATTATGCTTAAAAAACTTACCAGGCATGGCAATAGCCTGGCTCTTGTTTTAGACAAGGGAGTGATTGAACTTCTAAATATAGACAGTGACACACCGCTGGAGATTTCGACAGACGGTTCATTACTACTGATTACACCTGTAAGAGATGAGGAAAGGAGACGCCGGTTTAACGCTGCGCTTGAAAAAACCAATGCCAGGTATGGGCGTACTCTCAAGAGGCTTGCAGGTTGATAGAGCCCGTTTTCCTGGGCCTTGACGAGGTTATACAGATTCATCATGATCAGATTAAACGGTATGGCGGACACGCCGGCATTGGCGATGTCGGAATACTCAAGTCCACTGTTGCCATGCCTTCTACGACTTTCGACGGGAATTATCTCCACAAGGATATTTACGAAATGGCGGCTGCCTATCTTTTCCATATTATTCGGAATCATCCATTCATTGACGGCAATAAGCGCACAGGAGCTGTGGCGTCAGTTGTTTTTCTCATGCTAAATGGAATAGACTTTCATGCGGATGAGAATGATTTCGAGGGGATCGTCGTCAGCGCGGCGGAAGGAAAAATCGAAAAGGCAATAATCGCCCGATTTTTCAAAAGTAATACCCAAATTACAGATTAGAAGGCCGATGCGAGAGCGACATTGATACCTTCTCCCGGTATCAATCTTGACAGGTAACCATATAAGAAGTATCTTCATTGTAGATACTTTTCTGCGGAGGTTTGAATTGAGAACACGCATACAGAGATGGGGGAATAGCCTTGCTTTACGTATCCCCAAATCCTTCGCTTCTGAAGCAGGGCTGCAAAAGGAAACGGCTATAGAACTATCCGTGTCGGATGGAAAGCTTATAATAACACCTTTGCTGGAACCCGGGTTCACTTTAAAACAACTGCTGTCGAAGATCAATAAAAATAATCTGCACCATGAGACAGATACAGGCAAAGCTGTGGGAAATGAAACGTGGTGAGCGCCTCAAACTACATTCCGCAATGTGGCGATATAGTATGGATCACCTTGGACCCGCAGGCAGGGCACGAACAGTCAGGACGCAGACCTGCTGCAGTTATTTCTCCCGGTAGTTACAATGATAAGACCGGATTGGCGATATTCTGCCCCGTCACCAGCCGGATTAAAGGTTACCCGTTCGAAGTCCTGCTGCCGGACGGCTTGCCGGTGCAGGGGGCGATCTTATCCGATCAGGTTAAAAGCCTGGATTGGCGTATCAGAGATGCAGAATTGCTGTGTATGCTGCCGGCAAATGTTATCACTGAAATTCTCCAGAAACTAACCACCCTATTGTCACTGCATTAAATATCTGAACCGCACAAACAGCCTGCATCACCAACCTGACAGGTTGAATTCGCCGGTCACTAATGATAGTATTTCCCATATAATACACTCAAGGAGGACTATTGATGCTTGCTATTTTAATAACTGCGGATATTACATCCCTTAAGGTTTCAGGCTAGATACCATATTATCGTTTAACCGATAGGTTACCGGTCGTTCCGCAGGGAACGGCTTTTTTATTCTACTCCTGCTCAGGAAGTAGGGCTTGATCGCCTACGGGGTGTGAGTCCGTGGATTATTCGACATTGAATAATGTCCTGACTAACTTACTTTCGAAAAGGAGCAAGAATTGAATATAGAATCAGTCCATTCACGAACACCCAACCTTCAGGATATCGGGTGGAATCCGTTTTTTCAGAAGAGCTACCGGGCGTTGCAAATCCTGGACAATACATGCACATCACACAGGTTTAAATTCAAATTTACCGCTGGCAAAGATCTCCAGGCAGGCATCCACTACATCAGGATCATACAGCTTGCATTTGTTCTTGGATATTTCCTCCAGCGCCTTATCGATGCCGAGCGCCGGCCGGTAGGGGCGGTGTGAAGCCATGGCTTCAACCACATCTGCCACAGCCAGTATTTTGGCTTCCAGGAGCAGGTATTCACCCTTTAGCTGATTGGGATAACCTGAACCATCCAGCCTTTCATGATGCTGCAGGATAGTCTGTGCAACAACACATGGGAAATCCATGCCTTTGACAATATCATAGCCGTACTTAGCGTGCGTTCTTATCAAGGCAAATTCAAGATCGCTAAGTTTTCCGGGTTTGCTGAGGATATCGGAAGGGATATATATTTTCCCGATATCATGGATTACAGCCGCTGTTCTTAGCTGGCCAATCTGTGTCTCTTCCAACATCATCTCCCTGGCTATGGCGGTAGCCAACTCGGCCACTTTATGCTGATGGCCTGCAGTATAGGGGTCTCTCAATTCCACGATCTTGACCATAGTATCGACGGCGCCATTCAAGGTTTTCTCCAGAGATTCGTAGCTTTTCAGAAGCTTTTCTTCAACTGCCTTGCGCTTGGTAATATCCCTGGCCTCGGCCAGGACGGATACAGCCCTGCCATTTTCATCCCGGATGAGACTGAACTTACTTTCAGTCCATACGGTCGTGCCGTCCTTATAGTAATACTCGAGATCTAAAATGATGATGGGATTGTAGCCCGGGTTGGCCTCCACCCTGGGTAACTCCTCTGATAATACTGCGTATGCTGTCCTGAGTGATTCCGGTGTGAGTTGCCTTTCCAGCGGTATTTCAACCATCTCCCTCAGTGTGAAGCCGCGCAGCTTTTCCGCAGAGGGACTCAGGTAAGTGGTCTTAAGGTCCATATCCAGGAGCCTGATTACATCCGTTGTGTGTTCGGCCAGGAGGCGGTATCGTGCCTCGCTCACCCGCAAAGCTTCCTCTGCCTGCTTGCGCTCGGTGATATCCTGTGCAAGAATTGCAATATCTTCACCCATCGATACAACCACCAGACGAAGCCATGTCGGCCTTGAAACGACCTCTCCAACATATACTTCTTCTATTATCTGTGGCTTTCCAGAATTGGACACATGGATATATGCTTCAAATATAGATGTGCCTTTATGAGTTGGAAATAAGTCAAGCAGCCGCTTGCCTTTTACTTCTTCCGGATCTGTTCCGTTAATACGTGCGATTGTCTTATTTTCGTAAACCCACTTAAAGTCAACAACCTCACCTTTTCCGTTTCGTAAGGGATGTAGTATAGTGAATCCATCGAGAGACATTTCCTGCGCAACCCGAAACAGCTCCTCGGTCTCCCGTAGCGCCTTCTCAGCCCGCTTGCGTTCGGTGATGTCGCGGATGAACACAACCATCCGTCCAGGACCAATTGGCAGATAGTTTACGCTAATCTCAACATCAACAATCTTGCCATCCTTACATCGGTGACGGGTTTCAAAGGAGTCTGAGCCGACCTCTTTTATCCTTTGGATGCGTTTGGCTGTCTCCTCTAAATTCTCTATTGCTTCTATGTCCGTGATTGTCATATTCAGAAGCTCGTCACGGCTGTAACCGGTCAAATGACAGTAAGAGTCGTTCACATCCAAAAAGCGCCCCTGCATATCTGATTGCCAAAAACCATCTTTGGCGGTATGTATAATAATCTGGTACTCATGCTCCCGGGCTTTGCGCTCGGTGATGTCCTTAATGGCCAAAAGAATGACCGGTTTATTGCCTAACAATCCTTTAACTCGCCGGGCATTCAGCAGCATTGTTCGCCTGCCGATGGTGGGAAAATCGTGCTCAACCTCATAGCCGTTAAAGGCTGATTTTTGAGTAAGGATGCTTTCCAGCAGATCGCGCAGTTTGGGGATATCCCACTGTCTATTGCCCAGGTCATAGATAAGCTGTTCCAATGTCTCTGCAGGTGTCACCTTGAAGGTTTCATAGAACGAAAGGTTGACTTTGATTACCCTTAGGTCCGAGTCCAATGCGAGTAAGGGTTCAAGCAGGATATTGAGGATGCTCTCGGCGTATTCGAGGGCTTCACTTTCGGATTGTTTAACTACTGCCGGCTCTTTTGCCGGTTTTTTCCGGATCATTTTCTATCTCCCTGCCACAGCTTCCACTGCCACTATTTTGCCGATTACCTCCCCTGGACTCAATACTACTTTGATAAAAATCCTGATTGCATATTATTTCTAATAGCGATTGTAATCCCCCCCCCTCTCAGTGTCAAGATTCTTTATAGTAATAAGGGAAGCCGTATATGTAAAACATACTATCTAAATGAGCAATCAATTCGCTCGTTTGACGCTGGAAGCGTTACATCAACCGGAATCTATACATGGCAACCATTTTATAGTAAGATAGTAAGAAAGTTGGATAGTAGGATAGGTATGTCGGAGATAATTCAAGTGCGCAAAAAATCTCAGGTGACCCTGCCCCATTCGGTGCGGCTGGAACTTGGTATAAAAGAGGGGGATTATCTGGACATCCAGGTTAGAGACGGGGAGATCGTGCTGAAGGCAAAGGCGCTGATTGACAAACAACAGGCATGGTTCTGGAGCGAGCGCTGGCAGCAGGGTGAAATAGAAGCTCAAGAGGATATACGCACAGGGCATACTTACAAATTCGCTAATGCTGAGTCATCGATAGATTTCCTTCATGATAAAGCCTCGAAAAGGCCGGGCAAAGCTGGTAAGAGTAGAAAATAGTGCCTGTTGAATTTACGGATCGGTTTGTAAAGCAGTATTTGCGGCTGCCCGTGAAAATCCAGCACAAAGTTGATAAAGCATTGCTCTTGCTTGATGCCGATTTCCGCAAGCCTGGTTTACATAGCCATCCGATAGCGGGCGCACACGGAATATTCGAAGCATATGTTGATCGACGATACCGGATGACATTTGAGCGCAAGCGTGATACTTACATCACGCGCAACGTCGATAACCATGATGACTGCCTTCAAAACCCATAGTCGTCGGGAAACCATGCCGCCATCATACCCGTTAATGCAATATGGATAAAAGAGCGCCAGGGCAGAATGACTATGCTATGATAGATACTCACAATGGTCTATTTCGAAATAATCGTCATTATCTTTTTGACTATGCTCAACGGCTTGCTCGCCATGTCCGAGCTTGCTATTGTCTCTTCACGTAAAAGCCGTCTTGAACAGATGATAAAAGACGGGGACAAGGGGGCGCGTTCGGCTCTCCAGCTCCTCGGGAATCCCAGCCGGTTCCTTTCAACCGTCCAGATAGGCATCACTCTTATCGGCCTGAGCGCCGGTGCATTTAGTGGAGCAACGATCGGGCACCGCCTTGGGCTTTGGCTTGATTCCTTTCCAGTGATATCACCATATGGTGACATACTGGGTATAGGTATTACGGTCATAGTCATTACGTATTTGTCTGTGATAATAGGTGAACTCGTCCCAAAGCGGATTGCCTTTGCCCAACCTGAGAGGATTGCTGCTTTCATTGCCGGGCCCATGCAGGTGCTCTCGCTCATATTCACGCCTGCGGTCTGGTTGCTTCACGTATCAACCGAAGGAGTATTGCGTGTATTCCACATGTCGGCAAACAGGGAAACAAGCATCACTGAAGATGAGGTCAAATCACTCATCACCGAAGGTACAAGAGCAGGTGTCTTTGCTCCGCAAGAAAAGGAGATGATCGATGGTGTACTCAGGCTGGCAGACCGCCCGGTAAGAGCGATCATGACACCGCACTCCAGGATAATCTGGTTGGACTCACAATCAGATCGGGATACTATACTCAAGATACTGGAGACCAACCGCTTTTCCCGTGTTTTAGTCTGTGATGGAACTCTGGATAAGCCGATTGGCGTTGTAAATGCTAAAGACCTTCTGCCAAAAGCCATGACTTGCGCTGATATTAATCTGGCTGATTTGATTACACCTTTGCTTTATGTTCCCGAAAACACCTCTATCCTTATACTTCTCAATCAATTCAAGAAAGAAAAGGTGCATGTGGCCGCTGTAATCGACGAATACGGCATGACTAAAGGGCTGGTCACGCTCACCGATGTAATCGAAGCAGTCGCTGGAGATTTGCCGGAACTGGGCGAAGATATGACTCCTGAGATTACCCAGAGAAATGACGGACCGTGGCTGATCGACGGCATG
>Ga0208047_1000993_pt1 | contig 10564 bp, 10 predicted proteins | sample Kivu_220m_FD_184162 | JGI IMG/M metagenome (GOLD analysis project Ga0208047, IMG submission 184162) | Freshwater microbial communities from Lake Kivu, Western Province, Rwanda to study Microbial Dark Matter (Phase II) - Kivu_220m (SPAdes)... | ecosystem: Environmental > Aquatic > Freshwater >...
TATCCTTCGAAAGATTGGTTAAAGAATGCCCTGGAAATCTTTTGCAACACGAAACACGAAACACGGAACACGAGAACTATCGCGGCTATTTGCGGGCCGACCTTAACGCCGCCAAACGACAACATTTATCAGAAGGCTTCTGGTTGGGTTTGGGCGAGTTGGTTGGGAGCAGGAGGAGCAGGGGTTTATCGAAATCGCCGTATGCCAAGAAGGGAAGTGGATGATTTTCCCTCTGTAAATTTGTTGGTGAGAAAAAAAGATTTTGAGAAAGTAGGAGGATTTGATGTCAGTCACTGGCCAGGAGAAGATACGAAATTATGCTTAGATTTAGTAAAACTGGGTAAAGAGATTATTTATGACCCTAAAGTATTAGTTTTTCATCACCGCCGCGCAGTTTTTTTACTCCATTTGAAGCAAATAAGCCGATACGCCTTAAGAAGAGGGTTTTTCGCCAAAAAATTTCCCCAAACTTCTTTACGATTTGGCTATCTTGTCCCTTCCCTTTTTGCTTATGGCTTAATCTTCGGTGGTTTATTCTCAATAGTATTTCCATTTTTCAGACCTCTATACTACATACTCTATACTACATACTCTATACTCTTGCTTGTTTCTGGATTGGAAGTTTCTATTAAGGAAAGAAATCTCTATTTGGCTTTTTTGGTAATGGTAGCCATCTTTCTCACTCATCTAACTTATGGTCTTCTTTTTCCCATTGGCTATTTTAAGAAAGACTTAGGGGTAGTTCCTCATAAGGTTGATAGAAAGAAAGGAGTTTATGTTGGAGGATAGCTCAAATTTTACTAAGGGCTCCTTGAGTTTCTACCTATTCAACACCTGGTGTTGGTTTAGGTAGAGACTTCGGGATATTTTTAGGTAGAAACCGAGGGATTTGAACCTAAAAACGATGAATATCTTGGGGCATTCGTATGTTGCTACTAAAGTTGTTTCTGGAAACAGAAAGTTGTTAATTGCCGGTTCTCTCTTGCCGGAATGTTTTCCTTTTATTGAGGGAAATCCCTTTAGTTTTGAGGAAATTCATGAAGGAGGAGAAAGACTACTTGAATTTTTGGATAGAAATTATGCAGGAAAACGAGATTTAGCCTTGGGGATGCTTGCTCATTCAAAAGAATTTGGGGCGGATGGATTTAATAAGGAAGTCGAAGAATATGCGGGTTCTCAAAGAGAAGCTTTGCTTAAAAAGATCGCCGAGTGTTCGGGTGTCGATTTAAAAATTGCGCAATTTCGTCTCCATAATTTCCTTTGGTGGGGAGTTGATGTTGAGATTTTAAGACAGAATCCGGACTTGGTGGAGGACGTCCAAAGCGTCATTAAGACGGTGGATGTAGAGGGAGTTTCTAGTTCATTGTCAGGGGCTTTTGGCAGAGAAGAAGGAGCGGTGGAAAGGGTGGTCAGAGTTCTTTTTAGGGACATTTACCGACCAGAAGATTTAGATTCAGTCGAAGGATTAGCTCGGATTTGGACCAGACAGGCTGCTGGTTTACCAGAAAAAGATAGAGTTAATATTTTAAGAGCTACCGAGGTAATTGAGGAATGTGCCGGTTTGATGGAAAATCATTGGCGGGGATTGGTAAAAACAGTAGAGACAAAGGTGGGGGAAAATCTACGGCCCTTTGTTAGTAAAGAGGGAATAGGGAAAAGAAATAAGGAACAGGAAATTTAGAGATAGATTTGGTTGAGGAGGATTTTTAGTGCTATAATACTCCCTGAATATGAGAAAAGAATTTTCTCCTGAAGAAAGAAAAGAAGGTTTTCTGGAAGGAAAAGTTGCTTTAGTAACGGGAGGAGGTGGTGGTATTGGTTGGGGAATTGTGACGGAATTTGCTCGAGAGGGAGCGAGGGTAGCTATTGTGGATATTGACGAAAGGCAAAGTCGAGAGGTTTTGAGTTTAGCCGAAGAAATCAGCCCTGGCCATTATTTTTATCGGGCTGATATTCGTGATATTGGCCGTTTTGAAGGCCTATTAGATAGAATTGAGGCAGATATAGGAATGGTAGATGTTTTGGTAAATAACGCGGGCGTTAATACTCCTCATAGTTTTTTGGAAATGACTCCCGAAGCTTTTGACCAAGTTTATGATGTTAATGTTCGAGGGCACTTTTTCCTCTCTCAAGAGGTGGCCAAGCGAATGATAGCTGCCCAAAAACAGGGAGTGATTCTTTTTATTACTTCGGTTCATCAAGAGGTTGTTCAAGGACATCCCCATTATTCTTCCAGTAAAGCATCGCTGTCTATGTTGGTAAAAGAAATGGCAGTAGAGCTAGCTCCTTATGGAATTCGGGTTGTGGGAATTGCTCCTGGCGGAATTTATATTGAAAAAAGGGTCGAAGATCCGGGGTTAGCAAATGATGAACCGTCAGTTATTTTGGGAGGAAAAAACGGGATTCCTCGTGATATTGGCCGGGCAGCGGTAATGTTGGTGAGTGACTACTGGTCAAGACATATAACCGGAGAGGTATTGACAGTAGCTGGTGGACAATATTTACTTCCCGCCTCAAGAGAAACTTGCCGAAGGCTATTTTGAGAACAGCTTCGGTCTTGACGGGGATTTGGGAAAGTAGTAGTGTAGAAATATAATGACCGAACAGAAACTTTCTGAACTTCTGGACAAAAAACTTGACGGAATCGCTATGGACATTTCGGCTATCGAGGCTAGAGTAGCTACTATTGAAAAGCAAATAATGACCAAGATGGATTGGATAGAGATCAAAAGCACTTTGAACCAAATCGAGAAACGAGTGACTGCCGTCGAAGGCAAATTGGCCAAAATAGCTGCTAAGAAATAAATTTTTCCTCATTCTTTTTTAATCTCATAGAGTAGTTCTTTGGCTTGGCGGTTTTGGGGGTCAAGTTGGAGAGCGGTGTTTAGGGCGTTCTGGGCATTTTGGGAATCGTTAAGCTTAAGATAGACAACCGCTAAGTTGACATAGAGATTTGAGTTCTGGGGGTTAATAAGAATAGCTTTCTCTATCTCCGGTAGGGCTTGTTCGTATTTTTCCTGATCAAAGAAGATAGCTGCTAGAGCTTGGTGGGATTGCCAGAGATGGGAACCAAACTCTAAAGATTTCTTGTAATTTTCAATCGCTTTATCGACCTCTCCTATTTGCTGGTAGGTGTTAGCCAGATTATGGTAGGCATCGGCATAACGAGGATTGAGCTTAATCGCCATCTGGAATTCCTCAATTGAACTTTGAAAATCTCCATGCCGACCGTAATAATCGCCTAAATTATTGTGGTTTTGAGGTGAAGAGGGTGAAGTTTTGGCGGTTGCCAGCCAGAGAGTATCTTGGTTTTTCCAGTCAGCATTCCTAGCAATAGTCCGAAAAGAAAGGAGGACAAGGATGGGCACTAAAATTAGAAGAGAAACTGTTTGACTTTCCGTCCACCTCGGGGGAGTCCGTTCAGCCATCCCCGAGGTGTCTTTAGTCAACAGTGTTCCCAACCTTTGAATTGCGACTGCGACAATTGCGAAAATACCGATCGAACCTAAATAGACATATCTTTCCGCCACAATCCAGGAAATTCCCAATGGTGTTAATGTAGGTAAAAGACTGATGAGAAAGAACGAAAGCCAGAAAAAAATCCGGCGGTCTTTTTTGAAAAAATAAACGATGAGAGCTAAAAATAAAATAAAAACTCCTAATCTGACTAAATATTGGGTTTGACTGAAAATCATTTCGGAATGATATAAAGTCAAGTTTTTCGGCCAGAAAATTAACTCTAAATAAGAAGTAACAGCGATGGGGATTTGAACTAAGGGATTATAAATCTTGGGTTCTTGGTAAAAGGTAGTTTCCAAGGCGGAAATTCTAGGACCAAGCAGACCCAAAAGATAGAAGGACCAGAAACCAGCAATTAACCAGAAAGGAATAAGTTTTGGCCAATTCTTTTTTAGGTTGCCAAGAGAAAGTTCATAAAGAAGTAGAATAAGGGGAAAAACAATGAATTTTTCCGAGAAAAGAAGGGTTAAATAAAAGAAAAGCAGAGGAAGATAAAGTTTGAACTTTTTTTGGGTTACTAATAAGATATAGGTCAAGAAGGCTAGAAGGAAAAAGAAAGTGCCGTTGGAATAAGGGCCGCCGGAAATCCAAGTGATGGATTCAGTAAGTAGAGGATGGACAGCGAAAATACTGGCGGTGAAAAAGGGAATAGGAGAGGAGAAAAAGAAACCAGTTAAAAGAAAGATGAGCCAGGTTGAATCAAAATGGAAGAGGATATTTGAGAGGCGATAGAAAAGAGGATTTAAGCCGAAAAGTTTATGAGTTAGGAAAATGATTAATCCCCGGAGACTCATATTGAAATAGGGTGGTTTCCAAAAGTAGCTGACTTTGTTAAGATGAGGATGATCACGGATGGCGCCAATATCATCAGAAACAAAATCATTTCCTAAAGAATTAAAATAAGCTACCAAAACCAAAAAAGTAAGGAGTAAAAGAACAGTTTTATTCTGCTTAAACCAGGCTTTGAGATTCATTCTGCTTCTTTTTTCACCTCGCAAGAGTGCATTCCTGCCTGCGCAGGCAGGCGCACACCTCCGAGGTGCTTTATTTATGTTATACTAAATTTTAATGAAAATTGCTATTGGTTATCCGCCATTAGAGTCAGAAAAAGGCGTTCCTCAACTTTCCCAGAACCGTCAATTCCAGTGGACAGCTCCGGGCCCGATGGCTTATTTCATTTATCCGGTTATTCCGGCTTCAGCCGCGACTTTATTAAAAGCAAAACGTTATGAGGTTGTTTGGCTTGACGGTTTGGCAGAAAAATGGAGTTATCAGCAGTGGCTGGACCAAGTTAAGAAAGCCAAGCCTGATTTGATCATGATGGAGGCAAAAACCCCGGTGATTAAATCCTATTGGCGCGTGATTAAAGATTTGAAAAGACTGTTCACTGTTCACTATTCACTGTTCACTGTTCTCGTTGGGGATCATGTGACGGCTTTGCCCGAAGAATCAATGAAAAATTCGCCGGTGGATTATATTTTAACTGGGGGAGATTATGATTTCTTGCTCCTTAATTTGGTGGAACATTTGACTAAGGGGAAAGAGTTGGAGCCGGGGATTTGGTATAGAGAAGCTGCCGCATTCCTCAACCCTTCGGGTTTAAAATCTTCAACCCGAAGGGTTTTCCCTGCGGCAGCTTATGTTAATACTGGCAAATTCAAGCTCAACCATGGTTTGAATAGTTTACCAATAATTGATAGGGATTTGACCAAGTGGTGGCTTTATGCTTACAAGAATTCTAATTTTTATCGCGCTCCTGGGGCTTACACGATGTTTGGAAGGGACTGTTGGTGGGGAAAGTGTACTTTTTGTTCTTGGACGACACTTTATCCGGGTAAATGCTACCGAACCCTAGAAGTTAGTAAGGCTTTAGATGAGGTTGGTAACTTAATTGAGAATTTTTATGTTAGAGAGATTATGGATGATTCGGGCACTTTTCCGGTTGGCGATTGGTTGAAAGAGTTTTGCCAAGGAATGATTGAACGGGGATATAACAGGAAGGTGCGAATGAATTGTAATATGCGTTTTAATGCCGGTCTTTCGGAAAAGGACTATCAATTAATGGGTCAAGCTGGTTTTCGGTTTATTCTTTATGGTTTAGAGTCAGCTTCGCAGGAAACTTTAGATAGGATTAACAAAAATTTAAAAGTTGAACAAATTGAGCCGGTTTTAAGATGGGCAAAAAAGGCCGGCTTGATGCCTCATTTGACGGTGATGGTTGGCTATCCTTGGGAGGACGAGAAAGATGTTCAAAAAACAATTTCTTTGGCGGAATATTTTTTCAAAAAGGGTTTGGCTGATTCTCTTCAGGCAACAATTGTCATCCCTTACCCGGGAACACCGCTTTTTGCTTATTGTCAGAAAGAGGGCTTGTTGAAAACCAAAGATTGGGATCACTCTGATATGCGTGAGCCGGTGATGAAAACTAAGGTCTCCGAAAAAAAACTGATGAGTGCGGTTCGGAATCTTTACACTCGTTCAATTTGGACGCCTCGATTTATGATCAATACCTTATCTCAATTGAAATCTATTGATGGTATAAGATATGTTGGTTTCCAGGCCTTAAAATATTTTGGCAAGCTTTGGGAATTTAAAGGAGTTTAGGTATAATCAATTCTAAGTAAATATACAAATTTGTTAATTTAGTAGGAACTGACTTTTATGGATGAAAAAACAGCTCTTGAATTGGCAAGTACAATAAAGACTACCCAGGAAAACGTTGTTCGAGAAGAATACGAAATGGTTTTTTTGAAAACAATTTTAGAGAGCGAATACGGAAAAAGTTTTGTTTTCAAGGGTGGAACAGCTTTAAGGTTGGCATATAATTCAATGCGTTTTTCTGAAGATTTGGATTTCTCTTTGATAGAAAGAATTTCCTGGCGAGGTCTTAAAAAAATTTTAGCCAAACGAGTTGCTGATTTTAAAACACTTAAAATCAGAGATTTGAGGGAAAAATATTATACTTATTTTGCCCTCTTCTCGATAAAGGAGGATTTTCTTCACCAGCCATTTTTGTTGAAGGTTGAGATTTCCAAGAGATTGGTTGACTGGAAGAAAGAAGAAGACTTTCGTCTTAATCAGCTAACAACCTCGATAACTCCCTTAGCTACAGCTGGGTTTGTAGTTAATTTAGAAAGAGCCTATCAAGACAAGAAAAAAGCGATTAAAGAAAGAGTTAAGGGCAGAGACCTTTTTGACTTTTGGTGGCTTGGACAGAAATTAGGTAGGGAAGAAAAAATTTTGGCCAATCACCGCTTTGATAAGAAGGCGGTAGAAGCCAAACTCAAAAGATTTTTACCTAAAGGCAACTGGTGGCTTATTAGTGAGCTTTTTCAAAAATAAAAGATGAATATTAATGCTAAATTTTTAAGCCAGTTGAAATCTTTTTCTAAGGATTATCTAACTTTAGCTGACCTGGAAAAGTTATTAGGAAGGAAAAGGAATAGCCTCGCGGTTTTGGTCTATCGGTTGCTGAAAGAAGGTTTTTTAGTTCGCCTTAAGCCTGGAATTTATGTTGCCCCAGAGAAATTCGCCAATCTGGATCGAATTGCCAATCAGCTTTATTATCCTTCTTATCTTTCTTTTGAAACCGTTTTGGGTCGGGGAGGAATTTTGAACCAAATCCCTTATAGTTTGACTCTTGCTACAACCAGGAAGAGCAAGAGGGTGACTTTGGGAGGAACGGATGTCATCTATTCTCAACTTAAGCCTGAACTTTATTTTGGTTACCGATTAGAAAAAGGACTTAATATTGCCGAACCGGAAAAAGCACTTTTGGACCAACTCTATCTGGTTTCTTTAGGAAAAAGCTCTTTGGATTTTGAGGAGCTGAATTTGATTGATTTAAATAAAAAGAAGTTTTTGTCGTACGCGAAGAAATTTCCTAAGAGAATAGAGAAACAATTGCGGGAAATTAAGAAGCGGTGGGGAACAGTCAGTGTGACCATTAAATAATAAAATGAAAGCAATTATTACCGCTGGTGGTCGGGGAACGAGGATGCGGCCCTTGACCTTTTCTTCCAATAAACATCTTATCCCTTTGGCAAATAAACCTCTTTTGTTTTATGGAATCGAAGCTATTGCTAACACGGGTATTAAAGAAATTGGTATTAACTATAACCCCGGTCAGCTCGAAGGACTTAGGAGTGTTTTGGGAACCGGGAAACGTTGGGGAGTTAAGTTTACTTATCTTCTTCAGGAAAAACCTTTAGGTTTGGCTCACATTATCAAAATTGCCCAACCGTTTGTAAGCAAAGAGAAATTTTTTATGTATCTCGGGGACAATATTTTTTATGGCGGAATAAAATCATTAGTTGATTACTTTCAAAAAAGCAATTGCAATGGTTTGGTGACAGTTGTTCATCATCCGGAAAACCGGCGGCTTGGAGTACCTTATTTTGACAGAAAGGGTAAATTGGTGAAGTATATCGAGAAACCAAAAAGACCACCTCATGATTTTGCCATTCCTGGTCTTTATTTTTTTGACCATCATGTTTTTGAATGCTTCAAGGGTAAGGACGCTATTAGTCCTTCAAAAAGAGGGGAGTTAGAGATTAGCTCTGTTTATCAGTGGTTGATTGATCATGATTATCATGATTATAAAGTAGAGACTAAGGAATTTGGGGGAGTTTGGAAAGATCCGGGAAAGTTTGATGACTGGCTTGAGACTAATCAATTTCTCTTAGACAGAGAAATTAAAAATGGTTCGGAAAGTAAAATAGGCAAAGATGTGAAAATTGAAGGTAGGGTTAAAATCGGCAAAAAATGTAAAATCAAAAATTCGGTTATTCGGGGGCCGACCATTATTGGTAACGAGGTGGTAATTAGAGATTCATTTATTGGCCCTTATTCGTCAATTGATAATAATTGCTTTATCACTAAAGCTAAAATTAACAACACGATTTTAATGAAGGGAGTAAAGGTTAATAGTTTGCGCCGGCCATTGGATTCTTGTTTGATCGGCCAAGAGACAGTGATTGAGGGAAACTCGGAACTGGCCAACGGTCTTGAGTTATTTGTGGGCAATCAATGCGTTTTGAAGCTTTAACAAAATGTAAATCCCGAGGTTTGAAGCTATTCAACACCCGGTGTTGAATAGGTAGAAACCGAGGGATATTTTTAGGTAGAGACTCAAAGGTTTGAGGCTAAAGTTATGAAAATTTTAGTGACTGGTGGTGCGGGATTTATCGGCAGTAATTTTATTCATTACTGGCTGAAGAAATATCCCAAAGACGAAGTTGTCAATTTTGACAAACTTACTTATGCTGGGAATTTGGAAAACCTGCGGGATGTTGAAAAACCTCCTCATTACCAGTTTCTCCAGGGAGATATTTGTGATCCGGGAGTTGTTAATAAGGTGATGAATGGAATTGACGTAGTTGTCCATTTTGCCGCCGAGAGTCATGTTGATCGCTCGATCTTAAATCCAGCTACTTTCATTATGACCAATGTGGTGGGAACTCAAGTTCTTTTGGACGCTGCCTTGAAATACAAAGTTAAGAGATTCCATCATATCTCAACCGATGAGGTTTTTGGTGCCTTAGAGCTTGGTTCCGAAGAAAAGTTCTCGGAAACCACTCCCTATAATTCTCGCAGTCCCTACTCCGCCTCAAAAGCGGCTTCTGACCATTTGGTTCGTGCTTATTACTACACCTATGGATTGCCAATCACGATTACTAATTGCTCTAATAATTTCGGACCCTATCAGTTTCCGGAAAAATTTATTCCTTTGGCGATCACCAACTTACTTGAAGGAAAAAAGATTCCTGTTTACGGTGATGGCCTTTATGTCCGTGATTGGCTTTATGTGGAAGATCACTGCCGGGCAATTGATCTGGTCTTGAAAAAGAGCAAAATAGGTGAGACTTATTTAGTGGGAGGAATGACTAAAGATATTTCTAACATAAAAATTGCCCAGATGATTTGCCAAATTGTGGAAAAAAATTCGGAACAGTGGATTGAGTTTGTCAAAGACCGGCCAGGCCATGACCGAAGATATGCGGTTGATTGGACAAAGATGAAGCGAGAACTTGGCTGGGAGCCAAAATACGATTTTGAAACTTACTTGAGAAAGACGATAGAGTGGTATCAAGAGAATAGTTGGTGGTGGAGGCCATTGAAGGAGAAATGAAGACTTATCTTTTTATTGATGGCACGAATTTATACGCCGCTCAATATGAACTTTTTGGGCCTCAAAGATATTTGGATTTTTCCAAGTTTATTAAGGAAGTTGAGGGAAAGATAAAAGTAAGATTTGATAAAATCTATTTTTACGCTTCCTATTCCCCAAAATCAAAAAAGCCAACTAAAAAAGAGAAACTTTATCTCAAAAACGAAGCTTTGTTTTACGGAAGCGTTAAGGGAACAAAAAATACTATCTTCTTTTACGGCTATCGATCAAAGAGGAGCGGTAAGGAGAAGGAAGTGGATGTTAAACTGACCGCTGATCTAATAAGTTTTGCGTTTTTGAATAAATACGAGAGAGCTTTTCTTTTTACTGGGGATGCTGATTTTCTTCAAGCCTTATTTGTAATTAAGAAATTTCATTCCAGAAAGAAAATTTACCTGCTTTGTCTGGAAAATAAACTTATGTATCAAGGAATATTTTATTTTAAGACATTTGCTATCAGTTTTGGAAAGAGATTGGCAGTTAAGAGAAAATTGAGAAACTTAAAGAAGCTTTTTATGAATGAGAGAAAATTGACCAGAGAGGCTTAAAGCATGTTGAAAAAAGACCCCGCATACATGTATGCGGGGTAGGTTGGCCTTAATATACCAGAGCAGAATGCGGTTGTCAAGTAGCAGTTTTTGCTAAACAACCCCGCATGCGTGCATGCGGGGCAGGTTAAAGATAATATAATAGACAGAAATGAGAATATCAAGAGGTAATTTACCATCGATTTCAATTTTAATTCCGACTCTTAATGCGGCGCGGGTTCTTGAGGGTTGTTTGAACTCCATTGCCCAGCAAGATTATCCCAAAAATAAAATTGAGGTAGTTATCGCTGACGGGGGCTCAACCGACGAAACTCTGGTAATTGCCGAA
>Ga0208047_1001002_pt1 | contig 10542 bp, 11 predicted proteins | sample Kivu_220m_FD_184162 | JGI IMG/M metagenome (GOLD analysis project Ga0208047, IMG submission 184162) | Freshwater microbial communities from Lake Kivu, Western Province, Rwanda to study Microbial Dark Matter (Phase II) - Kivu_220m (SPAdes)... | ecosystem: Environmental > Aquatic > Freshwater >...
GCAGCACGATCTCCAAGGCGATTCTTCCGATGTTCGCGAAGTACACCAGCACGGCAACGCTGGCGATTGCCGCGACCTTCCTTCTCCAAGATATCTTCGGAAACGGAACAAGGATTCCGGCAAAGACTGCCGTCACCTGTATGCCTGTGCACATTCGCTCGATCTCGAACTCGTTGACGAATGCGCGTCCGTCCCTCGTCCATGATTCAGCGTAGATTCCGGCCCAGTTGAGGAGTGCCGCTGAGTGATCCGCGGTCATCTTCTCCAGCGCGTAGTAGTTTGGCAGGTAGTAGATCAGGATCGACAGGGCCGAAGCAATCAACAGGTACTGGAAGGTCTGACGCGTCGGCCTCTTCATTTCACGTCTCCCCCATGAGAGATCCTGTTCCACACTATCTTGAAGATTGCCCCACTCAAAGGCCAACCCTCTTAGAGATCAAGACGGCTCCTTGAACACAGATGAAGCAAGATTAGTGTCCACGGCGTTCTCGCCGGAAGCGGACGCGTTCTGCTACGCTCAGTCTTCTTTGGTGCCTCTCGCTCATCGGGCCAAGTGATCGCATGCTTGCCTTGATTCTGAGACAGCTCCTATATTCTGGTTTCTTCCGGGGTCGAATAATCCCAGAAGAGGTTGAACGTTTGCCCTAAGCGGCGCACAGCCTCCCGGTCTGTAACATATATCGCTATGTCAGTGGGGCGCCTCTCCTCCGTCGTATCTGCCTGTATGTACTCGATGACTGCCTCGGATTCTCATTCTGATCATGCGCCGGGGCAACCTCAGCTTCGGCCTTCTCCGGAAGTATCTGGGCATGCTCGTGGGCTTTGGCCTGCTGGAGGTCCGCGGCGAAGCTGAGAAGAGCTACACCGCGACCGATAAGGGCGGGCGCTTCCTCCAAGACTACCATAAGCTCGAGAAGTACTCTGGAATGGCTGAATCCAAGAAGCGCGCCCTTGAGACCAGCCTGGCTGTTGCTCAGTAGACTCGCGTTCTCTGTCAGTGCATGATTATGTCGTAGATCCTATACGCGACTGTAGCTAGAAATATCAACGCGACAACAAATGCGACAGCACGAAGCCTCTTCTTGTTTATCAGAAGTCCCGTTCTTCCGTAGTACGGTGACAGAAGCTCTGAAGTCACAAGCAGTATGATTGCGATCATCGCGATCCAGAGGCTCAGATCCCAGAACCCAAGCGGGAACGCCATCAGGCGTTCAACCCGGCAGTATGTGATACGAGGACTCGACGGTTCCGCCGTCAGTCACGTATTTGTCTTTGTCGAATTCCACGGGTCTATGCGATACCTGTGCTAGAACGCACGCCATGGCGCTGCACATTGGGCAACCGAGTGTCGAGCAGACCTTCGTGCTGTCTCTCAGCTTGGTGCAGAACTCAGAGTAGACTGATTCGACGAATGTGAACTTCACATTGTCGCCGTCGATCTTGATCATGCAGTCCTGAACCATCTCAAGGTCCTCAATCAGCAGCTTCGGTAGTCGCTCGCTCATCTCTCGCAGGCTCATGTCGCTGTACTTGACTTTGAGTTCGCGTTCGAAGAGGTTCGCCAACGCGAGTCCTGGCGGAACCATTGCGATGCCTTCGGGATCCTTCACGAATGTTTGTTTCTCAACCTGTTCCAGCTTTGGAATCTTCTTGAGTGGATGAGACGGAATGAAGACGACTGCCTTCTCGGGATTGTTCACTGGTATGTATACGCCTTTCTGGGTGTAGCCGAGGCTGGTGATCATGCGATCGATCGCCGTAAGCGAAGAGAGTGCTGTTGAATCCATCAAATCTGATCTCACATAGTGACGTGGCCTGATGAACATTAACAGCGCACCCCAGAATGCCAGCCCGAGTCCAATGAACGCGAGCACAGTCGACGTGAAAACCACAGACAAGATCAGTGAGAGGCCGCCGATACCGGCTAGGCCGTAGCCAGCCAGCGCTGCTGAACTTCTGTGGCGGTGCTTTGGGATCTGGACGTCAGCGGTTGCTCGCGTCTTCTTGAGCGCTTCCGGTCCTGGAATCAGAGTCGTAGGCCCTGGGTCCGGCCCGGAGATCTGCGCGTGGATGCCCGTTTGCGACTTGCTCGGATCCTCCGCCTTGGGAGTCAGGCTCGCGAGGCTCACCCTCGGCTCGGATTCTGACTCGCTTGGCGCGATGGGTGGCTTGGTTACGGCTTTGGTCAAATGATTCCCGAGCTTGGTCGAAGAGCCCGATGCGGAATGAGTCAGGCTTTTTCTGTTCGTTATGCGCTCCCTTTCTAGAACAAAGGCTTTGTGGCTATGGGCTGCCGCGGTCGAAGACGAGACGACCATCTCTTGCGACAGCGGAGGAGAAGACGGCTTAGTCGGCCCCGAAAGGCCCTCCTGAAGCTCCCAGTAGTCCGCCAAGAACTGCATGCCCTTCTCGGCCGCGAATCTCTTGGTGACGTCCTCTTCGGACGCTGCGATGGAAGACAGGGCAGGCGAGGGTGCCTCTGGAGTCTGAGGCAATACGACGGAAGGCGGCTCTAGAGATCTTGGAGACGTGCCTGTCGCAGGTCGAACTATGGACACGTCGAACAGAAGCATTAAAGGGGGATCCAGCGGTCGCCCACAAATTCTGCAAAAACCGTCGTGGAGGTCTGTTATGGCTCCGCACTGGTCGCAGTAGGTCAGACCCGCACTCACCTGATCAGGTCCGAGCGGTCTACCGCAGATCCTGCAATACCTATCATGCGAGCCCGCGCCGACTCCACACTGGTCGCAGTAGACCAAGTCAGGACTTTCCCGAACAGTTGTAAGAGGAGCCTAGTGCCGATAATAATTGTGCTGGTTGAGCGTCTGGAGAATCGGCTGCTCTCGGATGCATCCAGACAGCGCTGGAGGGCTTTGCCGTTTCCCGTTGGGCTGTAGTTCTGTCATGCGTACTGCAATCATCCTTGCTATTTCTGGCCTTCCAAACGCAATTGTAGATCATCCTCGTTTGGTGCGCAATCCCTCCTGCGACATCACCCGCAAGTCGCTCGTGGATGATTGATATGTCCAATGCTTCGCCTAGGAAACGAGGGGTGATCTATGCACGCGTGAGCAGCGAGGAGCAGAAGAAGAACTACAGTTTGCCCTCGCAAACAAGACTGCTGACGGAAAGGATGGAGCGTGACGGGGTCGAACAGGTACACGATCCGATACTAGACACTGAGACTTCTTATCGAGATTTCTATGCCCGTGACGGGCTGAAACAGTTGTGGAAGCTTGCCCAAGAGAAGAAAATCGATTACGTCTACGTTTACGTCCTCGATCGTCTGGGCAGAAACGCTGCTGAGACGCCACACCTGATGTACCTCCTCAAGAATCTCTACGGGGTCATCACAAGAACAATCAGCGAAGAATACAACTTTGAAGACCCCATTGACTACGTCTTGGCTGCTCTCAGAAGTTACACAGGGCAAATGGAGAGTAAGCAAATTGGCGAGAGAACTCTGAGAGGTAAGCTCGAGAAATTTCGACAAGGCAAGTGGGTGGGACCCGTTCCCTTTGCCTATGGGAAAAACGCGGATGATGTGCTAGAAAAACAACCGGAACTCGAACCGATTGTGCGGGATATTTTCAGTACCTACCTAGAAAAGAGGAGCATCAACGAAGTGGCGGACTACGTTTCCAAGACATACTCAACTCAGATTGGAAAGTTCGCCCCCGACAAGCTGAGGAGAGTACTTACCAATCCGATCCACAAAGGGTGCCCCCGATACGGGCACGTCAGCATCTCTTCTCCGCACTTGGCAATAGTCCCTGATGATTTGTACGACAAAGTGCAGGTTCTCATGAAAAAGAAAGCAGCGAGATGCAAGGTGGAGAGGTATAGGAAGCCTCGGTCCTTTCTTGACGAGTTGTCAGCGGAGTATGGCCTTGATCGAGTGATGAACGTCCTCGACATACTCAAACCCCACTGTCCCAGGTGCGGGCACGATATGACCGGGAATGGTTCAAAACCCGTTAAGGGGCTTGGAGTTCGGCTGCCCAATTTCATATGTCCCGCATGCAAATATGAGAGGATGATACCTTCACCGTCAGAGTTGGAGAAACTCAAGGGGCTGTGCTGCCCTGCCTGCAAAGGAATGGAGTTCGACGTTGAGAAGACACCGCATGCGCTGAGGAAGCATACGTGCCGGCGGTGTGGGTTCCGTTTCGACATAGAGGGGCAGATTCCTGAAGAAACGGAGGAGATGTCCAAACGCACTCCGGCGACAGCCCAAAGACTCGTTGAGAGCAACCGAGCCCTCGTCGATCTAGGACCGTTACGTTATCCAACTGACGCTTCAGTTGCGGTCTTCAAGGAGGCAAAAAGGCGGATGCACGGAATGCGGAGGCGTGTCACTAGAGTCGATCACGAAGAATCACCACAGTCAAGCCTCTTGGACTGGGCTGCTGATGAATCGCCTTTCAGACTGAAATGACGAAGACAAGCTTCTTCTGTAGTTCTCTGCAGGTATTTCTTACCGTTACTTCGGTTACCCCGGCCGCGATGGCTATCTGTCGTTGCGTCATCTTCTCGCCAACCAACTTTGAGCCCAGATACGCGGCGGCTGATACAAGCGATGCCGGTTCTCTTCCGCAAGCGATTTTCGATTCCTGTATGACGTTCAAGATCTTGTTCGCGAACTCCGCTGGTTTTCCTTGGACGCCGATATTGACGAGAATCCTTGCTGCATATTGTGTGAGCATCACCCCGGGAACAGAACAGTCAAGTTCCCTTGAGATGATCCTGTAGTGTCGGATAACCTCTTGCTTTTCGATTCTCGTGACCTTAGCGATCTCTCTCAAATCTCTAACAGATCCGCATTGTCTGCACGCGACATACATCACGGCTGCGCATAGGGCTTGCACAGATCTTCCCGTCGTGAGCCGCTTCTCAACGACTTGTTTGTACAACAACGCTGCTCGCTGTAGAACCGCTGGCGGAAGAGACAGCTCGACAGCTGACTTGCTAATCTCCACCAACGCAAGTGAAAGGTTCTTTTCGGTCTGATCCGACCATGTGATGCGTTCTTGTAGCTGCTCGAGAAGACGCCGACTGTCGAGGGGGGCGTTTTCTTTCAATGCGATTTTGCTTGCGAGGTCATTGGATTTTCCGCCGCCTTTGCCAACATCGTCGCTCGAAGCGGGTCGCGTAGGGTTCCTCTGCGGTCTGCTGATACCGCCTGCTTCCTGTTTGCCGAGTACTACACCGCAGTCTAGGCAGAAGATTCCTTTCCCTCCATTGGGTCTCGTCTGTCTGCTACTTCCGCATTCTTGACATTGCGCAGAGTCGCGTACGGTAGACAAATCCCGTTCCAATTTTGTCTACAAGGCCTCCCCAGCGAGCTCCCGTAGGAACCCAAGATACGTATTGAACACCTTCTCAATCTTCATCGTCCGTCTATCCTCGTTCATGCGGGGTCGGCCGGCATCCCCGGACTTGTATCTGGCCATAGTCTCGCTGGCCTTCTGGAAGATCTCGTCACTTACTATGCGATATTCCTCGACGTAATCTTCGACACCAGCAACTCTGTACTTCCCTACATAGATCCCGTTGCCTAGAACCTCCCTCAGACTGCACGCGCTCCATTTTCCATTCTTCTTCGTTGTAACGCCGATGGTGTTGAGTTCGAACGCCAACCCAGGAAGCGATTTTTTGCTAATGTACATCTCAAAGACTCTTCGAACGAGGTCCGCCCCCTTCTCGTTGACGACCAGTCTTCCCTCGTCGTCCTTCTCGTAACCAAAAGGAGGACGAGAGTTGGGCCACCTATGCTCACGCGCCAATGCATATAATCCGAGCTTTGCTCTTTCGCCTATCATCTCCCTTTCCAACTCGGCAACAGAGGCCAAGTTTCTATAGTTGAACCTGCCCACCGATGTCGTTGTGTCAATGAACTCCGTGACACTACATAGCTCGACCCCCCATTGTCTGAGCATCCTCTCAACGTTGACCAAGTCCACCAATGATCTGCAGAATCGATCCAGTTTCCAGAATGTGACAACACTGAATTCTCCAGACCTGGCCTTCTCGAGCATGAGCTGGAACTTGCCCCTCTCAACCGTCTTGCCGCTCCGATCTTCATCAACAAACACGTACCTTACGCTCCAGCCCCTTCTGTTGCAGTACTCCCAACACTGATTGACCTGCTCTTCAATACTGTAATTGGACCGATTGCCGGGTGATGTCCTAGCATAGATCGCTGCCGAGCCACGCTCTTCGGCAACCATCGTGTTCACCGATCGTGAGATCGAGGTGGATCGTCCAAGAGCTTCCAAAGGGTTCGTGCGTCGCCGCCCACCCCGGATCTTCATCTCATCGATATGCCATCTCCGTGACAGTTTCGGTTCCAGTCTGGCAACTAGGGTTGGGTTCTTTTTCGGCTGATTCATCAGAGATTCTCCTGCATAGCCGACCTGTCTTTGCATTCAGGCGCGTGGCTGTATCTGGCAAGAACTTCTGCAATCTTCCGATTGTTTCTCTGAATCCTTTCCGACAGCCGATCTGTGCTTGCATGAATCTTCTGCTTGGCGTCGTCTACGGCATCATTGATCTTCTTGCATTCATCCAGCGCCTCCAAGGTGTCGTTTAGGTAGTAACTGATGTCCCTGTCAGCGATCAGGGCCTCCAGATCGATGGCTTTCTTCTTGATAGCATAGTACTGGGCATGGATGCCGTAGTAGATGGTGATGGTTGGAACGACTAGTTCAATTGAGGTTGTGACGACTATGCCCCTGCCGTTATTGACCGTGAATCCTCTTCCTTTAGCGGCTCTTGGCAGTGTGTCGACACAAAGAATTGCCATGCTCGTATGGTAGCGTTCGAGATCATTCTCGACCTGCTGCGCGTAGTCGTTGCTCCATTTTCCGTTTGATTTGCTCTCCACCAATACTGAGCCAATCACTACTGAGTCATGTTTGAATTTCACCAGGAAGTCTGTTGCATCTGCTCCGCCCAGCGTTTGTATCTCGATGTTGGCGTTTGCGAAGAAAGCGCCGTGCAAGATCTGGCTAAGCTGCAGTTCCTTTTGTTCTCCTTTTATGGTAGGAAGCTGGAACTTTGCCAAGAGTGCCGAAAGATTGCTCGTCAACTGCTTCAGATCGTGTTCGATCTCTCCAACTGACTTGTTTTGCTCGAGCAGTAGTTTCACGCTGTCGACCACATGCGCAGAATGAAGATGAACTATCTCCGTTACCCGTTCGCGAATCAGTTCACTGCTCTGCTCTGACATTCCGTGAAGCTCATCCATGTACCGTTTGACCCCTAGATTCACTTCCTTCAGGGCATTCTGGACCACAGCTGTGAGAGGAACACCAACCTGCATCTGCTGGTCAATCGCCCTGACCATGGAAAGGGTCGAGTTCAGTCGATCTTCTTCCTCCAGCTTGCAGAGCCAGATCATGTTCTGTTCATCAATCTTAGCGAGTACGCAACGCTCGCAGCCAATCACTTCCATGGATACCACCCAAGCCGGGCAAGGCGTTGCTGCAACTCGTGAATGGGAACACGTTCCCTTCCCTTCGCAGTCTCCTCGAAGACGCTCACGAAAAAAGCGACAAAACCATCGCCGCGTCTCTCCATCAGTCGTGGACCAACACAACCTGCCTGCGAGCGAACGTCCGTCTCTTCGTGTGACGTAGCCCTCGCGTCGCCCGCGGGCTTCTCATGTAACATCTGGGCCAATGCATACACCACGTACTGCACATACGACATGACTACATTTAAATCTTACTGCACGTACTGCATGTGGCGTATGGGGTACATATGATAGAGAAGTATCCAAGAACGAACGTATTCATAATCGACAAAGATGTCTGGAATTGGGCTCAGTATCGGGCGAAGAGCTTGGGCCACGCTTCGGTCTCCGAATACATCTTCGAGCTCATCAAGAAGGACAGGAAAACGCCGAGCAAGTGATCTGGCGTCATTGCGGCCCTGCGTCAGACCTGGCGCTCGTGAAGCAGGCTTGCCACCGGGTCTCGAACGAAAGAGATTGTCAGGAAGACAGGTCTCACGAGGAATGTGGGTGCAACCATTGCACGCTTAGGATCTCGGCTTGCGCGCGGCAGGCCCACCAATTCGCATTCACTGCTGAGATATTACTACGCGTGACTTTGCGGGAGCGGCGGTCCACATCGACCCGGACGCATGCGAAGTATACCGTGTTCGCCAGGCGAGTTGCTAAGTTGGCGAGGCCGCAGCCGAAGGTGTACATGCACTTGCGGGTCGAGAACATGACAGCAGCCGACACCCTCAGCATCACCGCCATAGCGACAAGGTTGATCCTCCAGAACCTGGATCATGCGACAGCATGAGTACGAGTACAAGGCCGAGGAATCTGACTAGGATTCTGTTTCAGTTTCTTCCAGCAGTTGAAGGAACGTGGCAGTCTTCCTGCCTACAGCCGCTATGAGCTGGTCAACCTCAGGCTCCAATGGGACGAATGGTGACCTTCCTATCCGTCTGTAGTTCGGCAGAGCCGCCACACAAAAGGAAATCAGCATGACGCTCTCTGAAATTCACAGTCTTGAACGCTCGAACCAATTGAAAAACGGAGCAAGAAACAAGCAGCAAGAAAGCACAGCCTTAGCTCAAAGGCAGCGAAGAATCAGCTCAGACAGCATGTAACATTATGCGCCGGGGGTGGGATTTGAACCCACGATCCCGCTGGTTATCCCCTTGCAGAGCCGCAAGGAGTCTGTCGCATTGTGAATGGACGTTAAGCTGATGCTCGCTCGAGCATTCTCTCGAATTGATATAGTGAGGCGTTTTTCTCGATGACTTCGCTTGTGGTCTGCTCAGCATCTGCGGGGCTGTGCCATATCATGTCCAGTAATTCTCGAACTTCATTTTCTTCCTTCGCTACCCTGCAGACGTGTTGGATTGTCACTTTGGAGGTGCATCCTCGTTCGCGGAGTTTCTCGTTGAAGTCTGCAGCTTTCAGGAGGCTCATGTTCAGCCGGCCTGCGTACGATGCTAGGTTCACTATCTGGCTGCCAACGCGGACTCTTTCTTTCGGGTTGAAGGCGGATGCTGCAAGGACGCCTGTGATTCCTTGTTTGAGTTGGCGGCCGTCAGGCGTGTCTACGCCGAAGTCTGTGCTCCATCGTAGGACGTTCAGGAACTCGTCTAGGTCTTGCTTTCTCACGACGCCCCATTTGCATTCTAGCACGTAGGTAGTGGGTGGAGAGAATAGGCCCGGCGTGACAATCCAGACGCGGTCAACTTCCGCATTCATTCTTCTTCCGCCAACGCTGCGGATGAGATGCAGCGTGATGCGTCTCGAATCCATGCCTGTGGACCGATGCGGCTGTTCGCGGAAGCTTGCGCCCGTGGTGAATTTGTCGACGAACCATTCTACTGCGGCTTCCCAGTTGTGGCCGATACGGTTGTCGCGGCCCTTCTCGATTCGGATGTAGTTCTGCTTCAAGTCGACGGCGGCGCGGAGGTCCTCGTCTGCCATTGAACTATGGTAGAAGTATCTGTAGTTGTTGAAGATCTTCAGCTCTTTGAGGTCGGGGTATAGCTGCAAAGCTCTTTGGACTGCGCCGTCCAACTCGTGAGTCGAACATGCCAGTTCGGTTGCCAGATATGAGTGTGCGACAATGTCACGGGTCTTCGTGGTGGCCAGTATGATGTCGCGTATGCGGTGGACGCGCTGGATGATTGGGCTCGTTGCCGCCCTACCAGCAAGCGCGTCGTCGGTTCTTTGTACGGCTTCCTCAATCGCTTTCTCTCTCGGCTTGTTCGAGTCTATCCACGTGATGAGGTAGCCTTCCTTGAAAGGCGTCTGTCGCTCGTTGCTCCTGTATCCCCGCACGTAGACCAACCCGCGGGCTTCCAATCTGCGGACGCATCCCATTACATCCCTGACCTTCACGCCCAGACCGTTGAGGTTCTGCGCGATTTCTGTTGAGTAGAATGCTTTGCTGCTATTGGAGGAAAGGAAGTCGCGAATGGTCTTGGCTTTGCTGTGGCCCCCGCCACCGCGAGGATCCAAGTATTTCTTCGAGAAGGCGACAAACTTCCGATTCGAGATTGAAGTCTCCTTCTCGCCTGTCGAGATGCTGTACAGGTGATAGCTTCGAAGATGCGTGCTTGTACCCGCTCTACCGCGTCGCCTTTTCTCTGTGACCTGAATTGGCTGCGCAGTTCTCAGGACTGAGCCGGCCTCCCAAGCTCTCCTCAGCGCTTGCGCTGTCGCTCCATCGCCACAGCCAAGTTCACGCGCGATATCTCTGGAGCCCCGAGGCTTCCCATCCGCCAGCAGCGCTTGTAGCTTGCCACTCGTCGAGGCCGAGCGTCCCATGAGACTGAAGAGGATTTCGTTGAATGTAAACCTTCACGGGAATCCAATTCTGGCGGAGAAATCATACGCCATAATTCCACCCCAAATCCACCAAAACTCCACAAAAACTCCGCAGATAGGCGAAAACAGATGGCGGGCCCGGTGGGGTTTGAACCCACGACCCCCGGCTTTCCTCGTTCCTGAAAGCTTAGAGGGCCGATGCTTTGGACACTCGACTTTCTACTGGTCGATGC
>Ga0208047_1001003_pt1 | contig 10537 bp, 9 predicted proteins | sample Kivu_220m_FD_184162 | JGI IMG/M metagenome (GOLD analysis project Ga0208047, IMG submission 184162) | Freshwater microbial communities from Lake Kivu, Western Province, Rwanda to study Microbial Dark Matter (Phase II) - Kivu_220m (SPAdes)... | ecosystem: Environmental > Aquatic > Freshwater >...
CGAGAGCTCTTGACGGCCCTGCGGTCCCAGAGCGGCTCGTCGAACATCATCCAGTTCTTCGTCCTCTTTGCCATCTCGCTCGGCATCGCCTCCGTGCTCGGCATCGCCGCGGTCCAGAAGTCGCGCCAACTCGGGATCCTCAAGGCCATGGGCGTCGACAACCGGGGCGCGGCCCGCATCTTCCTCATCCAAGGCCTGGCCCTCGGCCTCATCGGCTCGCTCCTCGGGATTGGTTTCGGCTACGTCCTGGGCGTCCTGTTCATCAAATACTTCGGGCCCGGCACGTTCGGGCTCCAGCTCGAGGCCTTCAACCTCGTCGTTCCGGCCGTCCTGGCCATTCTGGGCGCGGCTGCGGCCTCGCTCATCCCGGCCCGGCGGGCCGCCCGGCTCTCGCCGATCGAGGTCATCCGCAATGGCTGAGATCATCGTTGTCGAGGATCTGCGCAAGCACTTCGGCGAGGTCGTCCGCACCGACGTCCTCCGCGGCATCAGCGTGTCCTTCGAGCGGGGCGCCACGACGGCCGTCATCGGCCCTTCGGGCTCCGGCAAGACGACGCTCCTCAACATCCTCAGCCTCCTCGAGAGCCCATCGTCGGGCCGGCTGGTCGTCGATGGCCGGGACTTCTCGACCGGGGACATCAACGGCTTCTCGGCCTACCGCAACGCCCACATCGGCTTCATCTTCCAATTCCATTATCTCCTGCCGGAGTTCACCGTCTTGGAGAACATCCTCGTTCCCCATTGGATCGGGCGGGGCCGCCCGCCGCAGGCCATGATCGACAAGGCTTTGGCCCTGATGAAGGAGATCGAGATCCTTCACATCAGGGACAAGTATCCCGCCCGCATCTCCGGCGGAGAGCAGCAGCGGGTGGCCATCGCCCGGGCCCTGGTCAACGAGCCCACGCTCGTCTTCGCCGACGAGCCGACCGGCAACCTCGACCGTGAGACGGGCTTCGCCGCCCTGGAGGCCATGGCCCGGACGGTCCGGGAGCACGGGACCTCTCTTATCATGGTCACGCATGACCGCGAGATCGCCCTGCGGGCCGACCGGATCCTGGAGCTCGTCGACGGGCGCATCTGCAAGTCGTTCTCCGTCGTCGAGACGGGCGTCGACGGCGCCCGCAAGCTCCTCCAGGACCGCGGCTGCACCGCGGAGTGATCCCGCCCGGCTGTTTGATAGTCGTGGGGCGGTATTGTCAGGCGGTCGCCTTGGTCAACCAGAGCAGAAACGAGTAATGGCATCCAGCGTTAGGAGCAAAGGAGGCGTTATGTTGGCACGCAATCTTGGACAATCGGGAATTTCAGTATCAGCCATCGGGCTTGGATGTATGGGGCTTTCCGAGTTTTACGGGGAGCCCACGCAAGAATCAGCGGCCATCGATCTCCTTCACCGGGCCATCGATCTGGGCATCACTCATTTCGATACGGCGGAAATCTACGGCCAAGGACACAATGAACAGCTCCTGGGCAAGGCTTTTGCCGGGCGTTGGGATCAGATTGTCCTGGCGACCAAGTTCGGCCCCCAACGTGACCCGGCGACGGGCGATTTCATCGGCATCGACGGCTCTCCGGCCAGTGTCCGAAACTCCTGCGAAAAGAGCCTGAAGCGTCTGGGCACCGAAAGGATTGACCTCTATTATCTCCACCGTGTCGATCCGGCCACTCCGATCGAGGATACCGTGGGCGAAATGGCGAAGTTAGTTCATGAGGGCAAGATCAGAGCCATCGGCCTTTCAGAGGCTTCCGCCGAGATCATTGAACGGGCGCATGCCGTTCATCCCCTTGCGGCTCTTCAGACTGAATATTCGATCTTCAGCCGCGATATTGAGAAAGACATCCTCCCCGCTTGTGCGAAGCATGGCATCAGCTTGGTCGCCTATTCGCCCTTAGGTAGAGGAATGCTGACTGGCCGCTTCGCGTCAGCCAGCGATTGCCCCACCGATGAGAATGATTTCCGGGCCCAGATGCAGCCTCGGTTTCAGCCGGGAAACATCGAATCCAACCTCGAACTGGTGAATGTCATCAAGGACATGGCTGCCCAAAAGGGATGTTCCGCAGCGCAGGTTGCTTTAGCTTGGGTGTTGGGCAAAGGGGATCATGTCGTCGCCATTCCGGGGACGACCAGACTCGCCAATCTCCAATCCAACCTAGGAGCACTTGACTGCCATCTTTCAGAGGAGAATCGAACTCGACTCGATGGATTGGCAGACCATGTGCTTGGGGATCGATACTAGCCGGAAAGGATTGCCGGCGGATGTTCCGTGCCGGTCCGAGTGTCGGATGTCGTTTTCCGCTCGTGAGGCGGGAATGGCCTTGACATCGTCCGAGGGCCGCTTTATCCTCGTCGACGAGGGAAGGATGGGATTTCGAGAGGACGCCGGGCGCCCAATAAACTCAGCGCGGAAAAGCGAATTCTTATAATTTCCATACCGAAGCAGGATGTGTTTTCAACCGCTGGAAAAGGGGACGGGTTATGGAACAAACCAGCTCCAACGAAAAATCATTGTTAGATGTTGAGACCATCAAAGAATTGTGGTCTCGAACATACGATAAGGCGGGAAAGCCCGATTGGTCCCATATTCTGCCGTACTACGATGATCACATCCACTTCAGGGATTCCATTCAGGAAATTCGAGGAATCGAAGCTTTTAAAGCCATGACCGTGCGCCTGACGGAGCGTTCCAAAGATTTAAAGATGAACATCGTCAATGCCGTCAAGCAGGAAAATGTCGTTTTCATCGAATGGGAAATGACGATCCGCTTCAAGAAAAATCCGAGCTCGGTATTATATGGCTCAACGCGTCTGACCTTCAATGAAGGCGGCAAAATCGCCGCGCAAAGAGATTATTTTGATTTGTGGGGAGATGTCTTCGATAACATACCGGTGTTTCGCAAAAAGTACAGGAAATTCATGAAGAGAAAGTTCGGATAGGGCTTCAGTCTGATGATGAACAAGAAATTCTTCAAATATTTCAAAGAATACCGATGGTCGAATATATTCGCTATGATGCGCAACAATCGATTGAATCCCAGGATCTGCACCGATAATTTCAAGGACAAATGGGTTGTCATCACGGGCGCGACATCGGGCATAGGGTATTTTACGGCGCGTAAATACGCCTCCCGCGGCTCGAACCTCATATGCATCAATCGCGATCGAGATAAATCGGAGAGGCTGCGCCGTGAGATTGAAGGTGACTATGGAGTCGCATGCGATTACAAGGTAGCCGATTTGAGCCGTTTGAAGGACAGCCTTCGGGCGGCAAAAGAGCTGTGCGAAGTCGAGACCTCGATCGACGTCCTGATACACAACGCGGGCATTTACCTTACGAAAAGACGTGTCACGGCCGATGGCCTTGAAACCGTTTTCATGGTCCAATATCTTTCGTCCTTCGTCATGAATTATATTCTGCTGGATAAGCTGAAGGCCCAGGAGAACGCCAGAATTATCCTGGTTAATTCAGAGGGCCATCGTTTTGCCGCCTGGGGATTGCGCTTGGATGACCTGAACTGGGAGAAACGTCGCTACACCGGTTTGAAAAGTTATGGCTCCGCCAAAACGGCCCAGCTTTTATCAATGCTCGTTTTTGATGAACATATCAAAAATACGCGGGTGTCGATCAATGCCATGCATCCGGGAGCGGTAAAAACGGATACGGGCCGGGAAAATGGACCGATTTATCGCTGGTACAAAAGAAATTTCATGGATAAAACACTGAAATCCCCCGAAAGATCGGCCGAAGCCCTGTATTACCTGGGCGTTTCAAAAGAGATCGAAGCCATAAGCGGAAAATTCTTCAATTTGACCACCTTGGAAGAGCCGGCGCCTCCTGCCAGGGATATGGAGGCGGCCTATGAGCTTTGGGAAAAGAGCCTGGAATTGAGTGGATTGCGAGGCGTGGAATCGTGAAGGGCGTCGACGAATCCGGTTATGACTAAATCAAGAGCATGATTGATCACAAATACGATACCATCGTTGTCGGAGGAGGCATAGCGGGTCTGACATCGGCAGCATACGTCTCCCGCGCAGGACAAAAAGTATTGCTGATTGAAAAAAACAGCGAATGCGGAGGATTGGTCAATTCCTTTACCCGGGATGGATTTCATTTTGAGGCCGGCGTCAGAGCCCTTGAAGATGCGGGCATTATTTTTCCCATGTTGAATGATTTGGGCATTCATCTGAACGTTGTCAAGAGTCCTGTCTCCCTGGGCATCGAAAATGAAATAATCCATATCGAAAATTTGGACAGTTTGACGAAATACAGGGAATTGCTGATAAAAACATACCCTGAGAGCGAGGCCGAGATTGACGCGGTCCTAAAAATCATACGGAGAGTCATGAAACACATGGATGTGCTCTATGGAATAGAGAATCCGGTGTTCAAAGACCTGAAACGCGATAAGAAATTCGTTTTCAAAAAGCTCTTGCCCTGGCTGCCGAGGTTTCTATTTACAACCGGCAAAATAAACCGCATGAACATGCCGGTCGAAGAATATTTGGACAAAGTTATTGAGAACCCTTCGCTCAAAGACATCATTTCACAGCATTTCTTCAAAAAGACGCCCGCCTTTTTTGCCCTGAGTTATTTTTCTCTTTATCTGGATTATTTCTATCCCAAAGGCGGTGTCGGAAAATTGTCGGATGCCTTGAAAAACAAAATCGATGAATATGGCGGGGAAATAAAGACCGAGACGAAAATCATCGAAGTCATAGCGGATCAGCGTGTCGTGACCGATCATGAAAATGTGACCTATCGATACGATACGTTGATCTGGGCGGCGGATTTGAAAACACTCTATCAAATCGTGAAGACCGAGGATGTCCCGCCCGAAAAAAGGACGGTATTCGGGAATAACAAAAAGAAAATTCTGAGCCGTCGAGGCGGAGACTCCGTCTTTACCCTCTTTGTAGAAGTGGATGAGCCGCTCGAGAGTTTCAGAAGAATCTCGAATGGCCATTTCTTTTATACTCCATCAAAACGCGGGTTGGGTGAGATCCGCTGGAAAGAGCTGAAAAATCTGCTCGATCATTTCGAAAAGCACAATAAACAGAAAATTTTCTCGTGGCTCGACAAATTCACTCAATTAAACACCTACGAAATTTCCATTCCCGGACTCAAAGATCCTGACTGTGCCCCGGCGGGAAAGACGGGCCTTATTATCAGTTTGCTAGCCGAGTATGACTTGTTCAAAAAAGTTCAAGAAGCGGGGTGGTACGATGAGTTCAAGACGGAGTTTGAAAATCGTGTTCTGAACGTCCTATCGGATTCTGTTTATCCCATGCTCAAAGACAAGGTGATCGCGCGCTTTTCTTCTACGCCGATAAGCATCGAAAACAGGATTGCCAGTTCCGAGGGAGCCATTACGGGATGGTCGTTTGAAGAATCCGTGCCGGTGATAAACAAAATAAAGTTCTCAGGCCGTTCGGTCCTGACACCCATTCCTTCAATTTTTCAAGCCGGGCAATGGGCGTACAGTCCGGCAGGGGTACCCATGTCGATTCTCACAGGCAGATTAGCCGCTGATAAAGCCATGAAAAGGAAAGCCGAAAATCCTATCAAAACAAGATAACAGGACACTTCCAATCCAGGGATAATCAAGCCCCCCTCGGCGCATCGCTTCGCCGACCCCCTGAGGGTGATCGATCCATTGCTTGTTTTCGCCGAAAACACGCTTGAAATGGTCGCTCCCGGACCGTACCATGAGGGCCATGAAATTCGGCGGTCTGTACTACGATTCTTTCGGGGAGTTCGAGGCGGTCATCGCCCTCCAGCTGCTGGCTCCTAAGGGGGAGGTCGTCGGGGTCGCGCCGGAACGGCGGCCTTACGTCTCCGAGGAAAAACAGGCCTTTCTTCCCGGGCTGACCATCGCCGAGGCTAAAGCCTAGGAATTCGATGTCTTCATCATCCCAGGCGGAGATGCTTCGCCGCTTATACCCAAAGAAGAACTCCGTCGTTTTCTCATAGCACTCCACGCCCAGGGAAAAATCATCGGGGCCATTTGCGGCGGCGTCCTCCTTCTCGGCGCGGCCGGATTGCTCCGCGGGAAGCGTTTCACGGGACAGGCCCGCGAGTTCGAATATTCCGCCGAAGCTTTGTCCCGCGATTTTCAGGGCGCGGTCTATACCGGCAAGGACGTCGTCGTCGACGAAAATGTCGTCACGGCCATGGGCCAGGCTTTTATCGAGTTCGGTGTCGAGCTCGCCGCCCTGGCAGGAGTTTTTCCCTCGGCCGATGCGAAAAGCCACGACCTCCGCTGGTTCAAGAACGCCTTCGACGCCGGCGCTTCCGCGAACGACTTCGCGGAAATCGAACGGCTTCGCCGGGCGGACATGGCTTCGGCTAACATCCACGATATCAACCATTAATCACCCTTTTCACGAACGACGGGGCCCTCTTTCCGCCGGGCCAAGGACGAATCCGTGGAAGAGAGGCCTTGGGGGAATACACGCGGCGAAGACTGCCCGATATGCTGGCCTACGAAATCACCGAGCATGTCCGAAATTTTGAAGAAGTCCGGGTTTGCGGCGAGCGGGCCTACGAAGGGGCCAATTTTTCCGCCGTCTGCCACTTGAGGGCGGGAGGTCTGGAGCTTCGAGAGAGGTCGCGGCTCTTCCGGGTCCTCCGCCGCCAGCCGGACGGCTCATGGAAAGTCCGTCGTTCGATCTCGCATGACCTGCCGGCTTAAAGGTCTTTGACGATGGCGCGGGCGGCTTCTCTTCCACGAAAGCCCCCAAGAGCCGCAAGGGCAAACGCCCGCTCGTTCATACCAAATTGTTCTCGATCTGAAGAATCCGAGAAAAGCGGATTTTTCCCTCGCGCGAGGCGTCTCAGCGGTTCACGCGCTCTCGAACAGCCGGATCAGGACGAATCCTCTGTAGCCAAGGACCTGCTTGACCCGATTATCTTCAATCGGGATTCGGATGTCGTTTTCCGCTCAGGAGGCCGGAATTGATTCGGCCAGCGGTCCGGCTGTCACTCGTGCCGGAGGGCTTCCACGGGATTCGTCCGGGCCGCCTTGAGCGTGTGATAGGCGATGGCCCCGAGAGACAGCGCCAGGGTCAATGCGGAAACGAAGGCGAAGAGCCCTGGCCCCGTCTCGACCCGGTAGCTCCAGGCCCATCTCAGGAAACTCCGGACGAGAAGGAAGGCGAGGGGCAGGGCGATAAGGTTGGACAACCCGATGAGCCTCAGGAACTCCGAGAGGAGCATCTTGAAGACGGTGTTGTCCGTGGCTCCGAGGGTCTTGCGGATGCCGATCTCCTTGGCCCGCCGGCCCACCGCGTAGGACGCCATCCCCAGAAGCCCCATGGAAGCGACGAGAAGAGCGAAACCGGCGACCAGGCCGAACACCGTAGACATCTGGTCGATATATTCGTAGTGCTCCTCGAAGACGTCGTCGAGGGTGACGGATTCGAAGGGCAGGTCGGGAGCGACGACGTTCCAGCGGTCCTCGATGGCGGCGAGGAGCAAGGCGTCGTCTGAGGCGCCCGGCCGGGTCTTGATCAGGAGTTGGGCGAACTCGCCCGGGTCTCTATAGAGGACGGTCGGCTCGCACTTGAAATGGACGTCGTTGTAGATGAAGTCACGGACGACCCCGACGATCACGCCGGTCTTTCCGAGGACGGTCAGCCGTTTGCCGAGGGGCTCCTCCCAGCCGAGCTGTCCGGCGGCCGTTTCGTTGATGATCAGGCTCGTCTCGTCGTTGTATTCCCGGGAAAAGCTCCGGCCTCTTGTGGTGCGAATGCCGAGCATTTCGATGAAGCCGTAATCGACGGGGAATCCGCGCATCGCCCACTTGTCCGTGCCTTGGTATCCTTCGGGAACTACGTCGAGGGCCAGGCCCGGATGATTGACCGGACGGAATTGGGAGGCGGAAACCGCCGCGATCCGGGGGTCCTCGAGCAGCCGGTCCCTGAGGACGGGGAGCGCGGCCCGGGCCGGACCCGGGAGCGGCACGGCAATGACGTTGCTCCGCGCAAATCCGAAGTCCATCCGTCCGAGATAGCTGAGCTGGTTCCGCGTGGCCGCGGTGAAGACAAGGAGGATGATCGACAGCACGAATTGGGAAACGATCAGGATCTTCCGGGGGAGGGATCCTTTGGCTTTTCCCATCCTGCCCCCCCTGAGGATGACGGCCGGTCTGAACGAGGACAGGACCAGGGCGGGGTAGCTTCCGGCAAAGAGGCCGACCGCGAGGGTCACGGCCAGGAGGGCGGGGACGACCGAGGGGTGGCTGGCGATGGACAGGTCCATGTCGAAGCCCATGTAGGCGATGAAAGCCGGCTCGATGAGAAAGAACAGGAGGACGGCCGCGGGCAGGGCGAGGAACGCCGTCGCGACCGATTCCCCCAGGAACTGACGGACGAGTTCGATCCGCGAGGCACCGACGACCTTCCGCAAGCCCACCTCGCGTGCCCGGACCGTTTGCCAGGCCGTGGCCAGGTTCATGAAATTGATGCAGACCATGAGGAGAGCGGCTATGGCGATGAGATAGAAGTAGGTCACGATGGAATACGGCCGGCCCCAATCGAGGCGGGTGATGAGCTTAAGGGATTCAGCCCGGGTGGAGAACGACCTCAAAGGGAGGAGAAAAAGCCGCTCCAGGGCGTCGGGAGCGTCTGCGTAGTATCGTTTCAGGAAGATCGGGAATTCGGCTTCCAGCCGGGCGGGAGCGGCGCCCTCGGCCAGGACGAGGAACGCGTCCGCGGTCGGGGCGAAGCGGTCGTCGATCCGCCCGTCGAGCGCCCGGGCCGTTTCGAAGGGGACCAGGAAGTCGAAACGAAGGCTTGTCGCCGGGGGCGGCTCTTTCGCGATTCCCGAAACGACGAGGTCCAGCGTGCCGTTCAGGGTCAGGACCTTGCCGACCGGGTCTTCGCCGCCGAAGTATTTCCGGGCCGAGCGCTCGGTCAGGACGATCGAACTCGTTCCGGCCAGGGCCGTTTCGGGGCGCCCGCGGAGCATAGCGAAGTCGAAGACGCGGAGGAACGCCGGATCCACGTAGAATAAACGGGACTCGTTGAATTTTCTGTCTCCGGTTTTAAGCACGACCCGGGAGCGGACGATCCGCACGACCTCCTCGACTTCCGGGAACGTATCTTTCATCTCGGCTGTCAACGCGGCCGGGAGGATGGAGGAGTTCTGGCGCCCGGCGTTTCCCGTCCGGTTGATCCCGACGGCCAGGAAGGTCCTGCCGGCCTTGCCGTGGAAAGCGTCGAAGCTCCTCCGGAAGGCCCCGTACTGGGCGGCCAGGACGAAAATCGCCAGGCCGACGGCCAGTCCGGCGATGTTGAACAACGTGAAGACCTTGTGCCTGGCGATGTTGCGCATCGCCGTTATGAAGTAGTTGCGGATCATCGTCTGCCTCCGTGACCCTAGATATGATAGACGGAAAAAGGCCGGCCGGAGTTCCGCTGCCGGGTGCCTTTTCGTCACTTCGAGCGCTTCCCAAGGGAATATGCACAGCGTTTTGAGCGAGAATACGGCTTCTTCCGTCCGATCGTCCGCTTTCTCTCGAGACGCTGCCGTGGCTGGAGCCCGCGGGGAGAAGCGCGATCGGAATTATTGCTCATGGCCGGCTAAGGCGTCTCGGCTTGACAAACGATCATTCTTCGGCTAGCATTGTTTTGTATTGTTGGTCATATGACCAAATAATTTGTACAAATTCCATTCGGAACAGTACCGATGCTCGAACCGCTCTTGGGATCGACGGCGAAAGTTAAGATCCTCCTCTTCCTCTATACTCACGGAGAATCCTACCCCCGCGAGATCGGCCGCGCCCTGGGGATCTACGTCAACGCGGTCCAATACCAATTGTTGAAAATGGAAAAGGGAGGGATCGTTTACAGCAAGCTCAAGGGAAAAGTCCGCCTCTTCGGATTGAATCCGCGCTATCCGTTCCGGAACGAGCTCGAGGTCCTCTTGGAGAAGGCCCTCTCATTCATGACGGATGACGAGAGTGCCCGATTGTATAAACCGCGGCTCCGCCCGCGCCGGACGGGGAAGCCGCTGCCATGAACGTCCGCGGGATGTCCCTAGCCGCCTTGGCGGCGCGGATCTGCGACCATTGCCGGAAGGAAGGGATCGATGTCGTCCTTTCCGGAGGGGCGTGCGTTTCGATCTACACCCGAAACCGCAATATCTCCTATGACCTGGATTTCGTCCTCTCGACGGCGGTGAGCCGGAAACGGCTCAATGCCGTCATGGAGCCCTTGGGATACGTGGAGGACGGGCGGCACTTCAGGCATCCGGAGACGCCCTTCCTGGTCGAGTTCCTTTTGCCGCCGCTCTCAGTCGGCGCGGAACCGGTCCGGGAGATCAGGGAAATCAAACGCGGCTCATCGATCCTCCGGCTTCTGTCGCCGACCGATTGCGTCAAGGACCGACTGGCGGCCTTCTATCATTGGAACGACCGGCAGTCCCTGGACCAGGCGGTCCTGGTTTCCCGGGGCGCCGACGTCGACATGGACGAAGTCCGACGCTGGTCGAGAAGGGAAGGGATGACGAGCCGATTCCGCCAGTTCGAGAAAGCAATGAAA
>Ga0208047_1001007_pt1 | contig 10510 bp, 6 predicted proteins | sample Kivu_220m_FD_184162 | JGI IMG/M metagenome (GOLD analysis project Ga0208047, IMG submission 184162) | Freshwater microbial communities from Lake Kivu, Western Province, Rwanda to study Microbial Dark Matter (Phase II) - Kivu_220m (SPAdes)... | ecosystem: Environmental > Aquatic > Freshwater >...
TCTCCTGTCAGCGTTCGTGGTGTTATTTCTGATACTGACGATAAGCGCCGGGACTGAGTATTATACCCGTAAGCGCAGTGTTCTGCAACTGATGACCATGATGACTCGCGGGCTGGCGCAAACAATCAAGAAAGCCGCGGTCAATGCAATCCTGAGTTATGATTTTATCGAAGACGAACACATCCGGCGTCTGTTAGTCAGCCTGCGCCAGATCGAACGTCAATACCGCCGGCCGGAAGTCGCCAATTCCGCAATTGATATTGGCGAATTTGCCCGTCTGGATTTCTATGACCAGGACATCTCAGCGTTACGAACAACAGGGCAGGCTGATCCGGTGCCAGCCGCCCAACTGGCGGAACTGACCACCGCGCCGGAGCAGGAAAGTGTGATTGGATTTTATCCGGATTCAAGCGGTCTGCCGGCTTGGTTTGGCGTTGCTGTGCGACGTGCCCAGGGGGGCTGGCTGACGGGCGTGGTCGCCGCCCAACCGCTTTTTAACTTACGCCGTGAAATTGGTGTTGGTTCCGTCATCAATGCCATTACGGATGATTCGCTTATCACTTACATTGCAATTCAGGACAGTCTTGGTATCCTGGCGGCAACCCGCGATGTCCAGACACTGACGGCATTCAGCAGCGATCCATTACTACGAGCTATTCTGCAAAAAGGCCAATTTACCTGGCGGATTACTGATTTCGGGCGAGAAAAGGTGTTCGAAGGACTTCTGCCTTTTACCGTCTCGTCGGCGTCCTACGGACTGATCCGCATCGGGTTGAATTATGCTCCGCTGGAAGTAATTCAGAGGGCGGCTATTCGCCAGGCAGGGGTGCGCCTCGTCATCCTCTTTCTGATTGGCTTTTTACTCCTTATTTATGCAGCGTCTTTACAAAGTTTGCGTCTGCTGAAAGCCGAACGTGAGCGGATCACAAGCGAGGTATACCGCCTTCAGTCCGACTTGCGCCAGCGTGAGAAACTGAGCGCAATGGGTGAGCTGGCGGCAGGAGTAGCCCACGAAATCCGTAATCCGCTCAATGCCATCGCCATGACTATTCAACGCTTGGCCAAGGAATTTCCACCTGCCGAAAATGCGGCGGAGCAGGAACAGCTGATCCAATTGGTGCGTCGGGAAATTGCTCGTATCGGGGTGATCATCCAGCAATTTCTAACCTTTGCGCGACCTGCTCCACTGCACAGGACGAAAGCCGATCTGCATGAGGTCATTGACAAAGTAGTGCAGCTCTACGCCCCGCGCCTTCAGGAACGGGAAATTAAACTGCACTGGTTTAAAAAACGGGCGATTATTATCTGGCTGGATCACGATAAATGCACACAGTGCCTGATCAATCTGTTGGAAAACGCCTTGGAAGCCACACCCCAGGGCGGTGAAATCGTCATCGAAACTCGCCGCCTGCGTGGGAAGGTCCGCATCATCTTGCAGGATAACGGTCGGGGAATACCGGAAGCGAATCTGCCCAAGATCTTCAACCTTTACTATACCACGAAACCGGCGGGCACCGGTCTGGGCCTGGCACAGGTTTATCAGATAGTCAGCGAGCACAACGGCACTATCGAAGTTACCAGCACCGTCAACCAAGGAACCAAATTTACCATAACCCTGCCCCTCATCCGGGAGTGAAAGATGTTGAATCTGAGTCTTGCTATTATTGATGATGACGTCGCCCAGAGGGAAGTGCTCAGCGGTTTTCTGCGCAAACAGGGATGCCAGGTATTTGCCTGCGAATCCGGCGAAAAATGCTTGAAGATTCTTGCGCAGAGATATTTGGATGTTGTTCTGACTGATCTGCGGATGCCGGGCATGAGCGGGCTGGATATTCTAAGAGAGGTAAAGGCGATCAATCCTGAAATCCAGGTTATTATTCTGACGGCTTTTGGGACGATCGAGAATGCGGTGACTGCCATGCAAAGCGGCGCTTGGGACTACCTGACCAAACCAGTTGATCTCGACGAGCTGGAGCTGAGACTGCAAAAAATTGCTGAACATAACACCCTGTTGAAAGAAAACCAGTTGCTGAAGACGCAGTTGATTGAAAGTCCTCTGGCAGGGGCATTTATTTATAAAAGCCCGGCTATCGCCGCTGTCTTGAACCTCGTGGCGCGAGTGAGTGACAGCCACGCCGCGGTGCTGATTCAGGGCGAAAGCGGCACCGGGAAAGAAATGATTGCCCGCGCTATCCACCAGGCATCTGCGCGTCGCGCAGGACCATTCGTAGCAGTCAATTGCGCCGCAATTCCCGAGACGCTGTTTGAGAGCGAGTTTTTCGGTCACGAAAAAGGCGCCTTTACCGGAGCCCATGAAAGGCAAAAAGGACGCCTCGAAATCGCCGCCGGAGGCACGCTTTTTTTGGATGAGGTAGCGGATATTCCCCTAAACTTTCAGGTTAAACTCCTCCGCGTATTCCAGGAAAAGGAGTTTCAGCGTTTAGGCTCAGCCCAGATCCTCCGGGCAGATGTTCGGATAGTTTCGGCGACCAACAAGGAGATCCAGAAATCCATCGAGAGCGGGCAATTCCGGGCCGACCTGTTCTTTCGCCTGAACGTTATACCCATTACGCTTCCGCCACTGCGTGACCGTCGGGAGGATATTCCTCTGCTGGTGGAGCACTTTATCAGGAAACACGCCACCCTGAATCATCGTCCGGTCACCGGCATCTCTGCCGAGGGTTTGCAGGCACTGGTGCGCTATCACTATCCTGGTAATGTCCGCGAACTCGAGAATATAATCGAAAGGGCGGTGATTCTGGCACGTCAAGCAGTAATCACCACGGCCGACCTGCCCCTTCCATCCGCCACGGAAACGCCCGATACTCTGCACCAGCCCCTGACAGTCCAAGTCGAGGATCTCGAAAAACGGCTGATTGCCCAGGCTCTGACCCGGACTGCCCACGTGCGCACCAGAGCTGCAGAACTGCTCGGTATTTCTGAAAGAGTTTTGCGCTATAAAATCGAAAAATATGGAATATCCGATGAATCGGCAGGGTAAGCAATCAGGATGACTGATAGCCGACAAAATTGTCGTCGTTCCGACGAAAGTGTCGCCTCCGGTAAGATAAAAAGCGCCTGGTTTAACTCATGGTGGAAAATTTTTTTCTCGACGGTAAGATGCGGTTAATTGGAGGTTCATAACTCGGTTTGGCACACTGCTTGACTTACTAAGCAGTGACTTTTAAAATTGAGAACCAAAAATTAATCCAAAAGGAGAATGTAAAATGAAGAAGCTCAATTTTTTCCACGTGTTGTCCTTGGTCGCCTTGGTAGTGTTTATCACGATGCCGGTCGGGCTGAAGGCGCAGACGACCCCGGCAGGTCATGGTACGCACTTCGTTGACTTGAACGGCGACGGGTACAATGATAATGCTCCGGATGCCGACGGTGATGGTATTCCGAACGGTCAGGATCCGGACTATGTACGCGTCGGTGCCGGTCACGGACGGACGTTTGTTGATGCCGACGGTGATGGCTTCAATGACAATGCTCCGGATGCCGACGGCGATGGCATTCCGAACGGTCAGGATCCTGATTATCAACGTCTGCAGAATGGTAGTGGTAATCGCCACGGTCAGATGTCGGGCACACGCAATGAAGTTCGGATGGCCAATCGGCGCAATCTGGAAAAACGCCCCGGTGCAACCGGACAGACGGGCGCCAACTGCGATGGTACCGGTCCCAAAGGACAGCATCGTGGCCGTCCATAAATAAACATGAAAGTTGCGGTGATAGAGTCGGTGGCCGATGCCATCGACTCTATCAGTTGGGAGATCGTCATGCATATTATAAATAAAGCAATAGATCGAAAGAAACCGCTGCTCCGCAGTGCAGTCGCCCTGCTTTTGTTTGTGGCATTCGCCGGCGCCCAACCAAACTCTCAACCGCGGGGGTTCATTGATATGGATCGCAATGGCGTCAACGATTGGTTCCGCGATGTCAATGGCGATGGTATCAATGATGTGGATGGCCAACCCTACCCCCATTCGTACCGTTTTATTGATGCAAATAATGACGGTCACAATGATCTGTTCAGCGACGCCGACGGAGACGGTGTCAATGACCTCAACGCCCACTGGAATGATCGCGACGGTGACGGTTGGTGCGAGGACATCATAGACACCAATCGCGACTGGATAAATGACATTACCGGCAACCGCTACAACCGGCGGCTGTTAGGTGGCGGGCGCTATGGTTTTATCATCGAGGAAACCCGCCAGCAGGTACACAATTACCGTGATCAGGATGGCGACGGGCAGGATGATCGAATGCAACGCCAGCAGGGTAAACAGCCGGTCATGGATCGCTTTATTGATGCCGACGGTGACGGAGTGTGTGACCAACGTGGGTTTAACCAGCATCGGCGGCAAGGACAACAGCGTCCCCGGAGGAGCCCTTGATGGGATTCTGGCGGAAATTTTTCAGTGTATTTTTGTTAGTGGAAGTGGGATGGAGCCAATGGAATTTTTACCTTGACACCTATGCTACGCACGACCAAAACCTGATTCGTAACTTCGCGCAGCTGCCGGATCAAATAGTCGCACCGCAGATTGGGCTATCTTTCCTGATGCCACGCTTCGAGGCGTATTATCAGGTTGATTTGACCCGGATGATAAATAACGGTCAATACAATAATAGTCTGCATCAGGCGGGGATTGATTTTTTCCGGGAACAGTCAACGGTGAGTCACTATTACGGCATAGCACTCGCCACCCGCCAATATACCATTGATTACGAGGCTTGGAATTTCTGGAAAGGGTTTGCCTACTATCAGATAAAGCTGGTCCCCGCGGAATGGACTGGCATTACTTCCGGTATTTCACTGACTAGTAAAACTTTCCGCTTAGAACCGTCTTGGAATCATGCTGAAATCCGCGTTTTCGTCCAGCACAATATTTTTCTGCCAACCCGCAGTACACTGCGCTGGGAGATTGATTACTTGCGTCGTGACTTTCTGCCTTATCGGAATGCTTTAAATGACAACCGAACCGAATTACCCGCGCTCTGGCAATTGGTCGCGATTCTCCGCTGGGCCCAGTCCTTCGGTGACAAACTGGGAGGATACAGCGAGGTGCAGCATCGTTACAATCCTTCGCCCGGCAATCCCTATCAGCTCGACCTGGTGAGCTTCAGCCCGATTGATGATTATTTCGGTTACAAAGGTTGGACCCTGTCCAATGTGCTGAAGTGGAAAATCCAAAAAGTCCTCTGGGCAAAGATGCAGTTCACCAGTTACCGCAATATCTATCTTAACCGTCCCGTTTATGCCTACGATTTCACCAATCGGACGTGGCTGACAGATACAAACGGGGAACTGCTCGTGCTCAAGGATAATCGCGTTGATCGGGGAACTTTGTTAGAGTTGAGTCTCGGTTATGATCTGGATAATTTATTTAGCAAAGCAAGCCAATTGGGACTGGAGGCCTTTGGCAACCTTTATCAGAACCATTCCAATGATCAGTACTTCGAGTATAGTGACCATGCCCTCGGCCTGCGCATCAATTATGAACTGCAATGGTAAGCGGATAGAAACGAAAGCCTAAAACTGATCGTATTTATAAAACCTGCTCCAAATCTTAAAAATCTGTTTCCCCAGCGCCGGGATTCTTGTTATATTTGAACGGGTTTTTTCGTATCGGGTAGTTTAAAATAGGAGACAGGTTTAGCATGAATCGGAATTTCTTTCACAATAAGATCAAACTATTCCTGCAGGTGGCGATAATCCTGCTGATAGTCATCCTGGTGTTCATCGGGTTGGTGAAAAAAACCAGCCGGGTTGATTTTGAATCAGTCTGCCCATTCGGCGGATTAATTGCATTGGGTAGCAAATTCTGGTTGGGCTCGATGTCCTGTGCCATGAGCGAAACGCAGGTGTTCCCGGGTTTGATGTTAGTACTGGGAGTTATTTTATTCGCCAAACTGTTTTGTGGTTATCTCTGTCCGCTCGGCACCGTAACGGAATGGCTGAATAAATTAAGCGCCCGCCTGAAAATAGGTTTTGTATTGCGGGGTATCCCCGATCGCCTGCTCCGGTTCGGTAAATACCTGCTTCTGTTTTTCACCGCCTATTTCACGGCGACATCGAGCGAGCTGTGGTGCAAGAAATTCGACCCCTATTATGCGGCAGTGACCGGCTTCGGCAGTGATACGATTCTGTGGGTAGGCATTCTCACGATTCTGACCGTGGTGGTGTTGTCCGTGATCATCCGCTTCTTCTGGTGCAAGTATGTCTGCCCACTGGGTGCGCTCAGCAACATCTTTGTCAACATATTCATTTCTCTGCCGCTCATTGTGCTGTATTTTGCGCTTTATTTTATGGGCGTCAAACTCCATATCCTTTGGCTGATTTTAGCCCTCTGCCTGTCCGGGGCGCTGACGGAAGTTTTCCGTTTCAGGTTTTTCTCACTTTCACCATTCCGGATCAAAGTTAATCACGACACCTGCACCGATTGCGGGGAATGCGATGACAATTGCCCGCAGGGCATCGCGGTGTCGCAGTTCAAGCAGGTCACGCACCCCGATTGCACCCTGTGCCTGGATTGTCTGCACGGTTGTTCCGCAGGCAGTCTGAGTATGGGGAAATACAAAGCCACCTGGTTGCCACCTGTAGTTTTGGTGGCTTTAATCGGGCTCGGTTTTCTATTTGCCCGGCAATTTGAGTTCAAGACTCTGTCGGAACGCTGGGGCAATTTTCACCAATTGCCGTCTGTCCAGACTTATGAAATGCGCGATCTTGCCTCGGTAAAGTGCTGGGGCAGTGCCAAATCGCTGCAGAATAAGCTGATGAAAAAGAAAGGCATTGTCGGGCTGGACGCCTATGCCAAATCCCATCACATCGTCATCTATTACGACAGTTCGCGGATTGACGAATATGGTTTGAAAAAAGCCGTCTTCTCACCGTACCAATATAAAATCCAGAAGTTCGATCAGTACCAGCCTGCCCGGATTGCGGTGTTCGAGATTCCGATCCAGGGTTTGTGGGATGTGCAGGATAATGCCGATCTGATCCGGATGTTGCGCGTAAATCCGTTTATCGTGGGCTTTGAGACCAATTTCGGTGAACCGGTGCACGCCAAAATTTATCTTGAGCTGGATAAAGTTACGCCCGATTCCCTGATCCGGATCATCGAACAAAAAAGTTATCAAAAACACAATCCCGACGGTAAAAGCGAAGAGGTAAAAGTCGACTTTCGCTGTGAAGGACAAGGCGCTTTCGTTGATACACTGGATTATCTGACCTTCCGCCGGAATCTGTTTGTCGGTTACGATCAGACATACAATGATTATAGCAAATACCGTCCCGAAAATCTCCGGATTTTAGAGATTGGCTTCCCGGAAGCAGAAAGCATCGGCGCCCGCCGCTCGCTGAAGTACCTCACCAGCCATGTCTCGTTCTTTGATGGTACCGTGCGCGTGCGTACTGCTTTTACCGACCGCTCGGTTCTGCAGGTGTACTTCGATCCGCGGCAGGTCAATGCTCAGCAGATCCAGCAAAAATTGTTTGAGAAGACCCTTAAGATTCTGACCTCCGAATCCGAGACCAAGGAAATGGACAATCCGTTTGAATTCGTCCTGCCGGTCAAAGTCTATCAGGTGACCCCGGCGCTGTTCCTGACCAAGAAAGATCTCATAACGGAGTAACCGGCGCTTAGCAGTTCGGTAAATGGGCATGGGTACATTTCAGCGACGTGAGCGCCGTTGGTGGCCTTTTCTGAACATTGTCGGCTTGCTTCTGGTCGCGCCAGTCAGTGTCGTCCTGGCGGGTGAGCCGCTGGCATTCTTTAGCGGCACGGTGACCGACACGAACGATGTCCCACTGTACGGGGCGAATGTTCTGTTGAAGGAAAATTACGCAGGCGCCGCCACCGATTACAACGGTCAGTTCAGCATCCGAACTGCGCCCGGGCAGTATACTCTGGAAATCACCTACGTCGGGTATCAGAAAATTAAAGAGCAAATCATACTGTCGGCGGGGACACCCCTGACCCGCCACTATCGCTTGAAAATCGCATCTTTTCAGATTGGCGGGATTGTAGTACTGGCCGAACGGGAATTGTTGCCGAGTTCCGCGGAGACCCGGACACGCATTTCGGCCGGAGAAATCGAACATATCCAGGCTTCCAGTCTGAGTGATGTGCTGAAACTCATGCCCGGACAGAAATTCGACAATCCCGGTCTGCAAAGCCTGAAGCAGGTGGCCGTTCGTACCAGCTCCACTGACACTGACGCCGATCGCAATGCGGCTTTCGGAACGCAGATCATCCTCGATGGAATCCCTATCTCGAATAACGCCAACATGCAGATTGACACCAAAGTCAATGCCGGCGGCATCCAGCGCACGACCGAAAATTCCGGCATTGACCTGCGCCAGATCCCGGCGGATAACATCGCCGAAGTCGAGGTGATCCGGGGTATCCCATCTGCCAAATATGGCGATCTGACATCCGGAATTGTCAAGGTCCAGACTCGCGCGGAGACTGTTCAGCAACGCTTCAAATACAAATATAACCTGCAAAATCAGGAACTCAATTTCAACGGTGGATTCCGCTTGTACGCTCAGAGTTTCAATTATAATCTGAATTACGCCCGCAGTGTCCGGGACGTGCGTATCGCTGACTATGGCTATTCGCGCGTTGCCGCGCAGTTAGGGCATAGTGCCCGTCTGTACCGAAACCTGTATGTGCTGGACAACAAGGTCTACTATACCCGGGCTTTCGACGAACAGGGTTTGCGGGAGGCCGATGTTCTCTTGTCGGAGCGCTACAACCGTGATTATACGCTCCGTTATAATCATACCAGCAAATTCATTCTGACTCCCGCCCAGAAGCTCGAGTTCAATTACGCCCTCAATTTTACCCGGCAAAACTCATACTCCAAACGCCTAATAACATCTGACAACACTTATCTGTCAGACCGGCTGTTGCCCGGGACGCAGGAGGGGATTTATTTCAAAACCGACACTTCCCGACTGTGGGTCAAAGGACGGGCGTACAATCACTTCGCCAATTTGGAATACAATGCCACCTTCAATTTGCTCCGCACGGTGCACAATCTGCTGATCGGGGGCAATTATCGCCTCGAGCGGAATGACGGCCCGGGACGAATCTTTGATCCGCTGCGCCCACCAACGCTGACTTCCATTTTCCGCGACCGCCCCCGTTCGTATAGCGCCGTTCCAGATCTGAAACTCACCAGCCTCTATCTTGAGGACAAGATTAGCGGCCGGGCGGTCATGGAATATCAGGTAAATCTCGGTTTGCGGGCAGAAATGTACGGCAGTGGTGAACGTCTTTTTCCCGACAATCATGGCGTCTTCTGGAATCCGCGTTTGAACCTGATTCTGAAACCCGGCGAAAATACCCAAATCCGCGCCGGTTACGGGGTAACCTCCAAAGCCCCATCGCTGAGCATGTTGTTTCCCAATCCGATTTATTTCGATCTCGACGACATCAATCGCTATTACGGAAACGACTCGCTCAATTTGGTGGTGATCTCGACCTATATCTTCGAGCGGAGCAATCCGCAACTGAAAGGCTACCAGCAATTCAAACGCGAAATGAGCTTCGATCAGCAAATCGGGGCCATTGGTGTGAGTGTAACCGCCTATAACAGCCAGGTGCGGGGCGGTTATGCCAATACCCTGATCCGGCCTATTTTTTTATACAAATACGATTTCCCGAATTGGCCGGACACCAGTGGCCGCCGCACCCGCGATTCGGTCGCAACCAGTTACTCCGTTACCGAGAATTCGCAGAATCTGACAACCCGCGGACTGGAATTTTCCATTCAGACCCGGCCATTGACCGCTTTGAAAATGAAATTCCGGCTGGAAGCCGCCTACAACCAAACCCGCAGTCATTCTCATGGGTACGAATACAGTGATAGCTATTTGTACGACAATCTCAACCACCGCGACGTCAAACCATTCTGGAATGTCATTGACGTTCAATCCGAAAACCTGCTGATTAATTACCGCTTGGAATTTACCCTCAAAGAGCTGGGCGCCTGGATTACCTGCGAAGCCCAGCAAGTGGTTTTCGATAAAAACCGGGAGCTCGGATTAGCCGATTCCCTGGCAATTGGCTACATCACTTACGGTGGAAATTTTATTTATTTTACTCCCGCCGAACGCACTCCCGATCTGCCCTCGGCCTACAAAAGAATTTATCCCGATTACTGGAGCAAGGCGGAAAACCAGCAAAACGTCTGGCTGTTTAATCTGCGGGTCAGCAAAGCGCTCTACAAAGGCTCGGAAGTCTCGTTCTTCGTCAATAACATCTTCAATTCTCATCCGTTGTACCGGCGTCAGCGCACCTCCCCGGAAACTAAATCCTACAGCCGCCTCAATCCTGAGCTGTTCTTTGGAGTTGAGTTCAGCGGTGTTCTCGATAAAATGTTGGGCAAATGAAATGCGCATCCGGCTGACTTTTTTCCCTTGCACGCTACCGATGTTAATTGGATTATTCCTGTCGAGCTATCCTGCGTGTAGCGAGAGCGTGGCGCCGCC